>Ga0307503_10000026_pt1 | contig 137144 bp, 128 predicted proteins | sample 17_S_MG_FD_194514 | JGI IMG/M metagenome (GOLD analysis project Ga0307503, IMG submission 194514) | Soil microbial communities from Populus trichocarpa stands in riparian zone in the Pacific Northwest, United States - 17_S | ecosystem: Environmental > Terrestrial > Soil > Riparian zone >... | reverse complement strand
AGCTGACGGGGCTCGGCGCCTGAATGGGGACAGTTACTTTTCCGCACGGCAGCGCAAGACAGCCGTCGACCTTCGGAAAAGTAACTGTCCCCTTCCCACCCGCGGTGCTGCCGCAGATCCTGACCGTCAGGGAGCTGACGGCGCTCGGCGCCTGCATGGGGACAGTTACTTTTCCGCACGGCAGCGCAAGACAGCCGTCGACCTTCGGAAAAGTAACTGTCCCCTTCCCTGTCCCCTGTCCCTCTTACCGCCGCTGCCACACTTTCTGCCCGCCGACATAGGTTTCCATGACTTGCGTCCCGGCAATCGCCTGCTGGCCGTGGATCTGGAAGATGTCGCGGTCGACGAAAATGAAGTCGGCCATCCGCCCGGGTTCGAGCGTGCCGAGCCGGTCCTCGGCGAAGCCGGCGAAGGCGCCGCCGCGGGTGAAGGCGGCGAAGGCCTGCTCCATCGACAGCCTTTGCTGGGGAAACCAGCCGCCGGGCGGCTGCCCCTCGGAATCCTCGCGGGTGACCGCGGCGGCGAGGCCGGGGAAGGGATTGGGGCTCTCGACCGGGAAATCCGAGCCGAAGGCCAGGGGCACGCGATTGTCGAGCATCGTCCGCCAGGCATAAGCGCCCTGCAGCCGCTCGACCCCCATCCTGGCCTCGGCCATCAGCCGGTCGCTGGTCTGGTGGGTGGGCTGCATCGAGGCGATGATCGAGTTGCGGCCGAAGCGCGGCAGATCGGCGGGGTCGACGATCTGGGCGTGCTCGATCCGCCAGCGCCGGTCGCCGCCATAGGTCAAGGCCAGCTCCTCGATCGCGCTCAGCAGCTGGGCATTGGCCTCGTCGCCGATGGCGTGGACGGCGACCTGGAAATTGTCCATCGCCGCCCGGCTCATCATGTTCTTGAGCTCGGTGTCGCTGGTGAGGGGCAGGCCGCGCTGGCCGGGCGCGTCGCGATAGGGCGCCTTGAGCCAGGCGCCGCGCGAGCCCAAAGCGCCGTCGAAATAGAGCTTCACGCCGATCATCCTGAGGCGCCCGTCATAGAGCCAGGGCGTCGGCCCGGTGCCGGCGACGGCAAGCAGGTTGTCGAGGCCCGAGGCGTAAGAGAGGATGCGCACCCGCAAGCGTCCCGCGTCGCCGGCGCGGCGCATCACCGCCCAGTCGGCGGCGCTCGTCCCCATGTCGGCGACGCTGGTGATTCCGAAGGCGAGCAGGATGTCCTGCGCCTGCGCCAGCGCCCGGTCGCGCTGGCTCGGCACCGGCGGCGGCACCGCGCGCTCGACCAGCGCCATCGCCGCGTCGACGAAGATGCCCGAAGGGTTGCGCCCGGTCCGTTCGATCCGGCCGCCCGCCGGCGCCTGGGTGGCGGCGGTGACTCCTGCCTCGCGCATCGCCAGGCCGTTGGCCCAGCCGGCATGGCCGTCGACGCGCTCGAGCCAGACCGGGCGGTCGGCGACGGCGGCGTCGAGATCGGCGGCCGTCGGGAAGCGGCCGAGCCGCCAGCGCTCCTGGTTCCAGCCGCGCCCGACGATCCAGCGCGGGCTCGGATTGGCGGCGGCATAGGCCCTGATCCGCGCCTGCGCCTCGGCAAGGCTGTTGGTGTCGGAAAGGTCGATGAGCAAGGCGCCCATGCCGAGCCCCATGACATGGCCGTGGGCATCGATGATGCCGGGCAGAAGGGTGCGCCCGCGCCCGTCGATCAAATTGCGCGGCCGCGGCCGGCGGTCGCCCGGCTCGAACAATTGCCGCACCCGCCCGTCGTCGCCGATCCAGATCGCGTTGAAGCGGAACAGCCGCCCGTCCTCGCGCATCGTATAGCCGTTGACGTTCTCGACCAGCAGGTCGGCCAGAGCGGGGGTGGCGCCGAGCAGCAAAGCGGCGAGGAAGAGGAGGATGCGTTTCATGGGAGCGGCGATAAGGCCAGTTTGTGCGCCGCGCCAGATGGATGGGGACAGTTACTTTCGCGCGCCGGCGCCTTCAGGCGGGCGCTGCGTGCCGAAAGTAACTGTCCCCGTCAGGCGGTGTCGAAAGTAACTGTCCCCACCCCGTCCCGGCGTGGCACGGGCGCGCCGGGCGGGTCCGGTTCGGCGCAACCGCCCTTCCCAACCGCGCCCGCCCGGATCATAACGGCAAGCGGCAATCATGCCGTCCGGTGGAGTCGAGTTGAGCGCACCCTTCCGCTTTCCGCGTTTCTTCGTGACGACCCCGTCGCCTTGCCCGTACATCAAGGGCAAGACCGAGCGGAAGGTCTTCACGGAGCTCTCCGGCCCGCACGCCGGCGAGCTCAACGACGCGCTCGGGCGGATCGGCTTCCGGCGCAGCCAGAACGTCGCCTACCGCCCGTCCTGCCTCGATTGCTCGGCCTGCATCTCGGTCCGCGTCGTCGCCCAGGAATTCCGCCCCAATGCGACCCAGCGCCGAGTCCTCAAGCGCAATTCCGATCTCGAGGTCACCGCCTGCAAGGCCTGGGCGACCGAGGAGCAATATGAGCTGCTGCGCCGCTATCTGCGCGCCCGCCACCCGGAAGGCGGCATGGTCGAGATGGACGAGCATGATTTCTCGGACATGGTCGAGCAGAGCCCGGTCAAGACCTATATCGTCGAATATCGCGAGCCGCCGGGGCAGGACGGGACGCCGGGCCGCCTGGTCGGCGCCTGCCTGACCGACCAGCAAGCCGACGGCCTCAGCATGATCTACAGCTTCTTCGAGCCCGACGAGGCCGGCCGCGCCGGCTTGGGCACCTATATCATCCTCGACCATATCGTCCGCGCCGGCCGCGCCGGGCTCCCGTTCGTCTATCTCGGCTATTGGGTCGAGGAGGCCAAGCGCATGGCCTACAAGTCCCGCTTCCGCCCGATCGAGCGGCTCGGCCCCGGCGGCTGGCGCCGCTTCGATCCCGAGCAACGGGAATTGCCGCTCGGCTGAAACCGGCCAAGGCTTTGCGAAAATACCGCATTTCGAGTCTTGCCGCTGTCACGGCAGCCTGACATCAATGATTTATTAACCGGGGGGATTCGCCCCCGATTCTCCGAAGCCGCAACAAGCTCGGATCGCCATACGCGAGGGGATTATCATGGCCACGACCCGCAATTTCCGCACCGCCCGAATCAACGAGGACCAAGCCGATTTCGGAGGCCGGATAAACGCGGACGCCTGGAATGTCTCCGGCCATCGCGGCGACGTGATTGCGAGGACCGTGAGCGCGGCCGGGCCGCTCACGTCGCAGCCCCTCGAAGGACCGACCTTTGCGGCCCCCGAGCCAAATCCTCTCTTCTCCCCGTTCACCGCCGGCAATCTCGTCGTCTATCGGGTCGGCGACGGATCCGCCGCTCTGAGCTCCAACGCGACGGCCGTCTTCATCGACGAATTTTTGACGAGCGGCGGCGCGGCGGTGCAGAATATCGCGCTTCCGACCACCGATGGCGGCGGCAACCAGACGCTGACCGCGTCCGGCACGGCCACGTCGGAAGGCTACCTGACCTTGAGCACGGACGGCCATTATCTGGTGCTGGCCGGCTATGACGCCGCGGCCGGTACTGCCAACATTGTCGCCAGCAACGCAACGACGATCAACCGTGTCGTCGGCCGCATCGGTGCCGACGGCGTCGTCAATGTCACGACTGCGCTGACCGACTTTGCCAGCACCAGTAATCCGCGCGGCGTGGCGAGCACCAACGGCACCGATCTCTGGGTCGACGGCGGCGCCGGCGGCATCCGGTATACGACCTTCGGCTCGACGACCTCGACGCAGCTCAGCACCACGGTGACCAACCTCAGGGTCGCGCAGATTTTCGACGGCCAGCTTTTCGTGAGCAGCGGGTCTGGCGCTTTCCGCATCGCCCAGGTCGGCACCAACCTGCCGACGACGAGCGGTCAGACTATTGTCAACCTGACCTTCAATGCCGGCAATGCCCATGCGCTCGGCTCGCCCTACGGCTTCTTCTTCGCCAATCTCGATGGAGTCGCCGGCCTCGACACGCTCTACGTCTGCGACGACGGGATCGGCCTGCTCAAATTCTCGCTGGTCGCGGGAAGCTGGGTCGAGAACGGCCTCGTCGGCGTCAATGCCGACGATTATCGCGGCCTCACCGCCTCGGTCAGCGGCACTACGGTCACCCTCTACGCAACGCGGGATAATGGCGGCAGCCTGGACACGATCGTCAGCCTGATCGACACCGGCGGCTATAATGCCGCGTTCAGCAGCACGACGCCGACAACCATCGCGACCGCGGCAGCCAACACCGCCTTCCGCGGCATCGCCTTCGCCCCCACGCCGCCAGTCGCGGGCGAAACCCAGACCGTGGTCTTCAACCCAACCTCAGTGACGCATGACGAGGGCGATTCCGGCACCGTCACCTATACCTTCACGGTCACCCGTACCGGCGGCACGACCGGGCAGCTCGATTTCTCGGGCACCGTCGCGCTCGGCACCACCGACGCTGCGGACTTCGACGGCGGCATCGCGCCGACCGTGTTCAGCGGCTCGATCCTCGCAGGCCAGTCCAGCGCGACCGTGACGGTCACCGTCCGGGGCGACGACACGGACGAGGATAACGAGAGTTTCACGCTCACCCTTACCAACGTCAGCAACGCCGCGGCGGGGGTCACCGAGGTGATCGGCGCCAATAACGTGGCGACCGGCAACATCACCGATGACGACGAACCGGGCACGCTCTCGATCAACGACGTCGCCCTTGCGGAGGGCGATACCGGCACAACCGCATTCACCTTCACCGTCACCCGCAGCGGCGGCGACGACGGCGCGGTCGGGGCGACCTGGACGCTGAACGCGCCCGGCGGCGCCGGCAATGCCGATGCCGGCGATTTCGACGGCGCCCAGCTCTTCACCGGCTCGGTCGCCTTCGCCGACGGCGAGACCTCGAAGACGATCACCATCCTCGTCCAGGGCGACGTCGTCGTCGAGACCGACGAGGCGTTCACGGTGACGCTGTCCGCACCGACCGGCGGCGCCTCGCTCGGCGATGCGAGCGGCGCTGGCACGATCACCAACGACGACGTCCCGCCGCCTGTCGTCTCGATCGCCGATGCCTTCGTCGTCGAGATCGACGCGTCCAATAACGAGATGGTGTTCATCGTCACGATCACCTCGGCGCCGACCAGCGGCTTCATCACCGTCGATTTCACCACCAATGACGGCACCGCTTTTGCCGGCAGCGACTACACGCCGACCAGCGGCCAGGTGGTCTTCGGAGTCGGCGAGACCAGCAAGGAAATCCACGTCCCCGTCTTCGGCGACACCGATTTCGAGGACGACGAGACCTTCACGATCACCCTCTCCGATCCGGTCGGCGCGACGATCGGCGACGGCACCGCGACCGGCACGATCGTCAACAACGATCCAGCCCCGGCCGGCACGCTCTCGATCGACGATGTCAGCCATGGCGAGGGCGACGTCGGCTCGACCACCACCTTCACCTTCACGGTGACCCGCACCGGCGGCAGCGCCGGCGCGATCACCGCCGACTGGACGATCAGCGCGCCGGGCGGCGCCGGCAACGCCAACGCGGCCGATTTCGTCGCCGGCGCAATCTTCTCGGGCCAGGTCGCCTTCGCCGACGGCGAGACCTCCAAGACGATCAGCATCGACGTCGCCGGCGACGTCGCCTTCGAGCCCGACGAGACCTTCACCGTCACTCTGTCCAACGCCACCGGCGGCGCCGGCATCGGCGACGGCAGCGGCACCGGCACCATCGTCAACGACGACCTCGCGCCGCCCGCGGGCAGCGTCACCATCGCCGACGCCAGCATCGTCGAGGGCAATGCCGGCACCTCGATCCTGATCCTGACCTTGACCCGGATCGCCGGCACCGCCGCCTTCGACGTCAATTACGCCACCTCGAACGGCGGCATTCCGGGCCACGCCTCGGCCACGGCCGGCAGCGACTATGTCGCCGCGAGCGGCACGGTGAGCTTCGCCGAGGGCCAGACCTTCGCGACCATCCAGATCACCATCAACGGCGATGTGACGCCCGAGCTCAGCGAGGAATTCACGGTCACCCTGTCGGGCGCGACCAACGGCGCCACGCTCAGCGACGCGACCGCGATCGCCACCATCACCACCGACGATCCGCAGCCCGCCAGCACGCGCATCTTCGAGGAGCATTTCAACAGCTTCACGGCCGGCGGCTTCGCTCCCAATCCGACCGCGTCGCAAATCGATTCCGACATCTGGCGCGTCGTCGGCCTGAGCGACATCCCCAATCCCGCTTACGGCTTCACCGCGACCACCGGCGACTTCGCCCGCGGCACGATCGGCACCAACGATCCGACCACGGCCGGCGTCTATTCTCCGCTCTCAAACCCGGCCCTGGTCGTCCAGCCGACCGGCGCGGAGATGGATGCGGGCGGCTTCATCGAAGCCCGGATCACCAACAGCAGCGGAAGCACCGCCACCGGCTTCGACATCGTCTTCGACTGGGTCTACCGCAACAGCGGCGACCGGGCGAGCTCGCTGGCCTTCTCCTATTCGACCGACGGCACCAACTTCACCGCCGTCCCGGCCGCGGCCTTCACTACGCCCAGCCTGCTCGCGGTCGGCGCCGTCTTCACCACCCAGAACGAGGTGCTCAGCCTCACCGGCCTTTCGGTCGCGGATGGCGGCTTCATCTATCTGCGCTGGACCCATGTGAGCTCGGCCGGCGGCGGCAATCGCGACGAGGTCGGCATCGACAACGTCACGGTCGACGCGACCGGCGGCGCCACCGGCCCGCTGGTCTCCGTCTCCGACGTCTCGGTCAACGAGGCGGCGGGCACGATGACCTTCACAATCACCCGCGCCAACGTCGCGGCGGGCGCCTTCACCGTCGATTATGCGACCGCCGACGGCACCGCCACCGCCGGCAGCGACTATACGGCGACCAGCGGCACGCTCTCCTTCGCCGACAATCAGGTCAGCGCGACGGTCACGGTGACGATCAACAATGAGGGCGTCCCCGAGCTCGACGAGACCCTGTTCCTCAACCTCTCCAACCCGACCGGCGCGACCGTCGCCGACGGCCAGGGCGTCGGCACGATCGTCAACGACGACGGCACGCCGATCCAGGTCTCGATCAACGACGTCTCGATCGTCGAGGGCCAGAGCGGCACCTCGATCCTGACCTTCACCGTCACCCGCACCGGCGGCACCGGCGCGTTCGACGTCAATTTCATGACCCAGGACGGCAGCGCCGTCGCGCCCGGCGACTATCTCGCCAACAGCGGCACGCTCAGCTTCGGCGTCGGCCAGAACAGCCAGACCATTCAGATCACCATCAACGGCGACCTCGTTACCGAGCCGAACGAGACCTTCCAGGTCCTGCTCTCCGGCGCGACCAACAACGCCATCATCACCGACGGCGCCGGCACCGGCACGATCGTCAACGACGAGCCGACCTTCATCCACGACATCCAGGGCACGTCCTATTTCAGCCCGATCCTCGCGGGCGACGGAATCAGCGGCTTCAACATTGCCTCGACCACCCTGGTCACCGTCCGCGCCATCGTCACCGCGGTCGACAATGTCGGGCCCCGCCAGGGCTATTACCTCGCCGAGGAGATCACCGACTGGGACGGCAACAGCTACACCTCAGAGGGCATCTTCGTGATGACCCGCAACGATGCCGGCGTCGGCAGCGTCGTCGCGGGCGTCAGCGTCGGCGACCTCGTCCAGATCTCCGCCAACGTGATGGAATATCAGGCGTTCAGCACCATGCCGCGCACCGTGCTGGTCAATTCGAGCGTCCCGTCGGTGATCAGCAGCGGCAATGCGCTGCCGACCGTCACCCTCACCAACATGCCCAATGCGGTGATGACCCTGGTCACCCCCGATTACACCGATTCCTCGGACGGCGTCGGCGATACGTTCGACGCCTCGGTCTACGCCCTCTCTTATTTCGAGACGGTCGAGGGCATGCTGGTCACCATCCCCAACATGGTCGTTGCCGACGGCTTCGTCTCGACCTCCGGCGGCGATCCCTTCCTCCAGGCCTATTCGCTCGACAGCGCCAATCCCGGCCAGATCAACAGCCGCGGCGGCTATACGATCTCCGGCGATCCGCCGATCGGCCCGCCCGACACCGCGACGCCCCTCGACGACACCCATAATGGCGGCCAAGTCCTCCACGACGGCGACATCAACCCCGACATCATCGAACTGGACTTCACCGATTTCGCGGGCCCGGCGCCAAGCGGCCTGCTCCAGAACGCGACGATGGGCGACCTGCTCGGCGACGTCACCGGCATCATCGATTTCGACTTCACCGACCGCAAGCTCTTCGTCACCGCGATGGAGCCGGGCGGCTTCGTCGATGCCGGCAACCCGGTGCAGGAGACGACCCTGCTTGGCGACGACAGCCGGGCGCTGACCGTCGCCACCTTCAACGTCGAGAATCTCGATCCGACCGACGGCGCCGCGCGCTTCACCGCGCTCGCCAACGCCATCGCCAACAATCTCAACGCGCCCGACATCGTCTGCATCGAGGAGATGCAGGACAATAATGGCGCGACCGCGAGCGGCGGCGCCGACGCCTCGACCACCTGGCAGATGCTGGTCGACGCGCTCAACCTCGCCACCGGCGCCAATTATCAGTGGGTCGACCAGGAGCCCGTCGCGGGCGCCGAGGGCGGCGAGCCCGGCGGCAATATCCGCGTCGGCTTCCTCTACAATACCGACCGAGTCCAATTGGGCGGCCTCGACGCCAATGCGACGCTCGCCGAGCGCCGCATGTACACCGACCGGATCGGCGACGGCACCCGCGACGCGGGCGACCTCATCGCTTTCTCCGACAACATGATCGCCGCCGAGATCAACGCCGTCGACTGGACGACGACGCGCAAGTCGCTGCTCGGCGAGTTCACCTTCCACGGCAATACGGTCTACGTCACCGCCAATCACTGGCCGGCCAAGGGCGGCTCGGGCGACTTCTGGCAGTTCAACCAGAATCTCGGCGCCGGCGAGCCCGACAACAGCGATTGGGCGCAGCGCAATCAGGTCGCCCAGGACGTCTATTCGATGCTCAACCTGATCAATACGAACAACCCCAATGCGGGCATCGTCGCCGGCGGCGATTTCAACGATTTCTACTTCTACCGGCCGCTGACCACGATGACCGGCTACACCATGGCCGACGGCACCGCCCGGGCCGGCGGCGCCCGCTTCGACAATCTCACTCTGACCCTGCCGGAAGGCGAGCGCTACACCTATACGTTCGACGGCCGCAGCCAGGCGATCGACCATATCATCGCGAACGGCCTGCTGAGCGGCGTCGCCACCTACGACGTCGTCCACCTCAACACCGGCTACAACAGCAACGGCACCGGCCCCAACGCCAATCCGGCGCTGTCGGACCACGATCCGGGCGTCTCCTCCTACGATTATCGCAATTTCTCGGAGCTGCTGAACGGCACCGCGGGGAACGACGTCATCTTCGGCTTCGGCGGCAACGACACGATCAACGGCGGCGCCGGCAATGACCTGATCCTCGGCGGCATCGGCGACGACACGATCAACGGCGGCGCCAATGACGACGTCCTGTTCGGCGAAGGCGGCGACGATACCACCAATGGTGGGACCGGCGACGATGTCCACGTCGTCGACTCCTCGGCCGACCTGGTCGGGGAGCTCGACGGCGAGGGCTCCGACACCGTCTACACGCAGGTCAGCTACACTCTGGCGGCGGACGCGAGCGTCGAGATTCTCTCCACCTCGGTCCATGCCGGCACCGCCGCGATCAATCTGACCGGCAGCAACGCCGGCCAGACGATCATCGGCAATTACGGCAACAACGTGATCAACGGCGGCCTCGGCACGGACGTGCTGATCGGGCTTTACGGGGACGATTTCTATATCGTCCACGGCGCCGGATCCTCGGTGATCGAGGAAGCGAATGGCGGCAACGACATCATCTACACGAGCGTCTCGTTCGTGCTCGGCGCCAACAGCGAGGTCGAGGCGCTGTCGACCAACGTCCATATCGCCACGACCGCGATCAACCTGACCGGCAGCAACACCGGCCAGACGATCGCCGGCAATTACGGCGCCAACTTCATCGACGGCAAGGGCGGCAACGACCTCCTCGCCGGCCTCGAGGGCGCCGACACCTACGCCTTCACCTCCGCGCTTGGCGCGAACAATGTCGACACGATCTACGAGTTCAGCGTGGCCGACGACACGATCGCGCTCGACGATGCGATCTTCACGGCGATCGGCGCCACGCTCGATGCCGGCGAGTTCGTGATCGGCACCCTCGCGGCCGATGCCAATGACCGCATCATCTACAACAGCGCGACCGGGGCCCTCTTTTACGACGTCGACGGCGTCGGCGGCGCCGACGCGGTCCAGTTCGCGACGCTGACGCCGGGCCTGGCCCTGACCGTCAGCGACTTCCAGATGATCTGAGCCGGTTTTCCTCCTTCCCGGGTGCGGGGAGGAGGATCAGCGGCGCAGCATGGCGGCGCGGCTCGAGTCGATCGCCGGCCGGCCGACCGGCTGGGTCGCCGCGCGGGGCGTGCGCCGCTCGAGCGGGTCCAGCCAGCGCCCGACGCCCGCGCCGAGGAAGAATTGCGGCCGCGAGGGCGGGACCTGGAATTGCGCCTCCCAGCCCGCGACCAGGCCGTTGGCCTCGGCGAAGGCGGCGCCCAGCGGCTGGGCTTTGCGCAAGGCGTGGTTGATCATCGCGTCGCCGAAGAAGGTCCAGTCATTCTCGGCAAGGCAGCCGAAGGACGAGCGGTCGGCCGAAGCGGCGGTGACGATGACGCTGCTCGCCGATTGCAGGCGGGGCACGAACACGCCCGAAAAGCAGGCGCTGAAGATCAGCAGGCGGTTGCTCAGGCCGAGCTGGTCGAGCACCGCCGCCATCCGATCGGGCGAGATCGCGCCATAGCCATTGTCGCCGTCATTATAATAGAGCCCGAACGGCGCGCCATGGCTGGTGGTGTAGAGGACGAGCACGTCCTCTTGTCTGTCCATCAGCTCGGCGATGCGCGCCAGAACGATGGCGAGCGTCGCCGGCGAGCCGCGCGGCAGCGCGCTCGGCGCGCCGCCATCCGAGCCGGCGAGCACGATCGTCCGGCCGAGCCCGCCGTAGCGGCGGCGCAGGACATCGCCCGCCACCCGCGCTTCGCGCCCGAACACCGGATCGCTGTCGAGCGCGATCGAGACGACATAAGCGTCGACCACGCCCGGCCGCTGCGGCGTCAGCGCGCGCAACGCGCGGTCGAGCTTGCGATGCTCGTCGAGCTCGGCCGCCGGCGCGCGGTCGCGCTCGATCTGCGTCCCTGAATCGGCGCGGGCCATGACCTCGCGCGGCGAGGCGCCGGTCATCAGCGGCGACGGCGCGCTGTGCCGGGGCGGCTGATAGGCCTGTGGTGCCGCCGCCGGCCCCCGCTGCGTCGCCGCGGCGCCGGGCAGGATCAGCGCCAGCGCGGCGATCGCTCGCAATCCCCTCCCCATCATGCCCCGCTCTCCCCCGCCGAACGCCTCATTTCTCGCGCGGACCCGGCGGGAGTCAAGGCGTCTGCGCGCGCGCGCTGCGGCTTCAGCGCTCGGGCTGATTCGCCCCCGGCATGAGCGTCTCCGGCGCCGGCGCGAAAGCGCGGGCCAGGCTCGCTTCCTCGAACATCGCCGGATCGGGCGAGCCGCGCCTGATCTCGGCATGCACTGTCTCGACGCGCGTCGGGACATCGGCGCGCCTTGGCTCATAATTCGCGCTGGCCAAGATGCCGTCCTCGGTGACGGCGTAGCGCCGGACGAAATCGGGGCCGGTCAGCTCGACGATGTCGGTCCGTCCAAAGCGCCCGGTTTCCGGCGGCAGCAGCCGGCCCGACAGCACCGGCTCGGAATCGGCGATCCCGCACATTCCGGCGCCGCCCTCCATTCGCTCGGTCGTGGCGGCACTGACATCATAGACGATCGCCGCCCCGGTCGCGCAATCGATCAGCGTGCGCGTGGGCCGCGTTTCGATACGGTGCTGAGTGCCGCGGTGATATTCGGCGGTGGTCGCGGTGAAGCGCTCGTTGCCGCTCACCACCCGATCGACGTGGAGGGAGGTGTAGTCGGTGGTCGGGTGACGGCTCCGCTCGATCACCGCGCGCACCTCGGGCGGCACGGGCTCCTGCGCCTGGGACGAGCAGGCGGCGAGCGGAGCGGCGCCGGGGACGATCAGCACAAGCGCCGCGATCCCCCTCAATGTGCTCCGCATCGGCCGGCCTCCCGTCTGCGGCCAATCTCCACCGGTTCATGGGCGAGTCAAGGCGGGTTCGTCAGGGTCATGGGCCTCGGCGAAGGCGCGCGCCAAGCCAGAGACCGGCCGCCAGCAGCAGCGGCGCCGTCGCGAGGCCCGGGAAATAACCCCCCGCCCAAAGCGCCAGCGCGCCATGGCCGATGGCATTGGCGATTTCGAGCAGCGCCCAGAACCACGCGAAGCCGCGCGCCGAAGGACGGCCCGGACGCACAAGCGCGAAATAGCACCACAGCCCGAAGCCGATCAGCGCCGTATTGGCGACGGCAAATCCGATCCGGCGGTCCAGGCCGAGCGCTTCGCTCACCGCCCGTGCCGGCGCCAGCGCATCGTACAGGCGGAAAAGATATTCTTCGATCGAATGCAGCGCCTGCGCACCGATCAGCAGGTGGAACGCGATGCGGGCGCGGTTATCCATTGGCGCTTCCTTCCGGCTCTGGCGGATAAGCAAAGCGGACCATGTTTGCTATCCACCCGCCCGGCCTAGATCTTCGCCTTGATCCCGGCCTGCTGAGTATGGCTATGGCAGTGAAGCGTTTTCTCGTCCCGGCATCGACCGCGACGTGCAGATTGGTGATCGGGCTGAACCAGATTTCGTGATCGCCCTTGCCGTGCCGCACGAAATGGCAGCCATGGTCGAGGAGGATGCGCTTCAGCTCCCGGCCATAGGAGCCGCCCATCAGGCGGCGACCGGACTTGTGCTTTCATGAAATGCAACCAGCCGCAGCGAATGCGGCCCTTCCCGCCGAGCGGGATCGATATGCGCGGCATTGTCGGCGATGAGCTCGGGCATGACCGCCGCCGCCCGCTCGCGCAGCCGCTCGAGCGTCTCCCCTTCCGTCACCAGCCCGGGCACATCGCAATCGAGCGTGTACCAGACCCGGGCCTCGGGGTCATAAGCCGCATGGAGAGTCCACAGCGCCATCTTAGCCTCCGTTGGCGTCCGTTCGACAATATGGGCGAAGGGCGGCTGCACGCAAGCTCCCTGACTATTCGCGACCAATCGTCAAGTGTAACTTGACACGCGACATGCCAGGCGCTATCTGGCTGACGTGGAGATTGAGAGCATTCGGCACAAGGCGCTCCGGCGGTTTGTCGAAAGCGGCAAGCCGAAAGGTCTCGATGCCAATGTCGCCGAACGCCTGCGCAAGATGATCGCCTATCTGGCGGCAATCGAGACGATCGAGGAATTGCACGTGCCGCCTAATTGGGGGGCGCACGCGCTGACCGGCGACCGCGCGGGCCTCTGGTCGCTGACGGTCACCAAGAATTGGCGGATGACTTTCCGCATTACCGAGGACGGCGCCATCGCCGATCTGGATCTGGAGGATTATCACTGATGGCCATTCGCATCGCCCCCACCTTTGCCCTGCACCCGGGCGATTGGCTGCGTACCGAGATTGTCACGCCGCACGGCCTCAGCGTCACCGATGCCGCGCGCCATCTCGGCGTCACCCGCCAGGCGATGAGCAACCTCCTCAACGCCCGCGCCGGCCTGTCGGCGGACATGGCGATCCGCTTCGAAAAGGCATTCGGGGTGAAGGCGGATACGTTGCTAAGGATGCAGGTGGCTTGTGAGCTGGCGCGGGCTCGAGTGGGTGAGAGGGAGATTCGGGTCGAGCGGTTTCGGAAGGTGGCGTGAGCGATGCCCGTTCCTATAGTTTCGCCTTGATCCCGGCTTGCTTAAGAATGCGTATAGCGGTTCGTCGCGACCGGGTTCCGCGATCCAGGGAGACGCGGCGGCCGGTCGTATCGTTGATCCAGAATTCATGATCGCCCTTGCCGTGACGAAGCAGCCGCCATCCATTCTCCTTGAGAATGGCGCGAAGAAGCTTGCCATAGCCTTCGACCATCAGGCCGCCGCGCGGCGCTGCAACTCATGATGTGCGACCAGTCGGAACTCGTGCGGACCGGCTCTTTTGTCTTCCGGAAGGAAGGCGGCATTCTCCACGACCATCTCGCCGACGAGATACTCGAGCTTCTCCGCGAGCTCCTCCAGCGTCTCGGCTTCGGTGACGAGACCGGGAACGTCGCTATCCGAGGTCCACCAGACCTTGGCCTCGGGGTCATATTCCGCGCGGATTGTCCACAAGGTCATGGGGGCATTCCTCTCACGTGCGAATATGGATGCTGAGGAGCAGGAAGGCAATAATTGTAAAATGGGGAGGTAACGACGCCGCTACATGTGCAGAAGGTCCGTGGACGGCATCGAAACCGGCACCGAAAACTTCACTCTGCTCTCACCGGTGACACGCTTCGATTTATCGGCAGATAGGTCTGCCTCGATTACCCTAATAGCGATGCCGCCACTCTTGCTGGATGTTTCTGACGATTCTACCGTCACCGCAACGTCGAATTCCACGCCCCGCACCGGCAACGCCTCGAAGTCTGCACTACGACTCTTGCGGGTGGGATTTATGTAACCGCCGTGGACCTCCGGCCGATGCTGGTGGCTGGCCGCTGAAACGCCCTTCATGATTTCCAGCAACGTGGCGGTGATGAAGTCGCTGAGTTCCATCAGTAAACCCGCGCCTTCGGCTTGATATATTCGATCTCGTCGGTGAGCGTATATTCGTGGACCGGGCGGTAATCGATCGTCACTTTGCCGCCGCTCCCGCCCCAGCCGTCGAACCATGCTGCGGTGTGCTTCATCCAGGTCTCGTCGTCGCGCTTGGGGAAATCCTCGCGGGCGTGGGCGCCGCGGCTTTCCTGGCGGTTGAGCGCGCAGCCGATCGTCACGCTCGCCTGGGCGATGAGGTTGTCGAGCTCGAGCGTCTCGATCAGATCGGTGTTCCAGATCAGGCTGCGGTCGGTGACCTGGATGTCGGCCATGCGCTGATAGGTCGCCGCCAGCTTGTCGGCGCCCTCGCGCAGGATCTCCTCGGTGCGGAAGACCGCGCAATGGGCCTGCATCTCGCGCTGCATCTCGAGCCGGATCTGAGCGGTCGGCGAGCCGCCCTTGGCGAAGCGGAATCTGTCGAGCCGCGCCAGAGCGAGGTCGGCCCCGTCCGCGGGCAGCTCGGCATGCGCGGTTTCCGGCTTGATCGTCTCGGCGAGCCTGAGGCCCGCGGCGCGGCCGAAGACGACGAGGTCGATCAGGCTGTTCGAGCCGAGCCGGTTGGCGCCGTGGACCGAGACGCAGGCCGCCTCGCCGACCGCGAACAGGCCGGGCACGATTTTGTCCGGATCGCCGTCCCCGACGGTGACGACCTCGCCGTGGAAGTTGGTCGGGATGCCGCCCATATTGTAATGGACTGTCGGCGTGACCGGCAGCGGCTGCCGGGTCAGATCGACGCCGGCGAAGACCTTGCCCGATTCGGTGATGCCCGGCAGGCGCTCGGCGAGGATTTCCGGGGCGATATGATCGAGGTGCAGGTGGATATGGTCCTTGTGCGGGCCGACGCCGCGGCCTTCGCGGATCTCGATCGCCATCGAGCGTGAGACGACGTCGCGGCTCGCCAGGTCCTTGGCGCTCGGCGCATAGCGCTCCATGAAGCGCTCGCCCTCCGAATTGGTGAGGTAGCCGCCCTCGCCGCGCGCGCCCTCGGTGATCAGCACGCCGGCGCCGTAAATGCCGGTCGGGTGGAACTGGACGAACTCGCAATCCTGCAGCGGGAGCCCGGCGCGCAGCACCATGCCGCCGCCGTCGCCGGTGCAGGTATGGGCCGAGGTCGCGGTGAAATAGCAGCGGCCGTAGCCGCCCGTCGCGAGCACCGTGGCATGGCCGCGAAAGCGGTGGATCGACCCGTCCTCAAGGCACAAAGCGACCACGCCGCGGCAGGCGCCCGACGCGTCCATGATCAAATCGAGCGCGAAATATTCGATGAAGAAATCGGCGTCGTAGCGCAGCGACTGCTGGTAGAGCGCGTGAAGCATGGCGTGGCCGGTACGGTCGGCGGCGGCGCAGGTGCGCTGCGCGGGCGGGCCGGCGCCCATATTCTGCATCATGCCGCCGAACGCGCGCTGGTAGATCTTGCCCTCGGGCGTGCGCGAGAAGGGCACGCCGGCATGTTCGAGCTCGTAGACCGCCGCCGGGGCTTCCCGCACCATATATTCGATCGCGTCCTGGTCGCCGAGCCAGTCCGAGCCCTTGACCGTGTCGTACATGTGCCAGGTCCAGTGGTCCGGCCCCATATTGCCGAGCGACGCGGAGATGCCGCCCTGCGCCGCCACCGTATGCGAGCGGGTCGGGAACACCTTGGTGATGCAGGCGGTCTTCAAGCCCCCCTGCGCCGCCCCCATCGCGGCACGCAGGCCCGAGCCCCCCGCGCCGACGACGATCACGTCATAGCTGTGGTCGATGATCTTGTAGGCGGCGGTGCTCATGCGGCGCTCCCGACGATAGCGAGATTCGGATGAAGGTGCATGTGGAAGCGCCCCCTTTGCGGCTCGCCCCGCTTTTAGCCCTGGCGGGGGAGGTTGCAAGGGCGGGAGGGGCGGCGCCGGTCTGTTCGACGTGATCGGGCACGGTAGGCTCTGGTCGCGGCAATGACCCGGGCGTACCTTCGTCCACCGACTCGCGAAGGGCTCCGGCCCGTCAGTCGGGCCCTATTACTGGGCCGCCTTCACCTTGATCGGTGACAGCGGAGTTGATCGGTCCGCTCCACGATAGTCCGATTCACAAGCCCCTCGTCGCATTCGAGGGTCTTCTCTGGAGCCGGGAGCTGTTCGGCCATGTGAGCCGGCTGCGGCTGACGGCGCGCTATCCGGAGGGCACCGAAGCGCCGGCATAAGGATCGGGGTTTGCGGGCGGAAGCGCGGGCAAAGCGGCGGGCGGCGCGGCCGGCGGCGGGGGCGTGTAGCCGCCCGCCAAGTCCGTGCCGACCATCGACTGGATGCCGGCCACGATCGTCGTCGCCCCGAACAGGACGAAGCTGCCGGCGATGACGGTCAGGCCGTAGCGGATGTTGACGCGCCCGCTCAGCATCATCAGCCCGACGCAGGCGATGGCGATGATCGCGATGGTGGTGGCCAAAGTGCCGAGCAAGGTCGCCTGCAGCCACCCGACCGCCGCGCCGAGCACGCTCGCGCCGGCCGGGTCGGCGAGCGAGGCGGAGGTCGACAAGGAAGCGGCGAGAAACATGATGCGCCCGGTCCGCCCCCCCCGCTTTGGTCAGCCCGCCCCGGCCCCGAGGGCAATCTTCAGCACCGCGAAGATCGCCAGGCCGGCGCCGAACAGGCTGAGGAAGTTGATGAGGGCGATCCAGGCCAGCTTCGGCCCGTCGCTGTGGACATAATCCTCGACGACGACCTGGAGGCCCATCTTGAGGTGCCAGAACATGCCGATGATCAAGAGCAGCATCGGCACCGCCGCCAGCGGCGAGGCGAGCCATTCGGCGACGGTGCGGTGGTCGAGATCGGGCATCCGCACCAGCGACACGACCAGCCAGACCAGAAGGACCAGGGTGGCGACCGCGGTCAGCCGCTCGAGCCACCAATGATGCGCGCCCGCTTTGGCCGAACCGAGCCCGCGAACGCGCCCGAGCGGCGTTTCCATCTTCATGCCGCCATCCTCCACAGGATCATCGCGCCCCAGGCCAGAACGGTGAGCAGCAACGCGCCGACGAGCGTCATCACCGCCCAGAGCCGGTTGGCCCGAAGCTCGTAGCCGGCGCCGATGTCCATGACGAGGTGGCGGATGCCGGAGAGCATGTGCTGGAACAGGGCCCAGGTCAGGCCGATCCCGATCGCCGCCCAGAATGCATATTTGATCCACTCCCAGGCGTCCTTCTCGACCGTGAAGCCGGCGCCGCCGAGCGCGCCGAGCCAGGCGGTGAAGCCGGCATAGGCCTCCGGCCCGCTCGCCAGCGCGACCAGCCACCAGACGAACAAAGCCGCGCCCAAAGTGGCAAGGCCGGTGCCGGTGACGCGATGGAGGATCGAGACCAGCATGTGCGGGCCCCATTTGAAGATGGTCAGATGGGGCGACATCGGGCGGGATGGATTGCGGTGCATGCGAAACGGCGCCCCTCGTTACGGCTTGATGCGCTTTTACGCCGGGCGCGGGAGGTTGCAAGGGCGGGTGCGCGGGCTCGGCTCGGCGAGGCAGGCCGTCCCGGTCTGATTGCGGATCAACGAGGCGGTTCAGCGGGCATGGCTTGGGCGGATGGCGCTGGACGTGGCCTGCGGTCCTTGCTGGCTTCCACAGCGTCCAGGAAATCCGGACCGTAGCACTCGATCGCCGCCTCCACGTCCGCGAAGTCCTGATACGAGCTGTCGTCCAGGTGCCAGTTTATCGTATCCTGCCAAGTTTTGACATGCTCGCGATGAAAGGACGACCAGAAATAGACGCGGCCCCACACCCGTTCTCGCCTCAGCCAGAGCGTCATTTCCTCCAAGCTGTACATCTTGAAGCCGCCCAGATTCTTGCGAAGCTCCTTGCGGCTGGAGTTCCCATCGCCAACGGCTTTGTTATACTCGAACTGGAGCTTCAGATAGTCCCTGAACATATCGTGCATGTGCTGGAGCCGTGCGGTCCGGGCACTGCTCAACAGCGTCAGGAGGCCAAGCAGAAATGCCAACAAGCCGATCGGAACGCCCAACGCGGTCGCCATGTCGGCAAGGTCAGAAAGTCTCCACGCTCCTTCCCCGGCATTCGACATGATTATCTCCCTTCGACGATTTATGAACTCGAACGAATAGTACCTCTGGCACGGAGCGAATAGGCGCCATAGCCCCGACGGCACCGACGAGATGGTCTCGGCGCTCCTCGAATTGCTGCTGCGCGCGCCGCCGGCCCGCTCGTGCGGAGGCTCCGGGCCCGGGGGAGTTTTGCCAGCGACCCCACCTCATTCCTGCGCGCCATCACTAACACCATCTTAACCAATCCGGCCTTAACTGCGCCCGATGGCTTTTTGTGCGAAGGGACGTGTTTCAATGACAGGGGCAACGGGGCAGAGCGGGGACGTCGGGCTCGAGGAGCGGATCGCCTTGTTCGCTCAGGATGGCGACCTCATCGCCGATTGCCGCGAAATCTGGTCGCTGATCGCGCCCGAGGCCGACAAGATCTCGCGCCAGTTCTGGATCCAATATGCCCGCTCCGGCGAGGTCGGCCGCGAGATCGGCGCCGACAAGCTCGACGAGCTGACGGCGCGGGTCACGCCCTATATCGAAACCAAATATTCGAACCTCGCCGACCCGGCCTGGACCGCGACCGCCGGCCATTATGTCGGCGCCGCGGCCGCGTCCGGAGTCTCGCTGACCACGCTCTTCGCCGGCATCTCGGCGGGCGCGCAGGCGGCCCACGACATCCTCATCCACGCTCTGTCCGGCGAGCCCGAGCGGCTGATGCGGCTCGGCAAGGCGCTGACCCAGGCGACGATCCTCGAGGTTGACGTCTTCTCCGCCCATTATGACGCGCTTCGCAAATCCGCCGAGCAGGAGCGCCGCGCCACCCAGGGCGCCGACTTCAACAAGGAGATCATGAGCGTCGTCGAGCATACGGCGACGGGATCGCGCAAGGTGCGCGGCCAGGCCGCCGACGCCAGCGCCGCGGCGCGCGGCATGCTCGGCAAGACCAGCGAGGTCGCCGCCGCCGCCGAGCAGAGCGCGGTGGCGATGCGCGAGGCCGCGCAGACCGCCGCCGGCCTGATCATGGCGATCGAGGAAGCCAGGAGCGAGGTCGAGGTCGCCGCCGGCGTCGCCGTGCGCGCCGGCGACCAGGCGTCGCAGGCGGTCAAGGTCAGCCAGGCGCTCTCCGCTCAGGTCGAGGCGATCGAATCGATCCTCGGCCTGATCCGCGACATTGCCGGCCAGACCAACCTGCTCGCATTGAACGCGACGATCGAGGCGGCGCGCGCCGGCGATGCCGGCCGCGGCTTCGCCGTGGTCGCGCAGGAGGTGAAGAGCCTCGCCAGCCAGACCGCGCGCGCGACCGACGACATCACCGCCAAGATCGCCGCCATCCAGTCCGCCACCAAGCAGACCGTCGAGGCCAACGATTCGATCCAGTCGACGGTCGAGGAGGTCCAGGTCAGCGCCGACCGCATCCGCAAGGCGATGGAGATGCAGGCGCAGACCGTCACCATGATCACGGCGGCCGTCGACGAGACCGCGCTCGCCGCCGATTCGATGTCGTCCACGATCGCCGCGATCCGCGCCGACACCGAGAATGTCGCCAGCGAGATCGACGAAGTCGAGAAGAGCTTCGGCGAGGTCGACGAGGAGATGGCCAAGTTCAAGATCAGCGCCGGCAGGTTCGTCCAGAGCTTCGCGGCTTAGGACAGAAAACGAGAAACCGTTCGGGCTGAGCCTGTCGAAGCCCGTTCCTTCTTCCAGGGTCTGAAGAGAAGAAAAGCCCTTCGACAGGCTCAGGGCGAACGGTGCGGGGTTTTCCTCGCGAGCCAAGCCCTCTATCCGCCCCGGCATGACCACTCCCCTCCACATCCTCGTCACCGGCGCCAGCCGCGGCATTGGCGAGGCGATCCTCGCGGCCTTGGACGGCCATCGCGCCATCGGCCACGGCACGGGAAGCGGCGGCGGGCGGATCCCGGCCGATTTCACGCAGGCCGGCGCCGCCGAGGGGCTGTGGAACGAGGCGCTGGAGCGGCTCGACGGCCGCATCGACGTCCTCATCAACAATGCCGGCATGTTCGAGGCCGCGCCGATCGGCGCCGCCGACTGGACCACGCAATGGGAGCGGACCCTGCGGGTCAATTTGACCGCGTCGGCCGAGCTCAGCCGGCTCGCAGTCCTTCATTTCCGCGAGCGCGGCACCGGCGGCCGGATCGTCAACGTCGCCAGCCGCGCCGCCTATCGCGGCGACAGCCCCGATCACTGGCATTATGCGGCGTCCAAGGCCGGCATGGTCGCGATGACCAAGACGATCGCCCGGGCCTATGCCGGCGAAGGCATATTGGCCTATGCGGTGACGCCGGGCTTCACCGCCACCGGCATGGTCGAGGACTATATCGCGAGCCGCGGCGGCCTTGCCGGGCTCGGCGACCTCCCGCTCGGCCGGCCGGCCACGCCCGGGGAAGTCGCCGAAACCGTGCGCTGGCTCGCGGTCGACGCGCCGGCCTCGGCGACCGGCGCGGTGATCGACGTCAACGGGGCGAGCTATGTGCGCTGAGCAAATCCTCCCCGGAACGGGGAGGGGGACCATGCGAAGCATGGTGGAGGGGTCGACGGACTCCGAGCCGGCCCCACCACCACGGCGCTTCGCGCCGCGGTCCCCCTCCCCGTTCCGGGGAGGATTTTAGATGACCTGGAAGGTCACTTTGCCCTGCACGAAAGCGGAGGCGGAAATGCTCAAGGAGGATATCGCCCAGTTCGCGGCGCTGGACGCGCCCCCGGTGCTGATGACCAGCGAGGCCGACGGCGAGGCGTGGCGGATGCACGCCTATTTCGAGTCGGAGCCGGGCCGGGCGGACATGGATCTGCTGCGCGGCCTCGCGCCCAGCGCGGCCGGCGCCGAGCCGCTGGTCGAAAGGCTCGGCGACGAGGATTGGGTGACGTTGAGCCAGGCGGGCCTCGAGCCGATTCGCGCCGGCCGCTTCTTCGTTCATACCCCCGCGCACCGCGACCGGATCCCGCCCGACGCAATCGCCTTCGAGATCGACGCCGGCCGCGCCTTCGGCACCGGGCAGCACGAGACCACCACCGGCTGCCTGATCGCGCTGGACCGGCTCAAGGCGACCGGCGCCAGCTTCCAGAACCTCGCCGATATCGGCACCGGCACCGGCCTGCTCGCCTTCGCCGCCATGCATTTGTGGCCCGCGGCGCGTGCGGCCGCCTCCGACATCGACCCCGTCGCGATCGCGGTCGCCGCCGAAAATGCCGCGCTCAACCATGTCCGGCTCGGCCGCGCGCGGGGCCAGATCGAGCTGATCGTCGCGCCCGGCCTCGACCATCTCCGGCTCAAGGCGCGCGCGCCCTACGACCTCCTCATCGCCAACATCCTGGCCGGGCCGCTGGTCGACCTCGCCCCCGCTTTGGCCGGCGCACTGGCGCCGGGCGGCCGGCTGGTCCTCGCCGGCCTGCTCGACCATCAGGCCGAGGCCGTCGCCGCCGCCTTTCGCCGCCAGGGCATGATGGCTGCGGGCCGCATCGACCGCGGCGACTGGCCGACTCTGGTCATGCGCAAGCGCAAAAGCACGGGCTGGCGCTAGCGGCGCCGGCGGCGCCGTTCCTCGCTGACCAGAACGGCCTCCCGGCATCCGTCGACCTGGCGCTCGACGGCGTAGAGCAGGCGGCCGGGCGGCTGCCGGTCGAGCCGCATGCCCGGATAGTCCCGGTCCTCGCCCGCGACCTGGCGCGGGATCGAGTCGCAATGCGGTTGCGCGCGATAGACGTTCATCCGGTCGAAGCTTTCGGCTCCGGAAGCCGGCGCGCTATGGGCCGTCGGCGGACCGGACGGAGCCGGCGCGCTCGTCGCCGCCGCGAGCGGCAGCAGCGCCAAAGGAAATGCAGCCAGGATACGCATGGCATTCTCCTCTCGTCGGCGGGCGTATAGCAGAAAATCCGCGCCGATGCACCGACGGCGACGGAGTGGGGACGGTCACTTTTCCGCACGGCGGCGGAAGGGGGACAGTCACTTTTCTCATCACCGTCGCCAAATAGTCGCCGTCGTGCGGAAAAGTGACTGTCCCTTGAGGCCGGCGGGAAAGTGACTGTCCCCTTCTCAGCCGCCGGCGTCCGCCACGATCTTGAGCCAGGCGGCTTCGTCGATCACCTCGATGCCGAGGTCGGCCGCTTTCTTGAGCTTGGAGCCGGCGCCGGGGCCGGCCACGACCAGGTCGGTCTTCTTCGACACGTCGCCCGCCGCCTTGGCGCCGAGCTTTTCGGCCTGCGCCTTGGCCTCGTCGCGCGACAGCGCCTCGAGGCTGCCGGTGAAGACGATCGTCTTGCCGGTGACGGGCGACGCGCGCACCTCGTGGACGACGTCGGCGACCTCGACGCCGGCCGCGAAGATGGCGGCGAGCGCCTCCTCGTTATGCGCCTCCTCGAAGAAATCGAGCAAAGCGTTGGCGACCTCGGGGCCGATATTCTGGGTGCCGACCGCTTCGACGACCGCCTTGTTGCGGCGCTGGACGAACTTCTTCTCGTCCTCGCCGATCGCCGGCGCCATGTCGTGGCGGATGGCGAGCGCGGCGTCGATCATCGCGCGCAGGCCCGACCAGCTCTTGTAGCGGCGGGCGAGGTCGCGCGCGGTCACCTCGCCGACATGCCGGATGCCAAGCGCATAGAGGAAGCGGTCGAGCGGCGGGTTCCTCTTGGCGTCGATCGCCGCGATCAAATTGGCCGCCGAAATTTCCGCCCAGCGTTCGCGGGAGAGCAAGGTTTCCCTGGTGAGCGTGAAGATGTCGGCGGGCGATTGCAGCAGGGCGTCCCTGAAGAAGCTTTCGATATGGGTGATGCCGAGCCCTTCGATGTCGAGCGCGTGGCGGCTGACGAAATGGCGCAGCCGCTCGACCCGCTGGGCCGGGCAGATCAGGCCCCCGGTGCAGCGGACGTCGACCTCGCCTTCCTCGCGCAAGGCGTCGGATTCGCATTGCGGGCATTTGTCCGGGAAGACAAAAGCCGGGCGGTCCTCGCCGGGCGTGAGGTTTTCCAGCACCTGCGGGATGACGTCGCCGGCGCGCTGGATGCGCACGCGGTCGCCGACGCGCACGCCGAGCCGGGCGATCTCGTCGGCATTGTGGAGCGTGGCGTTGGTAACGGTGACGCCGCCGACGCTCACGGGGCGCAAGCGCGCGACCGGGGTCAGCTTGCCGGTGCGGCCGACCTGGATGTCGATCGCCTCGAGGATTGTCTCGGCCTTCTCGGCGGGGAATTTGTGCGCCAGCGCCCAGCGCGGCGCCCGCGCGACCTGGCCGAGCCGCCTTTGCCAGTCGAGCCGGTCGACCTTGTAGACGACGCCGTCGATATCGAACGGCAGATCGGCGCGCCTGGCCTCGATCGCGCGATAATGGGCGAGGAGGCCGTCGAGGCCCGTGAACAGGCCGATGTCGCCGGCGATCGGCACGCCCCAGCTTTCGATCGCCCGCATCATGCCGAGCTGGCTCTCCGCGGGCAGCGCCGAAACCTCACCCCAGCCATGGGCATAGAATTTGAGCGGCCGGGATTGGGTGACGCCGGCGTCCTTCTGCCGCAGCGAGCCGGCGGCGGCGTTGCGCGGATTGGCGAACTGGCGCGCCTTTTCGGGATCCTCCGCATCGGCGAGCAGGCGCGCGTTCAGGGCCGCGAAATCCGCCTTGGACATATAGACCTCGCCCCTGATCTCGAAGACATCGGGCGCGCCCGCCGGCAGATGCTGGGGGATATCGTTTATGGTGCGGGCATTGGGCGTCACGTCCTCGCCGGTGGTGCCGTCGCCCCGAGTCGCGGCGAGGACCAGGACGCCTTTCTCGTAGCGCAACGAGCAGGAGAGGCCGTCGATCTTGGGCTCGGCGGTGAGCGCGACCCCAGTCTCCTCGCCGAGGCTCAGGAACCGCCGCACCCGCCCGACGAACTCCGCCACCTCCCCTTCGGAAAAGGCGTTGTCGAGGCTGAGCATCGGCAAAGCGTGCCGGACCTTGGCGAGATGCCCCGCCGGCGCCGCGCCGATTTGGCGCGACGGGCTGTCCTCGCGGACCAGATGCGGGAATTGCGCCTCCAGCGCGGCATTCTCGCGGACCAGCACATCGTAGTCCGCGTCCGAAATCTCAGGCGCGTCGTCGGAATGATAGAGCCGGTTATGATGCGCGATCTCACGCGCGAGGCGCTCCAGCTCGGCGGCGGCTTCTTTCGCATCCATGTCGCGCTTCATTGCACGGCGCGCCCCGAAATCAAGCCGTGACGGCGATCACGCGCATGGCGCGCGGCACCGGCGCATCAATGCGGTGCCGGCGCCGTTCCATCCTGGAGCGACGAGCGGCGACCGGGCGGCCGCGTAAGTGCCGCAAGGCTCAATCAAAATATGGGAGAGGAATCATGGCACTTCTCATCGTCCAGGCAGGCGCCGAAGACGGGCTTCTCGCCGCCCCGGGCAACCGCGCGACCTGCAATATCCCGGTGTCGGTTACCGACACGGCCGGGATCCCGGTCGCCGGCCTCGCGGCCGCCAATTTCAAGGTCGACGCGATGCTGGTCGGCGCCGGCGGCGCCCAGGTCGTGATGGTCAACACGCAGCCGGTGCGGCTGCCAGGGACCTACAACCTCAAGGTCGAGCCGATCCCCAACCAGACCTGGAAGGCCGGCAACTACGTCTTCGCGGTCGCGGTCACACGGGGCGACGACCGCGGCCAGGCCCTGTGCAACCCCATGCTGATGGACTAGCACGCCACCGGCGCGTCCGAGGGCATGCGGGCATGTCCTCGCGGCGGCGGCGTCGGGTTCAGTCGTCGCGATGGAATTCCGCGACGACCTCGATCTCGCCGACGATTGCGCGGTTGAATGCGTCGAGTTCGTCCGCGGGACTCCAATATTCCTGGTGCGCGGAGCCGCCGGCGGTCTGGACGTCGTAGCCGTCGAGGAAGTCCCGCCGGACCTCGAAACGGGTCACGAAGCCCGAACCGCTGGCGCGCACGTTCCAGTCGCGCGCGATCCTGACCGCATAGGCTTCGGTGGTGACCGGATAGAAGATCGGCTGCTCGGGCAGGCGCGGCGGGAAGGCGCGCATCGCGGCCTGGCGGATCAAGGCAAGCTCCTCGGGCCCGACCGGCCGCCACAAGGTCATCGTCGCGGTCACGCCGGCACCGGCACGAAGGGAGGGAGGGAGACGAAGATTGCCGCGGCCACGCCGAGCAGGGCGAGGACGCGGCGGAGGCGCGGCGTCTCCATCGCGCCGACGCCCGCGATGACCATGCCGATCGATGCCACGAACGCGAACAGGCACCACAGATAGATCGTCCAGGGCTCGATCTCCGGCGCCAATTCGCCCGGAGTCGCCGTCGCCGCGATCAGCAGGATGAAGGGCACGAAGACCCCGGCACACGCGCTCGCGAGCACGACCAGCAGGCCGGCCAGCAGCCTCAGCAGCAGCGACCCCGCTCCGCCGGAGCCGCTCGACGGATGGGGAACCGCCTCGCTCACGCCGCCTCCAGCAGCCGCACCGCCTGCGCCCTGGCCTCGTCGGTCACCTGCGCGCCCGAGAGCATGCGGGCGATCTCCTCGCGGCGGCGGCCTTCGTCGAGCAGGTGGACGCCGGTGCGGGTGACCACGCCGTCATGGCTCTTCTCGATCAGCAGGTGCATGGCGCCGCGCGCCGCCACCTGCGGCGAGTGGGTGACGACGAGGACCTGGCCCGCTTCGGCCAACCGGTGCAGCCGCTCGCCGACCGCGCTCGCGACGGCGCCGCCGACGCCGCGGTCGATCTCGTCGAAGATCATCGTGGTCGCGCCGCCTTCCTCGGCGAGCGCGACCTTGAGCGCGAGGATGAAGCGCGACAATTCGCCGCCCGACGCGATCCTGACCAACGGCCCGAACGGCGCGCCGGCATTGGTCGAAACCTCGAACTCGACGCGGTCGCGGCCCGCCGGCCCCGGCTCGGCCGCGCCGATCACCGTGCGGAAGCGGGCCTGGTCGAGCTTGAGCGGCGCCAGCTCGCCGGCCACCGCAGCGTCGAGCCGCGCCGCCGCCGCCGTCCGCGCTTCGGTGAGGATCGCGGCCTCGCGCTCATAGGCCGCGCGCGCCTCCGCCAGCGCCGCTTCGAGCGCCGCGATCTCCGCCCCGCCGGCCGCGATCGCGCCGAGCTTGAGGCGCAGCTGCTCCAGCAGGGCCGGCAGCGCGTCCGCCTCGACGCGGTGCTTGCGGGCGAGCGCGCGGATCTCGAACAAGCGCGCCTCGGCCTCCTCGAGCCGGGCCGGATCGAAGGCGAGCGCGTCGCGCGCGCGCGCCAGCGCATCCTCGGCCTCCGCCGCCTCGATCACCGCCCGGTCGAGCGCCGCCAGGCTTTCCGTCAGCATGTCATGCTCGGCCGCGATCCGGTCGAGCCGTCGCGCCGCCTGACGGAGCTGGGCAAGGCCGCCGTCCGACCCCTCCAGCAGGCCGGCGACGGTCTCGAGCTCGTCGCCGAGCCGCGCGCCCGCCTGCATGCCGGCGCGCAGCGAGGCCAGCGTCTCCTCCTCGCCGGGCTGCGGTGCCAATCTCTCCAGCTCCTCGACCGCGTGAGCGAGCCAGTCGCGGTCGCGCACCGCTTCGTCATGCGCCGACCGCGCCGCCGCCAGCGCCGCCTCCGCCTGCTGGACGCGCGTCCAGACGGCGGCCGCCGGCCCGCCGTCGATCCGCCCGACACTGTCGAGCAGGCCGCGATGGCCGCGCGGGTTGAGGAGGCCGCGATCGTCATGCTGGCCGTGAATCTCGACGAGGCTGGCGCCGAGCTCGCGCAGCAGCCCGGCCGAGACCGGCTGGTCGTCGACGAAGGCGCGGCTGCCGCCGTCGGCCTTGACCGTGCGGCGGATGACCAGAGGCTCGTGCGGCGCGTGCGCCAGCCCATTCGCCTCGAGCAGAGCCAAAGCCGGATGGTCCGGCCCGATCTCGAAGGAAACGCTGACCGCGGCCTGCGTCTGGCCGGCGCGCACCAGCGCGCTGTCGGCACGCATGCCGAGCGCCAGCCCGAGCGCGTCGAGCAATATCGACTTGCCCGCCCCGGTCTCGCCGGTCAGCACGCCGAGCCCCGGCCCGAATTCGAGCTCGAGCGTCTCGATCAGCACGACGTCGCGGATCGAAAGGGCGGTCAGCATGGAGGAAGGGAAGAGCGCATCCAGCCCCTCTACGTCATTCCAGCGAAAGCTGGAATCTCACTTTGCTAAAGGAAGGAGATTCCAGCTTTCGCTGGAATGACGCGTAGCGCGTCAGCGCGTCCCAGTCGCCGGCGCGGGCGCTGCCGGCGCCGCGCCGTCGGGGGCGTGGCGCTGGACCAGCTCGTAGGCGCGGCGGTACCAGTGGCTTTGCGGATAATTGGCGCCGAGCACCGAAGCGGAGCGCCGCGCCTGATCGGGGACGCCGAGCGCGAGATAGGATTCGGTGAGGCGCATCAAGGCCTCGGCGGCGTGGCTGGTCGTCTGATAATCGTCGACCACGGCGCGGAAGCGGATCACCGAAGCGAGCCATTGCCCGCGGCGCTGGTAGAAGCGGCCGATCTCCATCTCCTTGCCGGCGAGATGGTCGCGGACCAGGTCGATCTTGAGCCGCGCATCGTCGGCATAAGGCGTGTCGGGATAGCGGCGGACGAGCTCGCCCAGAGTCTCCAGCGCCTGGCGGGTGATCGCCTGGTCGCGGGTGACGTCGTTGATCCGCTCGTAATAATTGAGCGCGATCAAATAGAGCGCATAAGGCGCGTCACGATTGCCCGGGTGGATCGAGAGGAAGCGCCGCGCCGATTCGATCGACTTGGTATGGTCGCGGGCGGCATAATAATTGAACGCGCTCATCAGCTGCGCGCGCCGCGCCCAGACCGAATAGGGATGCTGGCGCTCGACCTCGTCGAAAATGAGCGCGGCCTGCAGATAGTGGCGGCGCCGCATCCGGTCCCAGCCCGCATTGTAGAGGGTGTTGACGTCGCGGGCGACGTAGCGCGTGTCGGCGCGGGTGCGGCCGCCGCCGCCAAAAACGGCGCAGCCGGTGAGCAGGATCGAGCTGGCGGCGAGCGCGGCGAGGATTGCGGAGCGGGAAATCGTGTACATGGCGGGCTTCTTAGCTGAGCGTACGGCGAAGGCCAAGCGGCGTTCGCTAGAGAAGGCCCGGGCGATGAACGGCGCTTTAATGAGGGCGCAATTAACCTCGCCAAAGCGCTTTTCTGCTAGGCCGGCGCAATGCTGCGCGTGCTGACCCTGGCGACCCTGTTCCCGAACGGCCTCAAGCCCAATCTGGGCCTGTTCGTCGAGCGGCAGACGCACGCGCTCGCCGCGCGGGACGGCGTCGCGGTCGAGGTGGTCGCCCCGGTCGGGCTGCCGCTCTGGCCGCTGTCGCGCCACCCCCATTATGCGCCGCTTGCGACGCTGCCGCGGCGGGAGAGCTGGAACGGGCTCATCGTCCATCGCCCGCGCTACCGAGTCTGGCCGCTGGTCGGCGCGGCCGGCACCGCGCGGCGGATGGCCGACGCTCTGCTGCCGGTGCTGCGCGAGATCAGGGCGCGCTTCGCCTTCGACGTCATCGATGCCGAATTTTTCTGGCCCGACGGCCCCGCTGCGATGCGGCTGGCAGAGGCGCTTGGCGTCCCCTTCTCGGTCAAGGCGCGGGGCAGCGACATCCATTTGTGGGGCGCGCGACGCGGCATCGCCGAACAGATCGTGGCGGCGGGCCGGGCCGCCGGCGGCCTGCTCGCGGTCAGCGGCGCGCTCAAGGCCGACATGGCGGCGCTCGGCCTGCCCGGCGAGGCGATCCGCGTCCACCATACCGGCATCGACCTCGACCGGTTCCGGCCCGCCGACCGGGCGGCGGCCAAGGCGGCGCTCGGCGTCGAGGGGCCTTTGCTCGTCGCCGCCGGCGCGCTGCTCGCGCGCAAGGGCCAGGATCTCGCCATCGCCGCGCTGAAGTCCGTGCCCGGCGCCACCTTGATCCTGGTCGGCGACGGCCCGGACCGGGCGCGGCTCGAAGGGCTGGCGAGCGGCGCGAACGTCCGCTTCCTCGGCAGCCGGCCGCATGCCGAGCTCCCCGCTCTGCTCGCCGCCGCCGACGTGATGGTGCTGCCGACCGTCTCCGAAGGACTTGCCAACGTCTGGGTCGAGGCGCTCGCCTGCGGCACGCCGGTGGTGACCAGCGACGTCGGCGGCGCCCGCGAGGTCGTCGACCGGCCGGCGGCCGGCCGCCTCGTCCCCCGCGACCCGGCGGCGATCGCGGCGGCGGTCAACGGCCTGCTCGCCGATCCGCCCGACCAGGCGGCGGCGCGGGAAAGCGCGCTGCGCTTCAGCTGGGAGAAGAACGGCGCCGAGCTTGCCGCGCATCTCGCTGGGCTCGTCCAGTAACCGTCAGGGTGCGCGCGGCGAACCGCTGGAGCGGCATCGAAGCAGCGGCGATCCAGCGGCCTTCGCCCGCGCGGGCCCCAGACGCGCACGAGGGCGCGGCCGGGCTTCGTACCGCGTTCGCGCTCAGACCTGGGCGCCGTCCCTTTCGTTGCGCGGGCCCCGCCCGGCCCGGCTGACCGGGTCCCTGGGCAGGAAGCTCGCCGTCGTCACCCTCAGCCAGACCAGGATCGGCGAGGAGATGTAGATCGACGAATAGGTGCCGACGAAGATGCCGATGAAGATCGCGATGGTGAGGCCGAAGATCACTTCGGGCCCGAGCAGCAGCAACGCGCCGAGCGCGAGCAGGATCGAGATCGAGGTCACCATCGTTCGCGACAATGTCTCGTTCAGCGAGAGGTTCAGGAGCGGCACGATCTCCATCTTGCGGTATTTTCTGAGGTTCTCGCGGATGCGGTCGTAGATGACGACGGTGTCGTTCAGCGAATAGCCGACGATGGTCAGGATCGCCGCGACCACGTTGAGGTTGAACTCGAGCTGGGTCAGCGAGAAGAAGCCCAGGGTCATCCAGACGTCGTGGAACAGGGTGACCAGGGCGCCGACGCCGAACTGCCATTCGAACCTGATCCAGATGAAGATGGCGATGCCGAGCATGGCGAGCCCGATCGCCAGCGCGCCCGAGCGCAGCAATTCCTCCGAGACCTTGCCCGAGACGGTGTCGACCGATCGGATCGACGCGCCGGGATAGGTGCTCGCGATCGTCGCCCGCACGCGCTGGGTTGCGGCGGCGGCCGCGCCCTCGTCCCCCGGCGGCAGCGCGATTCGGATCAGATATTCGGTTTCGTTGGCGGCGCCCTTGCCGCCCGCGGCGGCGATCTGGACCGCATTTTGCCGGCTTTCCTGGATCGATGCCTCGCCGACGCCGAGCGCGTTCACCCGCTCGCGCACCTCCTCGATCGGCGGCGCCTGGACAAAGGCGACGCGGATGCTCTGGCCGCCGACGAAATCGACGCCGAAATTGAGCCCGCGCGTGAACACCAGAGCGATCGCGGCGACGGTGACGACGATCGACAGCAGCAGCGCGAAATTGCGCCAGCGCATGAAATCGATGTTGGTGTTGTCCGGGACGAGCTTCAGCAGACGCATCTCACGGTCCTCAAATATGCAGTTCTTTGGGCCGCGCCCTGCGGACCCAGAGGCCGACGAACATGCGCGTGACGTTGACTGCGGTGAACACCGAGGTGACGATGCCGATCATCAGCACCACCGCGAAGCCGCGAATCGGGCCCGAGCCGAAATAGAACATCAATACGGCGGCGATGACGTTGGTGACGTTGGCATCGAAGATCGCCGTCGAGGCCTCGCGATAGCCCGATTCGAGCGCGTCGTGCAGCCTTCGCCCGCGCCTCTGCTCCTCGCGTATGCGCTCGTTGATCAGCACGTTGGCGTCGACCGCCGCGCCGATGGTGAGCACGAAGCCGGCAATGCCGGGCAAGGTCAGAGTAGCGTTGAACAAAGCCATGATGCCGACGATCATCAGCCCGTTCAGGACCAAGGCGATCGTCGTGTAGACGCCGAACCGGCCATAGGTGATCAGCATGAACAGGATCACGACGAGGGTCGCGGCGATACTGGCGATGACGCCGCTGCGGATCGAATCGGCGCCGAGCTCGGCGCCGACGCTGCGCTCCTCGACGACGCGCAGCTCGACGGGCAGGCGGCCCGAGCGCAGCGAGATGGCGAGCTGGTTGGCGGTCTCGACGGTGAAGCTGCCCGAGATCGAGGCGGTGCCGCCCAGGATCGACTCGCGGATGCTGGGCGCTGAGATGACGACATTGTCGAGGATGATCGCGAAGCGCTTGCCGACATTGCTCTGGGTGACTCGCGCGAAGCTGTGGCTGCCGGCGGTGTCGAAGGTGACCCGGACCGCGGGCAGGCCCTGCTCGTCGAAATCCTGAACGGCGTTGGCGATTCGCTCGCCGGTGATGATCGCGCGCCGCTGGACCGCGATGCACGAATTCGGGCCGCCTTCCGAATAGCGCAGCACCTGGTTGCCGGGCGGCGGGCGGGTCTGGCAGGTGACGTTGGGAATATCCGAGACCATCTTGAACTCGAGCCGGGCGGTGCGGCCGATCAGCCGCTGCAGCGCCGCGGGGTCCTGAAGGCCGGGGACCTGGACCAGGATTCGGCTGGCGCCCTGGCGGATGATCGTCGGCTCGAGCGTGCCCAATGAATTGATCCGGCGATCGATGACGTCGCGCGCCACCTCCATCGCATTCTTGATCCCGTCGTCGATGCCGGCCTGGGTCTGGCGCATCACCACCCGCCGCCCGTCGGCCACCGAGACCGTCCAGTCGGCGCCGCCGAAGCCGACCTGGTTGATCTGGGCGTTCGCGCGCTGCGACGCCGCGCCGACCTGGGCGGGATTGTCGACCAGGAAGCTGACCTCGCCGTTGCTCGCCGCAAGCTGGCTGACCGCGATCGAATTGCGGCTCAGATCGGAGCGCAGCAGAGCCTCCATCGCGTCGCCGCGCTGCTTGGCGACGTCCTGGATCTGAGCCTCGAGCAGCAGCTGGCTGCCGCCGGCGAGATCGAGGCCGAGATTGACGTGAGTCGCCTGCAGGAAGCGCGGCAGATAGGCCGAGACGGAGGCGGGCAGGAAGCTCGGGATCGCCAGCAGCACGCCGAACGCGCAGATCAGGCTGATGCCCCAGACCTTCCAGCGTGGGAAGTTGAGCATATGGATGTGGGCCCCTAGTCGTTCGCTGCTTTGGCGCCGTGCTGGCGGACGTCGCTCAGCATCGACTTGACGACGCGGACCTTGACGCCCGTCGCCACTTCCAGCTCGACCTCATTCTCGTCGACCTTGGTGACTTTGCCGATCAGGCCGCCATTGGTTACCGCGGTGTCGCGCGGCTTGACGTCGCCGATCATCGCCTGGTGCTGCTTCACCCTCTTCTGCTGCGGGCGAATCAGCAGGAAATAGAAGATGACGAAGATGAGGACGAGCGGCAGGACCTGCATCATGAAGGCACCGGTACCGCTGGCGGCGGCGGGCGCGCCCTGTGCATAGGCTGGGGATTCGAACATGTTCGGGCCTCTGGAAAAGGGGACGGCGCGAAGGCGCTCGCCTTTGAAAGCGCGGTGCGACTATCATGGGGACGGCCCGTTGCCAAGGCAAGGAGAACGGGCAGCAAGGGGACAGGATATGATCATCGTGACCGGATATGCGCGATTCGCGGACGGCGAGATCGAGCGGCTCAAGCCCGCTCTGGAGGCGAATATCGAGGCGACCCGCGCCGAACCGGGCTGCGCGCGCTATTCCTACGGGGTCGACATCGCCGATCCGGGCCTCCTCCACATCGCCGAGGAATGGAGCGACGAGGAGGCGATCGCCACCCACATGGCGGCGCCGCACATGGCCGAGCTGATGGGCGCGCTCGGCAGCGCCAAGCTCGAATCGATCAGCATCAACGCCTATGAGGCGCATTTCCTGAAGACGATCCTCGGCGGGGCATAGGGACAGTCACTTTCACGCTCGATCGCGCTCGCAAGGGCGCGGCGGCAAGGAAAGTCACTGTCCCTTTCCGGCGCCCTGGGGACAGTTACTTTTCCGCACGGCCGTGCCCGTTCAGGCGATGCGGTGCGGAAAAGTAACTGTCCCTCCTCTCCGGCGCCCCAATGGGGACAGTTACTTTTCCGCACCGCGGCTCCCTTTCAGGCGATGTGGTGCGGAAAAGTAACTGTCCCCTTCCCCCTTCCTACCGCGGATAGAGGATGATCAAGGTCGAGGTCCCGTGGGCGAGCAATTTGCCGTCGGGAGAGCGCAGATAGGCCTCGGCCGTGGCGATCTGGCGGCCGCGGCTGACCACCCGGCCCTCGCAGCGCACCGGCCCGCCGGCGGGATCGATCGCGCGGGTGAAGTTCACCTTGGTCTCGACCGTCGTATAGCCGATGCCGGCGTCCAGCTCGGTATGGACCGCGCAGCCGCAGGCGCTGTCGATCAGGGTCAGCGCATAGCCGCCATGGACCGAGCCCAGGGGGTTGAGCAGATGCGGCCCGGGCACCCCCTCGAACACCGCCCGCCCTTTCTCGACCTCGACCAGGCGGAAGCCCAACGGCTCGGCGATCGGCGCCGCCGGCAGCGCGCCCGCGATCATCGCGCGCAGCATGTCGAGGCCGGAAAGGTCCTTGATCTCGTCGAAGCTGCTGACGCCGTATTTCATCGCCGTCACCGTTTCGCAGCCGGCGCTGGCAAGTCAACCGCGGCTTGCCTTGCTCCCTTCCCGCGCCTACATGGCCGCCCTTCGGGTTCCCATCGAAGCCTGCGATGGGATCCCTCTTGGTCGGGGCGTAGCGCAGCCTGGTAGCGCATCACACTGGGGGTGTGGGGGTCGCTGGTTCGAATCCAGTCGCCCCGACCAGCAGGGGACAGTTACTTTTCCGCACCGCGGCGCAGAACCGTCGCGGCCGTGCGGAAAAGTAACTGTCCCCGTTCCATTCCGTCCCCATTCCATTCCGCGGTGCACGGTCCGGCAGAGCTGCCCACCGCGATTTCGATTTCGACGGTCGTGTCGGCGGCGCAATCGTGATACCATGCGAGGCATGAGCGCGCGGACCTTCGACGCGATCGTCGTCGGCGGCGGCCAGGCCGGGCCGCCGCTCGCCGCGCGGCTCGCCACCGCCGGGATGAAGGTGGCGCTGGTCGAGCGCCGGCATCTCGGCGGAACCTGCGTCAACACCGGCTGCATGCCGACCAAGGCACTGGTCGCCAACGCTTATGCCGCCTATCTCGCGCGCCGCGCGGCGGACTATGGCGTCATGATCGACGCGCCGATCCGGATCGACTTCGACAAGGTGATGGAGCGCGCGCGAACAATTACCCGCGATGCCCGCGGCAATCTCGACGCCTGGATCGCCGGCCTCGAAAACATCACCCTGATCCGGGGCCATGCCCGCTTCGAGGGGCCGGACACGCTCCGCGTCGGCGACTCGCTTCTCATCGCGCCGCGAATCTTCCTCAATGTCGGCGGCCGCGCCGCGGTGCCGGACATGCCCGGCGTCGGCGACGTGGCCTTCCTCACCAACAGCTCGCTGCTCGCGCTCGATGAGCTCCCCCGCCACCTGCTCGTCGTCGGCGGTTCCTATATCGGCCTCGAGTTCGCGCAGATGTTCCGGCGCTTCGGGTCGCAGGTGACGGTGGTCGAGCGTATGGACCGCCTGGTCGCCCGCGAGGACGAGGAGATATCGGAGAGTCTCCGAACGATCCTCGAAGCCGAGGGAATCACCATCCGCACCAAAGCCGAGTGCATCAGCCTGGCGATGCACGACGGCGCGCCGGCGATCGGCGTCGACTGCGCGGAGGGTCCGCCCGAGCTCGTCGGCAGCCACATCCTGCTCGCCATCGGCCGCGTCCCCAATACCGGGGATCTCGACCTCGCCAGGGCCGGAATCGAGACCGACGAGCGCGGCTATATTCCGGTCGACGAGCGGCTGCGGACCAGGGTTCCCGGCATCTGGGCGATGGGCGACTGCAACCGTCGCGGCGCCTTCACCCACACCGCCTATAACGATTTCGAGATCGTCGCCGCCAACCTGCTCGACGGCGAGGACCGCAAGGTCAGCGAGCGGATCCCGGCTTACGCGCTCTATGTCGATCCGCCGCTGGGCCGCGTCGGCATGACCGAGGCCGAGGCCCGCAAGACCGGCCGGCGCCTGCTGGTTGGGCGCCGCCCGATGACGAAGGTCGGCCGAGCGGTCGAGAAGGGCGAGACCCACGGCCTGATGAAGGTCGTCGTGGATGCCGACACGCGCGAGATCCTCGGCGCGGCCATTCTCGGCACTGGCGGCGACGAGGCGATCCACGCAATCCTTGAGGCGATGAATGGGGGCATGACCAGCGACCAGCTGCGCTGGGCGGTGCCGATCCATCCCACCGTCTCCGAGCTCATCCCGACATTGCTCCTCGACATGAAGCTCATTGAGCCGGAGCCGGTCGTACCGGAGCACGGTCTGCGTATCCCCGCGTAAAATGGCGGCGGCGGCCCGCGCCGCAACCCCCTGTCCACGCTTACACGCCACTGCCGGCGGAGGAAGGAGCACGACATGAGCACCACCGAACTGATCATCGAACCCGAGCTCGAGACCCCCGTCACCAGGGCCGTCGACACGAAGCTCGAGATCATCGTCATTCCCGTTTCGGACGTCGAGCGCGCCAAGAGCTTCTACGAGAAACTGGGCTGGCGGCTCGACGCCGACTTCGCCGACGGCGAAGACTTTCGAGTCCTCCAGTTCACGCCGCCGGGCTCGTCCGCCTCGGTCATCTTCGGCAGGAACGTGACCCCGGCGGCGCCGGGCTCCGCCCAGGGCCTCTATCTGATCGTCTCCGACATCGAGGCCGCCCGCGAGGAGCTGCTCCGCCGCGGCGTCGAGGTCAGCGAGGCCTTCCACGGCGCCAGCGGCGTCTATGCCGGCGCCGACGAGCCCTATCTGTTCGGAACCCACCGGGTCCGCGGTCCGGACCCCGGCCGCGGCAGCTACCGTTCCTACGCCTCGTTCAAGGATCCGGACGGCAATGGCTGGCTGTTTCAGGAGGTCACGACTCGGCTGCCGGGTCGGATCGAGTCGAACGAAACCGCCTTCGCGTCAGTTACGGACCTGGCGGGCGCGCTGCGCCGAGCGTCGGTCGCCCATGGCGAGCATGAGCAAAAGAGCGGTGGCGAATATGATCAAAACTGGCCGGACTGGTACGCCGCCTACATGGTCGCGGAGCAGAATGGCGGCCCGCTGCCGGAGTGAGTGAGACAGGTTCGCCTTTCCCCTGAGGGAGAGACGGGCGGGGAGCGAAGGGTGAAGCAATCCGGCTTTGGCGCCGCAAGACCTGGATTGCTTCCCCCCGGCTTCGCCAGAGCCGCAATGACGGCTGGGTCAAAGTCCCGGCAGCGCCACGCCCGCGCGCTCATTGTCCCAGATCATGCTCATGATCCGCCAGCCGCGCCCGGGATCCCTGAACAGCTGGATCGAGTTGATCCCACGACGCTCCGGCCTGTCGTCGTCGGGCGAGGCGCGCGCCTCATAAGCGCTCCAGACATGGGCGATGTTGCCGAATAGGTCGATGCGCCTGCCGATCTCCACTTCGTAAAAGTCGTTCCCGGCGAAGAACGGCGTCGTGTCCCGGGCGTAATCGTCGAGGCTCATGATCCTGCATTGCGGCCGCCCGTCCGCATCGATCCAGGTCCGGATCTGCCGCGCCCCGGGGTGGAAGCAATTCGCCTGGCCCGACCAGTCGCGCGGGCCCCTGGGCCCCGAGATCATCGCGTACATCTCGTCGACGACGGCGCCGATCGCGGCGCGATCGTCCATCAGCGCGATCCGATCATCGCGGCGACGATTGCGATTGCGATCAGGCCGATCAGCCCGGCGAGCGCGATCGGCACCCAGGACGGGGACGGGCCCTGCACCGGCGGCAGCGGCCGCGGCGGCAGGGTCAGCGGCCTCAGGGGCGTGCCGTCGCCGCCATCAAGCAACCGCCCGACGATCGCGGTCAGATGGTCGAGATGGGGGCCGAGCGGCGGCTGCAGCGCGTCGAGCCGCGGCGCCGGGCCGAGCAGGACGGCGAGGTCGGCGGACGGCTCGGCCGCCTCGATCCGGAACGGGATGATGGCGAGCCCGGCCTGCGTCGCGCGCTCGGCCTCGCGCCGGATTTGGTCCGAGTCTGCGCTGTCGGCCGACAGGATCAAAAGGAAGATCTTGCACGCGCCGATCGCCTCGATCCCGGCCGCATCGCTTTCGCGGCCGACCGCGGCGTCGCGATGGGCGACCCAGCAGAGATGGCCGGCGCGCTCGATCGCGTCGCAAACCGCCTCGGCGAGGACCCTGTCCTTGGCGCCATGGCTGATGAAAACGTCGTGGGACACCCGCAACACCCCTCGCGCCTCTTCTTACGGCGGTCGTTTGGGATGCGCCAGCCTTCAGGCCGGCTCGCGCTCCGCCCTGAGCACCGGGCCGTAGAGGCGGCCGATTCCGATCAGGGCAATGCCGAGGACGAGGAAGGACAGGATCCTGAGCACGCCCTCGAGATCGGCGGCGTCGATCAGGAACACCTTGACGATCGTCGCGGTCAGGAGGAGCAGGCCGGCGAGCCTGAGCGCCTTGTCGGGCAGGCGGATGCCGGCGAGGATCAAGGCGATCGCGACGAGAAGCCCGGCCAGCGAATAACCATAAGCCTCCGCGGTCGGCATATCGAAGCCGGTCAGGATCGGCCCGTGAAAGGCCTGGCGCACCATGAGCGCGATGCCGGCGACCAGCGCGAGCAGGAACGCCGCCAGCCACAGGCCCGAGCGGGTCGCCGCCGCCGCCCGCCGCCGCGCCGCGTAGAGCCAGACCGCGCTGAGCAGGAAAGCGGGCAGGATCAGGTTGAAGACCGGCATCGTCCCCACATATTGCTCGGTCCAGCGCGGATTGTGCAGGGCCAGGTCGAACCAGACCAGCCGCGCCGCCGCCACGGCGGTGAGCATGGTCCCGCCGAGCCGCGCCAGATCGGGCTCGATCCGCGGCAGCCGCACATGGCCCGCGCCGAGCAGCCAGCCGGCGGCGAACAGCGCCTGGGTGATGATCGTCCGCTCGAGCAGCCCGCGCGCGGCGAAATCGGCCTGATCGGCGAGGCCGAAGGCCTGCTTGAACCAGATGTAGAGCGCGGCGGCGGCGAACAGCCCGGCGGCCAGCGGCAGGCCGCGCCGCGCGCCCAGCGGCAGCGGCGGCAGCGCCAGCCGGATCGCGACCAGCAGCAGGGCCGGGACCGCGAAAGCGGTCAGCGCCGTCATCGCCCCGGGCAAAGCGGCGGCGAGCGCCGGTTTCCCGAGCAGGCTGTTCATCGCCGCGACCGACAGCAGGGGCGCCATCCACAGGCTGCGCAGCACCGCGACGATCGCGACCAGCATCGCCACCGTGCCGAGCGCGAGGTCGCCGAGCCGCCGCGCCGCCAGCGCCGCGCCGAGCGCGACGGCGAGCCAGCCCGCCGCCACCCAGTCGGGCGCCGCCAGGTCCCAGATCGCGGCGCCCGCCAGCGCCGCGGCCGTGCCGCCCGCGGCGAGCAGGACGAGGTCGGCCGGCGCCTTGTCGCTCGCCCGCGCCCGCTGCAGCAGGATAAGCGCGACCGGCCCCAAAGCGAGCAAAGCCGCCAGCGCGCCCCAGGCCGGCCGGTCGAGCAGATCGGGGCGCAGCGCCCGCGCGACCAGCAGCGGCCCGGCGAGGCCGGCGCAGGCCAGGCCAGTCCACAAGACGTCGCGCTTGCGCCATGCCAGCGCCAGCCCGCCGAGGCCGAACAGGATCGTGATCCCCGCCGCCGCCGCCGGCACCAGCGCGTCCTGCCCGGTCGCCGCCTTGGCGCCGAGCAGGACCAAGGCGAAGGCCAAGGCCAGCGGCGGCGCCGCGGCATATTCGCGGCGCATCGCGGCCAGCGCCAGGCTCGCCGCGCTCAGCGCCGCGAACAGGCCCCAGGCCGGGGCGCCGAGATCGGTGCGCGCGACGAGCAAAGCGAGCTGGACGAGGCCGATGGCGAGCGGCTGGATCAGCACGAGCTGCCGCCCCGCCCCGGGCCGGACGAGCGCGGCCGCCAGCGCGAGCATCACCACGAAGCCGCCCGAGACCAAGGCGTCGCGCTCGCCCGGCTGGGCGATCAGGAAGCCCGTCCACAGGAAGCTCAGCACCGCCGCCGCCGCCGCCAGCCAGGTCCAGCCGCGCCGCCAGGCAAGCAGGAACAAGGCGATGTCGAGCAATGCAAGATAGGCGAGCAGCGGCAAGGCCCCCGCCTCCGGATTGCCGACCAGCAAGGGCGTCAGGAAGCCGCCGACCAGCCCCATCACCGCCGTCGCCATGCCGTGGCGCAGCGACAAAGCGAGCGCCGCTCCAGTCACCGCCAGCATCGCCGCCGAAGCGACCTGCGAATTGATCAAGCCGTGCAGCCGGTAGCTGCCGTAGAAGGTCGCGTAGAGCACGGCGATGCCGGCGCCGGCGAGGGCCTGGGCGATCCTGGGATCGTCGGCGAGCCTTCCCCTTCGCGCATATTCGCCGGCGCCGATCAGGATCAGGCCGAACAGGCCGGCCGCGATCATCCGCGCCGCCGGAGTCATCAGCCCGATGTCGATCGAATAACGGATCAGGAACACCGCCGCGAGCACCAGGGCGATGCCGCCGAGCCAGATCAGCAGCCGTCCGGCCACCAGCCGCTCGAACAGCCCGCCGAGGGTTTCTGACGGTGCGAGCGCCTCTTCGCCGTGGACCGGCGCGGGCTCCGCCTCGAAAGTGACGACTCGAGCCGGCGCGGCGGCGGCGGGGGGCGGCTCGGCCGGAGCGGCGACCGGCGCGGGCACGGGCACAGGCACAGGCGCGGGCGCGGGCGCGGGCGCGGGCGCGCTCCGTTCGAGCGCATCGAGCCGCCGCTCCAGCCAGCGCAGCCGCGCCCGCAGGCTCTGGACGGCGAGCACCAGCAGCAGCACCGCCAGCAGCAGGATGGGAATGAGGAACTCCATCAAGGGCCTAGCTAGACGCTGAGGCCGCGACTGTCAGCGTTATTAGTTCCCGGCGAAAGCCGGGGCCCAGATCGGCCGGGCCGCTGGACCCCGGCCTTCGCCGGGGAACAGGATAGGGGACTGTCGCCTATCTAAATGCGGGTGAGCGGCACGTCGGTCACGTCGCCGACCCAAAGTGCGCGGGCACGGGCGAGGTTGCGGTCGGCCGAATCGGCATCGCCCGCGGCGCGGTCGGCGCGCGACAGGAGGTAGAGCGCGAGCGCGTCGTTCGGCCAAGCCCGGAGCGAGGCGTAGAGCTGCGCGCGCGCGCTGTCATGCTCGCCCGATTCCAGCATCGCCGCGGCCAGGCTGCGCCGCACCGAATACCAGAAAAGCGGCGGATCGCTGCCGAATTCGGAGGCGAGCTGGCGCTCCATCGCCTTGCGATAGGCCGCCGCCGCCGCGCGCGGATCGCCGGCCAGCATCGCGGCCCGCCCCTCGAGCACATATTGGAAGACCTCGGCGAGCTGCTCGCCGCGCCGTCCGAGCCCCGGCGAATCGCGACCCGCCCGAAGCGCGGCGATCGCCGCCGCCTCGGCCCGCACCGCCGCCGCCTCGCCGCGCCGCGCCAGCGCCTCGCCGCGCGCATAATGACGCTGCGCCCGATCGAAGACATTGGCGGGCTCGGGCAAAGCGAGCACCGCCGCGACCTCGTCATGGAGGCCGCGCGCGTAGAAGGTCGCCGCCCCAAGGACCCGGAGCCGCGGATCCACCTCGCCGGCCAGATAGGTCTGGCGGAACTGGCTGGACACGGCGAGCGCGGTACCGCTGTCGCCGCTGGCGAGCGCGCTTTCGATCGCGAAGTGCATATTGTGGGCGAGCAGACCGGTGCGATAGGCCGACGCGGCCGGCCGCGCCCGCAGCACGAACGCCCGGTCGGCGGCGATCGCCGCGACGTTGACCGCCGCCGCGTCCTGATAACGGCCGACGCCGAAGAAGCTGTGCGAGGGCATGTGGACGAGGTGGCTCGCCGCCGGCGCGATCCGGCCGAGCCGCTCGGCATGAGGCACGGCGAGCTCCTGCCGGTCGATCCAGTCGGTCAGGTGGATGTAATAATGGATGGCGCCGCCATGGTCGGGGTTGCGCGCCAGCACCCGCTCGAGCAGCTGCTGCGCCAGCGATCCGACCGGCGGCTGGGTCTCGCCCCAGGCGACCATGCGCGCGTCGGCGGCCATGATCGCGAGCGTGTCGTCGCCGGGCATGCGCAGCGCCGCGCCCTCCATATACGTGGCATAGGCCTCGTTGCTGAAATCAGCCCCGGGGCGGGTGCGGATCTGCATGCCGCGCAGGATGAGGCGGTCGCGCGCATTGAGGCGCTGCGACAAAGTGGTGGCGCGACCGACGGCGGCGCGGGCCGCGGCCAGCTCGGCGGTGCGCGGCGAAAGATTGATCGTCGGCCCGCGCGCCCAGGCCTCGCCGAGATGGCACATCGCGCATGCCGGATCGAGCCGCTGCGCCTGCTGGAAGGCGCGGATCGCCTCGACCTCGTCGAACGCCCAGATCAGCCGCACACCCTGCGCGAACCAGGCGCGGGCCTCGGCGTTCGCGCTGTTGGGCTCGATCCCGGCAAAACCCAGCCCGGCGAGGAGCACCGGCGGCGGCGCCGCGGCCGCCGTCGCCGCGACCGGGACGAGGCAGTCTTCCGCTGGCAACGAAGGCGAACGCCAGGTCGCGTCGCGGCTCGCCGCCGCCGGCCAGGCGATGAGGCCGATCGCCGCCGCCACCAATGCGGCCCGCCGCGTTGCGATCCAGTCCATAGAGGCTCTCCCTTGCCGGCAGCTTAGCCAGCCTTGGCCCGCGAAAAAACAGCTTTCCTACTCAGTGCCTATCTGGTTTCTACTTGGCGATGGAAGTCACCGAAAACATCCAGTCGATTCGCCTGCTGAGGCGCGCACTCAACGCGCTCAACCGCGGCGAGGCGCCGAGCCTGCCGCTCGACGGCGATCCCGACCGGCGCACCGCCGCCGCGTACCGCGCCGCGCTGACGCGGTGCGGGCCGGCCGCGCTGCGGCGAGCGATCGATGCCATTCGCTGATTTCATCGCAATTTCGCGCGCACGTACCGTCACTTTCGTAACCTTTGGAAGAGTGAAATGACCGACGAAACCCCCCGCTCTCAGCCGGACCTGATCCGCGCCGCCCTGGCGATCGTCGCCCTGGTCGGCGGCCTCGGCGGCATGGCCGGCCTCTATTTCGTGCCGATCCCCGAGGGCAATCGCGAGCCGCTGCTGCTCGCTCTCGGGCTGGTGCTCGGCTGGGGCAGCACCGTCGTCGGCTACGAATTCGGCTCCTCGCCCGCCGACCGGCGCGCGGCCGACGCGGGCATCCGGTTGCAGGCCGGGGCCGAGCCTCCCAAATAGGCTGCGCAACGGAGCGGGAGCTTATCCATGGAAGTCTGGCACGGCACGACCATCATCGGCGTGCGCAAGAACAATAAGGCGGTGATCGCCGGCGACGGCCAGGTGTCGCTGCAATCGACGGTGATCAAGCCCAATGCCAGGAAGGTGCGCCGGCTCGGCGCCAAGGACGACAAGGGCGGCAAGGTGATCGGCGGCTTCGCGGGCGCCACCGCCGACGCCTTCACCCTGTTCGAGCGGCTGGAGCGCAAGCTCGAGCAGCATAATGGCCAGCTGATGCGCGCCGCGGTCGAGCTCGCCAAGGATTGGCGCACGGACAAATACTTGCGGAACCTCGAGGCGATGATGATCGTCGCGGACAAGGACGTCACCCTGATCCTGACCGGCAATGGTGACGTGCTCGAGCCCGCCGCCGGCGTCGCCGCGATCGGCTCGGGCGGCAATTTCGCGCTCGCCGCCGCAATGGCGCTCTACGATTATGAGGAGGATGCCGAGACCATCGCCCGCAAGGCGATGAAGATCGCCGCCGACATCTGCGTCTACACCAACGACCAGCTCACCATCGAAACCATCGGGGACGCGGCTTGAGATCATTTTGCCCCCGTCCCAATTAGACTTGCGCCCGACAGACCGATAAAACGCGCCTCAGTCGCAAATTGAGCGACGCCCCCAATAGAGGCCGCCGCCTCGAATAGCCGGCGACTTCGGAAAAAGAGGCAATCATGAAAATAGGGTTCGGGCTATTGGCCGCCGCTTTGGGACTGGTCATTTCGACGCCGGCTTTCGGGCAGGCCACGCGCACCTGGGTTTCGGGCGTCGGCAACGATGCCGATCCGTGCAGCCGGACGGCGCCATGCAAGACCTTCTCCGGCGCGCTCATAAAGACCGCCACCGGCGGTGAGATCAGCGTCCTCGATCCGGGCGGCTTCGGCGCGGTCAGCATCAACAAGTCGATCACCATCGACGGCGGCGGCATCATCGGCTCGATCCTCGCCCTCAACGTCAACGGCATAACCGTCAATTGCGCGGGCTGCATCGTGAACGTCCGAAACATCGCGATCAACGGCGGCAACGGGGCGACCGGCAACGGCGTCCGCATCGTCAATGCCGGGGCCGTCAATCTGGACCATGTCTCGATCTCGAACTTCTCGGGCAACACCACCAACGGCCGGGGCGTCGTCATCGATACGAGCGCCGCCAACGTCAAGGTGACGATCACCAACTCCGAGATCTACAATCTCGGCTTCGTCGGCATCCATTCCAACCCGACCGGCGGCAACGTCATCCTCGACGTCGACAATGTCCGCGTCCAGCGGACCACGGCCAGCGCGATCCAGCTGCGCCAGCTGACCAGCGCCATGATCGACCGCGCCACGCTGACCAACAGCGGGGCGGGCGGCGTGACGCTCGAGCTCACCACCGCGGTGGCCCATGTCAGCAACAGCAGGATCGCCAACAACGTCCACGGCATCTTCAACGGTGCCGGCGGCAACCCGACGACCAGGCTCTACGGCACTGTTATCACCGGCAACACCACCAACGGCCTGACCATCAACAGCGGCAGCGTGCTCTCTTATGGCAACAACGCCATCCGGGGGAATACCGGCAACGAGGCTCCGACCGGGGCCGTCACCGGCACGCAATAACCGGCCTTTCCGCGGGGATCGCTTGCCACGGCCGATCTCCGCGGACCCTTCCAGGTCGTGGCAAATTTGTGCCCGGCACTCCCTATCGGGATGCCGCATGAAGACGTTTCGGTCCCAATCCGAGATAGACTCGCTACCAATATGGAGATAAATGCAGATTAGTCGCAATTGAGCGACACCCGCAATTGAGTCGCCGCTTATGGTAGCTGGCGACGTCGGAAAGGGGCAATCATGAGAATAGGATTCGGGCTACTGGTCGCCGCATTGGGGCTGGCCATTTCGACGCCGGCCTTCGGGCAGGCCACGCGCACCTGGGTTTCGGGCGTCGGCGACGACGTCAATCCGTGCAGCCGGACGGCACCGTGCAAGACCTTCGCCGGCGCGATCTCGAAGACCGCCACGAACGGCGAGATCAGCGTTCTCGATCCGGGCGGATTCGGCGCGATCAACATCACCAAATCGATCACCATCGACGGCGGCGGCATCATCGGCTCGATTCTCGCCCTCAACGTCAACGGCGTCATCGTCAATTGCGCGGGCTGCACCGTGAACCTGCGCAACCTGGCGATCAACGGCGGCGGCGGCACGACGGGCAATGGCGTGCGCATCGTCAATGCCGGCAATGTCAACTTGGTCAACGTCTCGATCTCGAACTTCGCCGGCAACACCACCAACGGCCGCGGCATCGTCATCGATACGAGCGCCGCCAATGTGCGGGTGAGCCTCAACAATGTCGACATCTACAATGTCGGCTTCGTCGGCATCCATTCCAACCCGACGGGCGGCAACGTGCTGCTTTCGGTCTCGAACACCCGCGTCCAGCGGACCACGTTCAGCGCGATCCAGCTGCGCCAGCTGACCACGGCGGCCATCGATCATGCCACGCTGACCGACAGCGGCTCGGCCGGCGTGACGCTCGAGCTCACCACGGCCGTGGCTCACGTCAGCAACAGCCTGATCGCCAACAATGTCCACGGCATCTTCAACGGCGGCGGCGGCAACCCGACGACCAGGCTGTTCAACAATGTGATCACCGGCAATACGACGGCCGGCCTGACCATCAACAGCGGCAGCGTGCTCTCCTACGGCAACAACGCCATCAGGGGGAATGCCGGCAACGAGGCTCCGACCGGGGCCGCCACCGGCACGCAATAAACCAGCCTTTCCGCGGGGATGGCCTTTCGAGGCCGATCCCCGCGGATCCTTCTCAGGGGGCCCGCGCGGCCCCCTTTTTTTGTGCGTCCGCGCCCGCCGCCGCCGCCGCGACGATCCAGCTTTCGAACGCCGCCATGGCCGGGGTCGGCCGCTTCGACTTCAGCCGGGTCAGCCAATAGCCGCCCATGCCGATCTCGATCCCGAACGGCCGCGCCGCGCGCTCGCCGAACAAGGCGGCCGGCGCCAGCGCCACGCCATGGCCGGCCCGCGCCGCCTCGACCATCAAAGCCGCCGAATCGAACACCGGGCCGGTCAGCGGCGGCAGCGCGGTCCCCGCCGCCGCGAACCAGGCCGGCCATTCCTCGCCGCGATAGGAACGCAGCAGAGTTTCGCCGGCCAGGTCCGCAGGCGTGCGCAGCCGAGCGGCGGTGGCGGCGTCGCAGAGCGGGGTCAGCGGCGCCTCGAACAGCAGCCGCGCCTCGGTGCCGTGCCAGGCGCCGTCGCCGAAGCGGATCGCGAAATCGAGCCCCTCCTCGGCGATGTCGACGCGATTGTTGTTGGTGCTGAGCCTGAGGTCGACCTGCGGATGAGCGGCCGCCAAATCGGGCAGCCGCGGCAGCAGCCAGCCCAGAACGAAGCTCCCGACCGCACCAACCGAGAGCAGGGCCCGGCCGCGGCCGTCGTCGAACCGGCCGAGCGCGCCCGCAATGGCGTCGAACGCCTCGCGCAGCACGGGCAGCAGCGCCCGCCCCTCGTCGGTCAGCGCCAGGCCGCGCGGCAGCCGGCGGAACAAAGGCGCGCCGAGCCGGTCCTCGAGCGCCCTGACCTGGTGGCCCAGAGCGGCCGCGGTGACGTTGAGCTCGATCGCCGCCTTGGTGAAGCTCAGATGCCGCGCCGACGCCTCGAAGGCGCGCAGGCCGTTGAGCGGCAGATAGGGCCGGATCATAAGCAAAGCCTCCGCCGCCACCCTAGCGGCCGGCCCCGGCCGGCGACAGCCAAGGAAAAGTCCGGCCTGCCTCGAGACTTTCTCGCGGGAAGGAAATGGGATTCCCGCTTTCGCGGGAATGACGGGAGAGGCTAGGGTCGTCGCCATGCACCGCCGCGCCTTTCTCGGCTCCGCCGCCGCGACCCTTGCCCTGCCCGGCTGCGCGACCACCATGGCGACGCGGCGCGCTACGTCCTCCATCGGCTGCCTGCCCCCCGTCCTGGTCTCGCCCGAACGGGTGATCCGCACCGTCGCCGGCCTCAGGCCCTATCGCGCCGCCGGCTTCGTCGTCCGTGCCGAGACGCTGGGCGACAAGAGGCTGGTCCACAATTACGGCCATGGCGGCGCCGGTATCACTCTCTCCTGGGGCACGTCGCGGCTCGCCACCCTGCTCGGCCTGCACGGCCATCAGGGCCCGGTGGCGGTGCTCGGCGCCGGCGTGATGGGGCTGACGACGGCGCGGCTCGCGCAGGAGGCGGGCTTTCCGGTCACCCTCTACGCCAAGGCATTGCCGCCCGACACGACTTCCAACATCGCCGGCGGCCAGTGGAGCCCGTTCGGCCATTATCGCGACAGCGCGGTGACCCCCGAATGGCGCGCGCAATTCGCCGCCGCGCTCGATTATAGCTGGCGCCGCTTCCAGATCATGATCGGCGACGATTACGGCATTCGCTGGCTGCCGACCTATGTCGACGCTTCGGACGACGAGGATGACGGTCCCTCCCCGCTCGACGCTTATCATCCCGGCCGCCGCGTGCTCGCCGCCAACGAGCATCCCTTCGCGCTCGATCGCGTCGTCCGCTTCGAAACCATGTATGTCGAAACCGGCCGTTTCCTGCGCCAGCTATCCCGCGACGTCGAGGCGGCGGGCGGCACCATCCGCGTCCGCGAATTCGCGACGCCGGCCGATGTCGCCGCCCTGCCCGAACGCCTGGTCTTCAACTGCACCGGGCTGGGCGCCGGCGCCCTGTTCGGCGACGCCGGCATCCAGCCGGTGCGCGGCCAGCTCGCCATCCTCTTGCCGCAGCCGGAAGTGCGCTACGCCTTCACCGGCGAAGCCGGCTACATGTTCCCGCGCGCCGACGGGATATTGCTCGGCGGCACGTTCGAGCGGGGCGTGTGGGAGACCAATACCGAGCCCGAGGCCATTGCCCGCATCCTCGATCGGCACCAGCGCCTGTTCGGCCAGTTCCGCTGCACCGCTTGAACTCGTTCGTCGCGGTGCCAATGTAGCGGGTGATGAACTATCAAGCCTCACCGGACCCAGCGCCGGCCTCCTCCTCGTCCGGAACGCGATCGGCCATGAAAGACTATCTGACCCCGATGGCCGTCGTGGCCGCGCTGGACGCCCACATCATCGGCCAGGACGACGCCAAGCGCGCCGTCGCGGTCGCCCTGCGCAACCGCTGGCGCCGCCAGCAGCTGCCCGATGAGCTGCGCGACGAGGTGACGCCCAAGAACATATTGATGATTGGTCCGACCGGCTGCGGCAAGACCGAGATCAGCCGGCGCCTCGCCAAGCTTGCCGACGCGCCCTTCGTCAAGGTCGAGGCGACCAAGTTCACCGAGGTCGGCTATGTCGGCCGCGACGTCGAGCAGATCGCCCGCGATCTGGTCGAGGAAGCGGTGCGGCTCGAGCGCGAGCGCCGCCGCGAGGCGGTGCGCGAGGCGGCCAGCGTCGCGGCGATGGAGCGGCTGCTCGACGCCTTGGTCGGCAAGGATGCCAGCCAGGCGACCCGCGAGAGCTTCCGCCTGCGCATCATCGACGATCACCTCAACGACAATGAGGTCGAGATCGACGTCATCGACCAGCCCTCCACGCCGTTCGAAATCCCCGGCATGGGCGGCCAGGTCGGCATGATCAACCTCTCCGATCTGATGGGCAAGGCGATGGGCCAGGCGCCGAAGAAGAAGCGCAAGATGCGCGTCGCCGACGCCTGGGACAAGTTGATCGAGGAGGAATCGGACAAAAGGCTCGACCCCGACGACGTCAACCGCACCGCCTTGAAGGACGCCGAAGCCAACGGCATCGTCTTCCTCGACGAGATCGACAAGATCGCGGTGTCCGACGTGCGCGGCGGCTCGGTTTCGCGAGAGGGCGTCCAGCGCGATTTGCTGCCTTTGATCGAGGGCACCACGGTCGCCACCAAATACGGGCCGATGAAGACCGATCATATCCTCTTCATCGCGTCCGGCGCCTTCCACGTCGCCAAGCCGTCGGACCTGCTCCCCGAGCTTCAGGGGCGGCTGCCGATCCGGGTCGAGCTGAAAGCGCTGACCGAGGAGGATTTCGTCCGCATCCTTTCCGACACGCGCGCCAGCCTGACCGAGCAATATCGCGCTCTGCTCGCCACCGAGGGCGTCGAGATCGTCTTCGCCGAGGACGGCATCAAGGCGCTCGCCCGCATCGCCGCCGAGGTGAACAGCCAGGTCGAGAATATCGGCGCCCGCCGCCTCCAGACCGTGCTCGAGAAGCTGCTCGAGGACGTCAGCTTCGAGGCCGAGCAGCGCCGCGGCGACAAGGTCGTCGTCGACGCCGGCTATGTCGAGCGCCAGCTTGCCGCGATCGCGCGGGATACCGACCTCAGCAAGTACGTGCTCTAAGCTGTGTTCTTTTTGTTCGGCGGATTTTGATAGGCTCCGGGCGACTCAGGGAGGGGACACGCAATGCACCAGGGCCAATGCCATTGCGGGGCGATACGCTACCGGGCGTCGGGCGAGCCGATGCACCACGCTTTGTGCCATTGCGGCGATTGCCGCCGCCACGCCGGCGCGCCCATGGTCGGCTGGGCGATGTTCAAGTCTGATCAGGTCGCGATCGAGGGCGAGCCCAAAATCTATGCCTCGTCCGAACATGGCCGGCGCCATTTTTGCGGCACGTGCGGAACCGGCCTCTTCTACACCAACGAGGCGATCCTGCCCGGCATCACCGACGTTCAGTCGGGCACCCTCGACACGCCCGACACGCTGCCCGCCCAGGTTCATATCCAGGTCGCGGACCGCATCGCCTGGATGAAGGACATAAGCGCCCTGCCCGAATTCCAACGCTTCCCGGGAAGCTGAGGTCTCGCGCCCGGCCGCGCTTCATCGCCCGACTCCAACGTTCTGCCCCTCCGGGTGAACCTTATCGCGGGCGCGCCTGTTCATCCTCTAAAACCATTGGAGGAACGCAATGACCCTCAGGATCAAATTGCTCGCGGCCGCCGCTTTCGCGCTTCCGGCCACGATGGCGAGCGCGCAGCAAATTGCTCCGACCGCCCCTCCGCCGCCGATGGGCGGCGCGCTCCATGCCGGCACCCAAGCCAATGTCCCGCCGCAGCCGGTCGTCCCGCCGGCCGAGACGCCGGCGCTCGGCACGGTCCAGCAACGTGCCCAGCCGACCGCTCCGCCGGCGCCCCCGGCGCCCGCCCAGCCCACCGAAACCGCGGACGACGTCGCCGAGCAGGCTGCCGACGCGGTCGAGGCCGACACCGTCGCCCAGACCCGCATCCAAGCCGCGGCCCAGGGCGCGGCTTCGGCGGCTCCGACGGCGACCACGCCGCCGCCCGCCACCGCCGCGCCGCCGGCCGCGCCCGCCGCACCGGCAGCGCCAGTCCAGGCTCAGGCACAACCTCTGGCCCCGCCGGCGGTCCCGGCCGGCCCGGTTTCGCACGCGACCGCCGCCGATCTGCGCGCGGGCATCCAGGTGCGCGACGCCAGTGGCGGCCTCGTCGGCACCGTCGAGAGCGCCGATGCCGGCGGCGCGGTGGTGAACACCGGCACCGTGCGCGCGCGCGTCGCGCTCAGCAGTCTCGGCCGCAACAATCAGGGCCTCGTCATCGCCCTGACCAAGGCCCAGTTCGAAGCCGCCGCGTCAGCCGCCAATCCGGGCTAGTCGGCGGCCCCTTCCCCGCCGGTCGTTCCAAGCGCGACCGGTTCAGAGCCGCGCCGGTTGTCCCCCTCACCGGCGCGGCTTTTTGGGTGTAAGAGCCGGCCATGGTCCCGCTGGCTTCCGCGCTCCTCATCGCCATCGCCCAGCCCCAGGAGATCGTCGTCACCGGCGGCGGCCTCGACGCAGCGCCGGGCGACGCGGCCTTTGATCTGGTGACGATCGGCCGCGACCGCCTCGCCCACAGCCCCTCGAACCGGCTCGAGGACGTGCTCCGCGACGTCCCGGGCTTCCAGCAATTCCGCCGCTCGGACGCCCGCAGCGCCAATCCGACCAGCCAGGGCGCGACCCTGCGCGCGCTCGGCGGCAATGCGTCGAGCCGCGCCTTGCTTCTGCTCGACGGCGTGCCTCAGACCGATCCGTTCGGTGGCTGGATCGCCTGGCCGGCTTATGATCCCCGCCGGCTCGGCCGGGTGCGCGTGATGCGCGGCGGCGGCACCGGCGCCAACGGCCCAGGCGCGCTCGCCGGCACGATCGAGCTCGACAGCGCCGCGCCGGACGACGCGGCGGGCCTCGCCGCCGGCCTGGCTTATGGCAGCCGCGACAGCCGCGACGCCTTCGCCGCCTACGGCGCGCGGCTCGGCGACGGCTTCGTCAGCGTCTCGGGCGCCTTTGCCCGCGGCGAGGGCTTCGTTCCCGTCGTCGAAGGCCAGCGCGGCCCGGCCGACCGCCCCTCGCCTTACACCCAGGCAAGCCTCGCCGCGCGCGGCGTCGCACCGCTCTCCGCCACGGTCGAGCTTCAGGCCAATGTTTCCGCCTTCGCCGACAAGCGCGAGCGCGGTACCGCCTTCAGCGAGATCGAGACGCGCGGCGCCGACGCCTCGCTGCGGCTGGTCGGCCGCGGCGCGCTGCCCTTTTCGGCTTTGGCCTACGTCCAGACCCGCGACTTCTCGAACCGGTTCGCCGCCGTCGGCACGGGCCGTGCCCTCGCGACTCAGACGCTCGACCAATATAGCGTTCCTGCGACCGGCCTCGGCGCGCGGTTCGAGATCCGGCCCCGCCTGGGCCCGGCCGCGCTCAGGCTCGGCGCCGACTGGCGCGCGACAGCAGGCCGCACTCAGGAGCTGTTCCAGTTCGTCGCCGGCGCACCCACGCGCGGCCGCGTCGCCGGCGGCCGAACGCGCACGCTCGGCGCCTTCGCCGAAGCCAGCCTCGAAGCCGGCCCGCTGATCGTCACCGGCGGCGGGCGGATCGACCATTGGCGGATCGCGGGCGGGCAGCTTACCGAGCGCCTGCTCGCCGGCCAGGCCTTGCTCACCGATGCCGCCTTCCCCGACCGCGGCGGCTGGGAGCCGACCGCCCGCTTCGGCCTCGCCTTGCGCGCGGCGGCGCCGCTGACCTTGCGCGCCGCCGCCTATCTCGGCTGGCGGCTGCCGACCCTGAACGAGCTCTACCGCCCGTTCCGGGTCGGCACCGACGCCACCGCCGCCAATGACGCGCTCGCGCCCGAGCGGCTCGAAGGAATCGAGGCCGGCGTCGAGCTCCGCCCAGCGCCGGGCGCCCGCTTCGGCCTCACTTTCTTCGCCAACCGCCTTACCGACGCCATCGCCAACGTGACGCTCGGCCAGGGCCCGGGCGTTTTTGCTGGCGTCGGCTTCGTCGCCGCCGGCGGCCAGTATCGCCGGCGGCAGAATGTCGACGCCGTCGAGAGCAAAGGGATCGAGATCGACGCCGGCCTCGATCTCGGCCGCGTCCACCTCGCCGCCGGCTACAGCTTCGCCGACGCGCGGGTCCGCGCCGCCGGCGTCGCGGCCGCGCTCGACGGCCTGCGCCCCGCCCAGACGCCGCGCCACAGCCTGACAGCCACCCTCTCCTGGCACGGGCCACGCGGCGTCTTCGCATCGGCCGGCCTCCGCTACGTCTCCAGCCAATCCGAGGACGACCTCAACGCCCAGTCCATTCCCGACGCCCTCACCTTCGACGCCGCCGCCTCGCTGCCGCTCCTCGGCGGCCTCGCCCTCGATGCGCGTGCCGAGAATCTGACCGGGGCACGCGTCGTCGCCGGCATTTCCGGCACCGGCATCGTCGAGCGCGCCACCCCGCGCACGCTCTGGCTGGGGCTAAGCTGGCGCGGCTAGATTGGTTTCCATCCAGCGCGCGCCGAAGCGAACGATGTCGGCGGCGTCGATCAGCTCGCTTTGCGCCTTGCCGACCAACCCGGCGCGGTGCCGGCCGAGCGCAAGATAGGCGTCGAGGATCGATGCGAAATAATCTTCGCCGTCCCAGTCGGCGATGCCGCCGAGATCGTCGAGGCAGTCGATCCAGACATGGCGCGGCGCGCCGTCCGCCCCGGCCACGACATAATCCCAGCGCACCCTTTTCTTGTCCGGAAGATCGGCGAGATACTCAGCAAAATGGAGCGCCGTCACCGATTCCGAGGCGGCGCCCAGGCGCAGGATCCGGCCTCGCCAGCGGCACAATTTGTCGAGCGGCGAGCCCGGCCCGTAATAATCGTCCCAGGGCTGATCGGCGAGGAGCGCCGCCGCGCGCGCGCCGCGCGCGCCGAAACGGCCGCTCGGGTTGTCGCTGACCAAAGTGCCCGGCCGGCGGCGAAAGGCTTCGGCGAGCCAGCCCATCTCGGGCAAGACGGCGGCGTTGCGATGATCGAAGGGCGGTGCGCCTTCGAGCAGCGTCGCCCGCGCCCCGGGCGGATGGTCGTAGACCCAATCCATCGGATAGTCGGTGCCGAGCACCATCATCAGCGTGCCGCCGGGGCCGACCGCCGCTTCGATCGCGTCCACAAGCAGATCGGCCCCGCCCTCACCATGTTCGGTGCGGGCGAGGCCGATGCTGCGGAGCGAGGCATGGACCATCACGAGATCGCCGGCCTCAAGGCCGAGCGCGGTGAGATCCTGTTGCAGGCGCTCCTTATCCATGCCGGGCGTCGCCCGGCGCGGCACCTAGCTCAGATGCCTCGACAGATGCTTGTTCATCTCGAACATCGAGCAGCTGTCCTTGCCGAAAATCTTCTTCAGCTTGTCGTCGGCGAGGATCTCGCGCTTGTTGGCGGGATTCTGGAGATTGTTCTTGCGGATATGGTCCCAGACCTTGCTGACGACCTGGCTGCGCGGCAACGGATCGGCGCCCGTGATCGCGGCGAGATCCGCCGAGGGCTTCACCGGACGCTGCAACCCGCTCTGCCTACCTTGTGCCATTCTTGCCTCCCTGTGGTTTGCTGCCTCGATAGAGCGCAAATCCACTGCCTTGGCAATGGGGGGGAGGAGACGAAATGCGCCAGTTTAACGACAGTCCGTGCGATTTCTGTGGATTGTCAGCGGCCGACGCTCAGAAGCGCCCGAACGGGACCACCTTGTTCGCCGAATCGTGGCCGATATCGGCGCGGCCGAGATAGGCGATACCGGCCCGCGCGCACCAGAATCGGGCCAGTCTGTCCTCGTCCTCGCCGAAATCGGGGTCGTTGGCCGGCACCTCGCTGACCCGGCCGAGCCGGATCCCCGCGATCCGACGCACCGTCTCCTGGCCGGTGATGTGGAACAGCGAGCGGTCGACCCGATACATATGCTCCGAAACCTCCTCGAGCAGCAGCACCCGGCCGGTGAGATCGGGCTCGAGCGGCGTGCCCAGCAACAGGCTGAACACGGTCATGTTGAACGCGGCGTGGCTGTCGCCGAGCGCGAGGCCGGGCTCGAGCGCGTCGGCGTCGCGGCGGACCAGCCAGGCGAGCGCGCGCGCCACCGCCGCCTCACCGCCGTCGCGCATGACGTCGTTCGCCATCGGCCCGTGCGCGATATCGGGAATGCCCGCCTTGCAGAGGCCGGCGAGCAGAAAGCCGGCGTCGCTATAGCCGAGCCAGGCCTTGTCGCGCGCCGCCGGGCCGAGCCGGGCCAGCGCCGCCTCCGCGACCCGGCAGGCGCCATAGCCGCCGCGCGCGAACCAGATCGCATCGAAGGCGGGATCGTTGGCGGTCTCGACCAAGGCCGCGACGCGCTCGGCGTCGGTGCCGGCGAAATGATTGTGGGAGAGGAAGCATTGCGGGTGGAAATGGACCTCCACCTCCGGATGGAGCTGCGCCGCAACCTCGCACACGCGCCGCGCCGCCTCCTCGCTCATCCGGGCGCTGGGCGCGACCACCGCGATCCGCATCTGCTTCGTCTCCAACCGGTTTGAAAAGGCCGGCGCTTCCCAATAGGGCGAGGCGATGAGCGAGGCCAAATCCTATTTCTTCTGCGGGATCGGCGGCAGCGGCATGCTGCCGCTGGCGATGATCGTGCGCGGGCTCGGGCATGAGGTGGCGGGATCGGACCGCCTGCTCGACCAGCAGCGGCTGGCCGCCAAGTTCGACCATCTGAAAAGCCGCGGCATCGCGCTGTTCGCGCAGGACGGCAGCGGCATCACCAGCGCGGATCAGATCTTCGTCGCCACCGGCGCGATCGAGGACAATGTCCCCGACATGGTCAAGGCGAAGGCGCTGGGCGCGACCCGGCTCGGCCGGGCGGAGCTGCTCGCTCAGCTCTTCAACGCCGCCCCGATCGGCATCGCCGTCGGCGGCACCAGCGGCAAATCGACCGTCACCGGCATGATCGGCTGGATCCTCCACGCGGCGGGCCGCGACCCGAGCGTGATGAACGGCGCCGTGATGAAGAATTTCGTCTCGTCCGACCAGCCCTTCGCCAGCGCCCTGGTCGGCCGCGGCGACGTCTTCGTCAGCGAGGTCGACGAAAGCGACGGCACGATCGCGCTCTACCGGCCCGCCATCGCGGTGCTCAACAACATCACCTTGGACCATCTGTCGCTGGACGAGCTCCGGCATTTGTTCCGCGATTTCGCGGCCAAGGCGGCGACGGTCGTGCTCAACCTCGACGACGACGAAACCCGCTTGCTCGCCGCCATCCTGCCGCCCGAACGGCTGCGGACCTGCTCGCTCAAGGACAAATCGGCGGACCTGTTCGGCAGCGACATCGCCGAAGAGCCGTTCGCGATTTCCTTCCGGGCGAATGGCGTGCCCGTGCGCCTCCAGATCCCCGGCCGCCACAATGTCGAGAACGCGCTGGCCGCGCTCGCCGCGGCGCAGGCCGCCGGCGTGCCGTTCGAACAGGCCGCGCGGGCGCTCGCCGGGTTCAAGGGGCTGCGGCGGCGCTTCGAGCTGGTCGGCGAGACGGAAGGGATCAAGGTGATCGACGATTTCGGGCACAATCCCGACAAGATCGCCGCCACCCTGCGCACGCTCCACGCCTTCCCCGGCCGGCTGCTGATCTTCTTCCAGCCGCACGGCCACGGACCGATCAAGACGATGGGGCAGCAATTCATCGACATGTTCGCGCGCGAAATGACGGAGGAGGACGTGCTGATCATGCCGGATCCGGTCTATTATGGCGGGACCGCCGACCGGTCGGTGGGGAGCGGCGGGATCATCGCCGGCGTCGCGGCGCGAGGCCGGAAGGCCGAGCATGTGCCCGACCGCGCCGGCTGCCTGCCCCGTCTCGCCGCGCTCGCCCGTCCCGGCGACCGCATCGTGGTGATGGGCGCGCGCGACGACACCTTGACCCTGTTCGCCGAGCAGCTTCTGGAGAGCCTTGCATGATGCTCATCGCGCTCGCCGCCCTCCAGCTCGCCAATCCCGGCTTCGAGCAGGGGCTGCGCGGCTGGCAGGTCGTGGGACATACCGGGATCGGCGTCGGGGTCGCCGACAATCAAGGCTACACCATCCGCCAGTCCGCCGAGGGCGAGCATTATCTCCATATCGGCTGGCGCCGACGCAGCGCGGCGCCGCGCGACGCGGCGATGCGCGTCTCCACCCGCGTCGACGCCCGCCGCTACCGGGGCCGGCTGGTCCGGGTTTCGGCCCAGACCAAGGCGCCCGATTTCGCCCATCGCCATAGCCGCCTTGTCGCCAGCGCAGGCGGCGCGGAGGTCGGCACCGCCATCGCCGCGAGCATGCGTTGGCGCCGCCAAAGCGTCCTGCTCCGCGTCCCGCGCCGCGCCAACGAGATCGAGATTGCCTTCATAACCAGCGGCACTCGCTCGCAGCTCGCCGCCGACGACGTGCGGCTCGAGATTTTGCGCTAGCCAAAAGAAAACGGCGGACCCGAAGGCCCGCCGCTTCTATTCCGAAATAGGCTGCGGCTCAGCCGGCGACGGTCATGTCGACCTTCTCGACCCATTCGGGGAAGAAAACCGGCTCGCGGTTGGACCAGCCCGGCGCGGTCGCCGCGGCTTCGCTGATCGACTGGAGCAGGGTGCGGCGGCGATCCGGGTGGAGGTGCGGCAAAGCGGCCGCCGCGCAGAAGGCGCCGGGGAGCCAGGGGCGGACCGCCGCGCCGAGCAGCCGCTCGTAGAGGAAGCGGTAAGAGGCGAAGCAGGGCAGCCGGTCCTGGCCGAGATCGAAGGCGGTCATGGTGACGAGCGGCGCCATCAGGGGCTCCATCGCGTCGAGGCCGCTATCGTCGGGGATCGCGTCGCGGACGGGATCGAGCCGGCGGTAGATGCGCTCCTGGGCGCGGATGCCGGCGGCTTCGGCCGGATCGCGCGACCAGCGCTTGACCGCGTCGCGGCGGCCCAGGCCAACGTCGAGCGAACGGCGGATGTAGCGCTGCGTGCCTTTCGAAAAGCCCGCAAACTCGCGCAGTTCCGCCAAACTTGTCGCCCCGCTGGCGGGCCGAGTCCTCGTACTCATGATCCCACTCCTTCTGCCCCAGAGAAAGGATCATGCACCGGAACGGCTTACCAGGCCGTTAACCAAGACCCCACTCCCCGTTCAGAATTGAATCAGAGTTCGATATGACGGGCAATCGCAAAACTGCGGTCGCCATGCGCAAGCGGCCGCGACTGTCGCCCCACGGCAACAGGAGCCGAAGCGAAGTCCCGGAATTCTCCCCTTTTTTCGTGGCCGAAACGATTACCCTCCGCATAAACGGTAGTGGAAAAGTCGCCGGCCCGAGCGCCTTGCGCGGTTCGAATTGGCCTCTGACGCTCCCGCTTCGCCATGCTATGCGCGGAGTCGTGGGCGACAAGGTGGGAAAGGGACGCGGCGGCGGCGCCGAGGACGCGATGCTCGGCGAGGCCGATTCGCGCGGCTATCGCCGTCCGCTGCCCGGCTTTTCGACCAACGCGCCGCGCCGTTCTGCGAACGACCGCCCGCCGCAAAGCTTTTCCCACGGCCCGGCGTTAGGAGGGGCCATGGATATCTCCCTTCCGGAGAGCGACACCCGCCGGCTCCCCGACCTCGGCATCGCGCTGAAATCGATCCTCGCCTTCTGGCTGCTCTATATGGGGTTGATCACGCTGCGCGCGATCCTCGCCGACTTCCCCGATTTCTGGGCCATGTTCGCGCGGCGGGGCGCCGCGGCCCTGGTCGGCTCGGCGCTGACCTTCCTCGTCTATCTGGGCATGCGCCCGGTCGCCCGGAAAGGGCTGAACGCCAAGGCGGCCGTCGCCGCCCTGCTCTCCATACCGGGCTCCATCCTGTTCTCGGCCTTCAACATCTGGATCTTCTACGTCTACGCGCCGCTCGAAACCGCGCGCAACGATGCCAGCATGAAGGACATGACCAATTGGGGCACCTTCTGGAAATATGCGGTCGAAGGCTCGCTCTCCTGGTATTTCATCTTTGCGGCCTGGGCGGCGGTGTACGTGGCGATGAGCTACGCCAAGCAGTTGCGCGCCGCCGACCGCCACGCCGCCATGCTGGCGCGCGAAGCGCAGGAGGCGCAGCTGCGCGCCCTGCGCTACCAGATCAACCCGCATTTCCTGTTCAACACGCTGAACAGCCTTTCGTCATTGATCCTCTCGCAGAGGACCGACGTCGCCGAGCGGATGCTGATGAACCTTTCCACCTTCTTTCGCGCCACGCTCGCCGCCGACCCGACCGCCGACGTGCCGCTCGAGGAGGAGATCAAGCTCCAGCGCCTCTATCTCGACATCGAGCAGATCCGCTTCCCCGACCGGCTGACGGTCGAGATCGACGTGCCCGAGTCGCTGCAATCGGCCCGCGTGCCGGTCCTCATCCTCCAGCCGATCGTCGAGAATGCGGTCAAATACGGCGTCGCCAAGTCGCGCAAGTCAGTCTCGGTCAGGATCGTCGCGCATGAGGAGGCGGGCCGGCTCCACATCAAGGTCAAGGACGATGGCGAGGTCCAGGCCGACGATGCGGGCGAGGACGGCACCGGCGTCGGCCTCCGCAACGTCTGCGACCGGCTCACCGCCCGCTACGGCAACCGCGCCGGCTGCATGCACGGTCCCGATCCCGACGGCGGCTATACCGTCCACATCTACATGCCGGTGGTGAAGCATGGCTGAACCCGGGCTTTTGCGCATCATGGTCGTCGACGACGAGCCGCTCGCGGTCGAGCGGCTTCAATTGCTGCTCGCGCGCCTGGCGGGGGTCGCCGTCGTCGGCACCGCCAATGACGGCGAGGCGGCGCTTCGGATCGCCGAGGCGGTCGCGCCCGATCTGGTGCTGCTCGACATCGCCATGCCGGGCATGGACGGGATCGACGTCGCCCGCGCGCTTTCCGCTTCCGCGGTCGACCCGGCCGTGGTCTTCGTCACCGCCTTCGACAATTTCGCGGTGGCGGCGTTCGACGTCGCCGCGATCGATTATCTGATGAAGCCGGTCCAGCCCGACCGGCTCGAACGCGCGCTCGATCGGGTCCGCGCCTATATCGCCGGCGGCCGGCCGGAAGGGGCGCGACCCGATTCCGGCCATGTCGAGGAATTCTGGGTGCCCGACCATAATGGCCTGGTCCGCATCGCCGCCGCCGACATCCAGCGGATCACCGCCGAGCGCGATTATATGCGGCTCCACGTCGGCGCCCGCTCCTGGCTGATCCACCGCACCATCGCCAAGCTCGAGGAGGATCTCGACCCGGCTTTGTTCATGCGCGTCCACCGCTCGGTGATCCTCCGGCGCGACACCATCACCGGACTCTATCGCGACGAGGCCGGCCACTGGACCGCCCGCCTCGACGATGGCGCCGAGCAGCGCATCGGCCGCTCCTATGTCGACGAGGTGAAGAGGTTCGCTGGGCGCTGAGTGGGGACAGTTACTGGTAACTGTCCCCCGCTACCTCTCCAAAAAAGGGAGGCGGCGATTGGGGCACCGCCGCCTCCCAATGGAGCCTTGCTGCCTGGTGGGCTCAATCGACAGCGAGACTCACACTGAAAATCGGCGCGGCACGTACGCCGCCGGCGCTGGCCAGCGCGACATCGCCGCACTCCCGCGCGAAGACCGGGCTGACCGCGAAGGTCATCGTGCCGAGCGCGACGAAGGCGGCGACGGCGACGAGGGCGAGGGAACGGACGGACATGGACTTCACTCCTGCTCGGCCGGCGACGGCCGTGATTCGGGTCGCGGCCCGCTCCGGGTGCGGGGACTGCGCCGGGCGGGCCGCAATTCCGTCCTGCCCGCCCCGCGCCGCCTTCGCGCCCTGCTTTCGATCATGATGCGCCCGCGTTCGGCGAACGCCCGCGCCGTTCGACGAAGCGCCGCGCGGACTCGACCAAAAGGGGAGGGATTGCCAACAACACCGCTCATCCTGACTAGCCGTTGAGCTTGTCGAAACGGCGTATCGAAGGACGCACCGCCTATTCGCGCAGTCCTTCGATTCGGGCCCCTTCGACTGCCTGCCAAGGCAGGCCGCTCAGGACATGCTTCGCCAGGCTCAGTCCCTACTCAGGATGAGCGAAGTTGTGTGTGACGCGACCTAGCGCGCGTCAACGAGGACGATCTCGGCCGCGTCGAGCGCCTTGATCGTCACCTGCGCCTCGCCGGTGATGGCGACGCCGTCGCGCGCTTCGGCGCGGACGCCGTTGACCTCGATCGGCCCCTGGGTCGCGACCAGATAGACGTGGCGCGACGGATCGAGCGTGAGCTCGGCCGCCTCGCCCGCCGCCAGCGTCGCGCCCATGATTCGGGCCGCGGCGTTGATCCCGAGCGCGCCGGCATCGTCTTCGAACCCGCTTGCCAGCGTCACGAACCTGCCCGACCGGTCCGCCTTGGGAAATTGCGCCGCGCCCCAGCTCGGCTCGGCGCCCGGCCTGTCGGTCGTCACCCAGATCTGGAACAGGGTCGTCGCCTCGTCCTCGACATTATATTCGGCGTGGCGCACGCCCGTGCCGGCGCTCATCACCTGGACGTCGCCGGCCGCGGTACGGCCCTTGTTTCCCATCGAATCCTGATGGGTGATCGCGCCGGAGCGGACATAGGTGATGATCTCCATGTCGCGATGCGGATGCGGCGGGAAGCCGGACTTGGCGGCGATCGCATCGTCGTTCCACACCCGGATCGCGCCCCAGCCCATGCGGCCCGGGTCGTGATAGTCGGCGAAGGAGAAATGGTGGCGGGCGTCGAGCCAGCCATGGTCGGCATGGCCGAGCGATGCGAATTTGCGGATATCGATCATTGCGCGATTCCTCTCAGCCGTCATCCCCGCGAAAGCGGGGATCCAGCTTCTTGTTTCCTGATAACAGCTTCGCGAAGGAAGCTGGATTCCCGCGTTCGCGGGAATAACGGCGCTAGGCCGCGAGCTTCAGCGCCGTGCCCGCGAACAGGCCGAGCGCTTCGCCCGCTTCGGCGATCGCCGCTTCGGCCGCTTCAGGCCCGAAAGCGAGCTTCTCGGCGCGGACATAGGTGACGTCGTCGAGCCCGATAAAGCCGAGCAGGGTGCGGATGTGCGGCTCCTGGCCGTCCAAGGCCGCGCCCGGGCCCTCGCTGTAGAAGCCGGCGCGGCTCTCGATCACCACCGCTTTCTTGCCCGTGAGCAGGCCTTCCGGCCCGGCCGCGGTGTAGCGGAAGGTGACGCCCGCGCGCAGCACATGGTCGAACCAGGCCTTCAAGGTCGAGCTCATCCCGAAATTGTACATCGGGCTCGCGATGACGATCACGTCGGCGGCCTGGAGCTCGGCGACCAGCGCATCGGACAAAGCGCGCGCCTCGATCTCCGCCGCGGTGACCGGCTGGCCCTTGATCGCGGCGACGGTGTCGGCGGTCAGATGTGGCAGCGGGTTGGCGCCGACGTCGCGCAGGATGAGATGCGCCGCGGGATCGCTGGCGCGGACCGAATCGGCGAAGCGCGCGGCGAGGCCGCCGGAGACCGAGGCGTCGCCATTGGCGCTGCTGCTGACGATCAGGATGTTCATGGACGTTCTCCGTGGGATGTCTGTTGCCTGAGTGGATTTAGGGCCCTAGGAGTGTTTCAGAAAGCCAGCAAACTTGCATCATGGTGTTGCATAATATGGAACGCTCCGCTCCCGACCTCGTCGACGTGCTCGCCTTCGTGCGGGTGGTCGACACCGGCTCCTTCGCTCGCGCCGCCGAGCGGATGGGCCTGAGTAAGCCCGTCCTCTCGCGCCGCGTCGCCAGGCTCGAGGAGCAACTCGGCGCGCGGCTCCTGACGCGCACCGCGCGAGGTGCCCAGCCCACGGACATCGGCCAGGCCTATTACGCCCGCGCTGCCGCCATCCTCGCCGACCTCGAAGCGGCGCAGGAGGTGGTGGCCGAGGCCGTCACCCAGGTCGCCGGCCCGATCCGGCTGACCGCGCCGCTCTCCTTCGGGGTCGCCCATCTCGCGCCGGCTCTGGCCGATTTCGCCGCGGCCCATCCGCGGGTCGAGCTCGACATCGAGTTCGAGGACCGGACCGTCGACCTGACCGGGGGCGGCTACGACCTCGCCGTGCGGATCGGCCGGCTCGCCGATTCCTCCCTGATCGCCCGCCGAATCGCCCCGGTGCGCAAGCATGTCGTCGCCAGCCCCTCTTATCTCGCCGGGCGCGGCCGCCCCGGGCGCCCGGCCGATCTCGCCGGCCACGACATCCTGCTCTACGCCAACGAGCAGTGGCGCTTCGAGGTCGACGGCCGCTGGGAGACGATCCGGGTGTCGCCGGTGCTGAGGAGCAACAATGGCGACATGCTGCTCGCCGCCGCCCGCAACGGCCTCGGCCTCGTCATGCTGCCAAGCTTCATCGCCGCGCCGGCGATCGAGGATGGCGGGGTCGAGGTCGTGCTGACCAATTATCCGCTCGAGGAAGGGGCGCTGCATGCGGTGATGCCACCCGGCCGCGCCGTCACCGCCCGCGTCCGCGCGCTGGTCGACTTCCTGGTCGAGCGCTTCGGCCCCGAGCCGAGCTGGGATCCGTGCTGGCTGGCCCAGGAACGGGTGCGCTGAGCCAGTCGCTTGCAATGTAGGATTTGGAATCGTTCTTCTTTTGTTCTGGCTCGCATCCTGCGAGTCGCTCCAAGGAGAATGATCATGGCCGCCGATCTGGCTATCAAGGAACCGTGCCGCGTCGCGACGACGGCGAACATCACTTTGTCCGGGCTGCAGACCATCGACGGAGTCTCGGTTTCGGCCGGCGACCGCGTCCTGGTCCGGGCGCAGGGCACCGCGTCGCAGAACGGGATCTACGTCGCCGCCTCCGGCGCCTGGTCGCGCGCGACCGACTTCGACGGCGCCGGCGAGGTCGCCGGCGGCACCCAGGCCTTCGTCACCTCGGGCACGCTCTTCGCCGATTCGGTCTGGCGGGTGGCCGGCAACGGGGCGGTCACCATCGGCTCCGCGATCGACTTCGATCCGGAGTTCATCCAGACCGGCACCGGTGCGGTCCCGCGCACGCTCCTGGGCAAGGCGCGCGAGTGCGTCAGCGTCCTCGATTACGGCGCGGTCGGCGACGGCACCACCGACGACAGCGCCGCCATCCAGGCCGCGATCGACGCCAACAAAGGCAAGCTCATCGTGCTGCCCTCGGGCTACACCTTCCTCGCTGACGGGATCGCCTTGTCCGGCTCGACCTATAACGGCACCGGGATCATCATCGAGGGCGTCTTCCTGCTCGCGCCGAGCGGCGGCACCTTCAACTGGGATCCGTTCGTGGCCGCGAGCTATAACGGCATCATCCTCCACGACGTGGAGGACATCTTCATCGACGTGCCGGGGATGATGGACGGGAACCGGGCCAACCAGCCCAACAGCAACCCGCCCTACGACAACCAGATCCAGCAGCACCACCTCATCCATCTCTTCGGCGCCCGCCGGGTCCGCATCGCCCAGTTCAACGGCCGCGAGGTCCGGGGCGACGGCATCGTGGTCAACTCCAAGACCGCGATCAGCCCGCTGACGGTCAACAGCCGCGACATCATTATCGGCCCGATTCGGGTGATCAATTCCGCGGACGACGGCCGCAACGCACTGAGCATCATCTCGTGCGAGAACATCGTCATCGCCGGAGGCCTTTCGATCAAGGTCGGCGGCCGCAATGTCGGCGGGCTGATCATGCCGGGCGGCTTCGACATCGAGCCGGACGGCGACTGGCACGTCGTCAGGAACGTCCGCTCCGGCCCTTGGTACGTCGAAACCGAAGGCCTCACCGGCATCGCCGTCCTCGGCAAGCCGTTCACCGACGATGCGGCGCAGGATTGGAACTTGGAGGATGTCTCCATCGCCGACTCGACGGTCGTGATCACCTCGGACGACGAAGGCGGCCCCCAATTCCGCCGCGTCCGGCGCCTGACCGCGGACGTGACCCTGGTCCGCAGCGGCGACCGGGAGCGCGGGATCTTCGTCGACTTCTGCAATTTCTGCCGTTTCCGTTTGCGCGTGTCGGGCGTGACGCACGGCGTCACCGTGGGCGAGGAGGGCTGGTTCAGGGATTCCGACATGCGCGTCGAGATCGAGGACCATGACGGCGTCGGGCTCAGGGTGCAGGGGGCCGAGCGCGCCCGTTTCAGCGGCTATGTGCGCGGCGGTGTCTCGAACGCCGGCACCTACGGCGTCCAGGCGGCGGCGAGCGCGGTCCATAGCAGCCTAACCCAGACCGACGTCACCTACTCGGTCGACGTGCCCTATGATTCGAGCAACGCGTTCGGTTTCCACACCGGCCCGAATATCACCTACGTCGACTGCGCCATCGCCGACTGCGCCTTCAATGGCTATTCCGGCTATGGCAGCCAGATGGGCTTCTACACCTTCCTGCCGTCGCGCAACGTGCAGGGCCGGAACTTCGGCACGGCGATGCCCGGCACCGGCTATTGGAAGCAGGGCGACTTCGTGCAGAACGTGACCCCATCGGTCAGCGGCAACCGGGTGATCCTGGGCTGGAGCCGGCTAACCACCCAAAGCACGAACGTCGCTGGCACCGACTGGGTGCCCGCTTACGCCGCCACGGTCTGACGATCGCGGTGCCGCACGAGCGGCGGCCGGAGGATCTAGGGGGACCGCCGGCCGCCGTTCCGCGCTCGGGCGCTGAGCGGCGGCCGGTATCGAAGGCCGGTGGACCTCGCCGCCCGAGCCGCTAAGAAGCGGCGATCCCAGCCGAGGAACCGCCCTTGAAACCGCTCCTGCCCCTCGCCACCCTCCTCCTCGCCACCACCGGCGTCGCGCTCGCCCAGCAGCCCGCGCGCCCCGCGCCGGCGGCCGCCAGCGGCCCCGCCGCCGAGGACGCCCGCCTCACCCAGTTTCTGGACGCCGCGTTCGACGCGCAGATCGCGACCAACCCGCAGCAGCTGACCCAGCTCGGCAGCCGCCAGCTCTACGACCGGCTGAACGATTATACCGACGCCTATCGGGAGCGGGAGCTCGCGCTCCAGGAGCGCCAGCTCGCCGAGATGCGCCGCCGCTTCGATCCGGCGCGGCTCAGCCCGGCCGGCCGCGTCTCCTTCCGCCTGTTCGAAAAGGAAGTGACGGACGATCGCGAGGGCTTCCGCTGGCGCTGGCATTCTTTCCCCGCGACCAACAATGGCAGCCCGCTCGGCAATATCCCCGTCTTCCTGATCAACAACCACCGGATCGAGAGCGTCGCCGACGCCGAGGCCTATGTGTCGCGCCTGGGCGAGGTCGAGCGGGTGATGGGCGAGATCGGCGCCAATATCCGTCGCCAGGCCGGGCTCGGCATCGTCCCGCCCGCCTTCAATTTCGCGCCGGTGCGCGAGGACGGCCGCCGCATCCTGACCGGCGCGCCCTTCACCGATGGGCCGGACAGCGCCCTCTTCGCCGATTTCAAGGCCAAGGTCGGCCGGCTCCAGATTCCCCAGGCCGAGAAGGACCGGCTGATCGCCGCCGCCCGCGCCGCGCTGACCGGCCCGTTCCGCCGCGGCTATGAAAGCATGTTCGCGACCCTCGACGCGATCGAGCCGCGCGCCCGGGGCAACAATGGCGCCTGGAGCCTGCCCGACGGCGCCGCTTATTACGCCCGGCGCCTGCGCCAGTCGACGACCACCGACATGAGCGCCGAGCAGATCCACCGCATCGGCCTCGACCAGGTCGCCCGCATCCACCGCGAGATGGAGCGGATCAAGACCCGGGTCGGCTTCACCGGCACGCTCCAGCAATTCTTCGCCCACATCAACGAGGGCGCCGAATTCAAATATCCGAACACGGCGGAGGCGCGCGAAGCCTATCTCGCCGACGGCCGCCGCTTCATCGCCCAGGTGATGGAAGCGGCGCCGCGCTTCTTCAGCCGGCTGCCGCGGGCGCCGCTCGAGGTCCGCGCGGTCGAGGCGTTTCGGCAGGAGACCGCCGCGGTCGCCTTCTACAACAGGCCCTCGCCCGACGGCTCGCGGCCGGGCATCTTCTACGTCAACCTCGCCGACATGAACCAGGTGCTGAGGCCCCAGGTCGAGGCGATCGCCTATCATGAGGGCGCGCCCGGCCACCATTTCCAGATCGCGCTCGCGCAAGAGCTCGAGGGCATGCCCAAATTCCGACGCTTCGGCGGCTACGGCGCCTATGCCGAGGGCTGGGGCCTCTATGCCGAGGGGCTGGGCAAGGAGATGGGCTTCTACCGCGAGCCGATCAGCGAATTCGGCATGTATTCGACCCAGCTCTGGCGCGCGATCCGGCTGGTCGTCGACACCGGCATCCATAGCCAGCGCTGGACCCGGGAGCGGGCGATCGACTATTTCATGGCCAACGGCCTGCTCTCCCGGCGCGACGCGACCAAGGAGGTCGAGCGCTATTTCAACAATCCCGGCCAGGCGACCAGCTACATGATCGGCCAGCTGAAGATCCTGGAGCTGCGCGACCGCGCCCGCGCCGCGCTCGGCAACCGCTTCGACATACGCGACTTCCACGCCGCGGTGCTCGAGAACGGCTCGGTGCCGCTCGACGTGCTCGAGGAGCTCGTGAACAATTGGATCGCCACGCAAAGGACGACGCACTGATGGCCGATGAAACGCCCCCGCCCGACCGCCTCTCCAACAATCCGCGCAGCGCGCATTTCGACGTCGACGCTCTGCGCCGCGGCGTCGGCATCCGATTCAAGGGCCGCGAGCGCGAGGACGTCGAGGAATATTGCGCGTCGGAAGGCTGGATCCGCGTCCAGGCCGGCAAGGCCGTCGACCGCCACGGCATTCCGGTCACCGTCAAGCTCAACGGCGAGGTCGAAACCTGGTGGCGCGACGGCGAGGACGGCGAAGACGCCTGAATCGCCGGCGCAAGGCTACGGCGCCGGCCCCGCAAGAAATACTCGCGCGCCACCGCGACTTGATCTAGTCTTGCCCTCTTCTCCGCGGGGGTGAGGAATCATGCCGGACAATTTGCAGGACGACGCCGCGCCCACGAAAAAACCGATGGCCGCCTGGTTCGATCCCCGCCTTCTCGCCGCGACCGGGTTCCGGTCGGTGATTTCGGGCCTGTTCGGCCATTTCGCCGACAAGAGGGAGGCGATCGCCGCGGCGAACGCCATCCAGCCGACGCCCGCCGACGGCGAGTTCGACTATTCCCGCCGCAATCCCGGCGGCGATTTCTGGTTCGATTATCTCGCCGACACCGGCGACGGCTGGAATCCCACTTTCGCAATGGCGCGCCTCGCCAACGAAGACACGCTGACCGCCGACGAGCTGCCGCGCGGGGACCTGCTCATCCTTGGCGGCGATCAGGTCTATCCGACCGCGTCGCGCGAGGAATATCGCGACCGCTTCGTAAACCCCTATGACTATGCCTATGATCCCGGCGGCGCGCCGCGCTGGCCGGACGACAAGGATCGGCCGCACCTCTATGCCATTCCCGGCAATCACGATTGGTATGACGGCCTCAATTCCTTTTTCGGGCTATTCTGCCGGCGCCGCGTCGTCGGCAAGACCGATCTCGGCATCAGCCGCAACGGCAAGGTGATCGGCGGGCGGCGGACCCAGCAGACGCGCAGTTATTTCGCGATCGCGCTGCCCAATGGTTGGTGGGTCTGGGGCACGGACTGCCAGCTCGAAGGCTATATCGATCAGCCCCAGATCGACTATTTCCAGCATGCGGCCGCGCATTGGATGAAACCGGGCTCGAAGCTGATCCTGTGCGTCGCGGATCCGGCCTGGGCCCATGTCGACCCGAAGGACCCCGACAAGAAGTTCGAGAGCTTTTCCTATCTCGAGCGGCTCGCCGGCCTCGCAAGCATGCCCGACGACAGGGAGGGGCGCGAAGAGACGTGGCCCGCGCCCGGCGCGCCGATGGGCCACATTCTCAAGCTCGTCCTGACCGGCGACAGTCACCATTATTGCCGGTACGTCGAATATGACGAAGACCCGGTCACGCCCGCCCGCCACTACGTCGTCTGCGGCGGCGGCGGCGCCTTCCTCCACCCCACCCACCAGCTCGAGGACAGCTGCTTCGATTATCGCTTCCCCAAGCCCGGGGTACCCGCCGATTCGAGCGGGAAAAAACATCCGCGCGAGTTCAAGATTCCGAAGTCCGGGAAAGGCGAGGAGCCGCTGTTCCCGGACCGAAAGACGTCCAAGAAGCTGTCATGGGGCAATTTCGCGTTCGCGTGGAAGAACAAGTTGTTCGTTCTCACGCTCTTTTTCGTCTACGGGTTCTTCAACTGGATCCTCGACTTCAATTCCGGAATCGCGCGTGGCGAGATGCTCGTCGAGGCGCTTCGTCACGGCGGCCTGTGCGACGCGATCTGGCTCTACTGGACGGTGCTGGTCCCGACCACGCCCTGGTCCGCACTCCTCGTCCTGATCTCGCTGCTCGCCTACAAGCAATTCGCCGATTCGAAGCGTTCGAAGCCGCTGCGATGGGTGATGGGGGCCGCCCACGCCTCGCTGCAGGCCGCGGTGGTCACGCTGACCACGATCGCCGTCATGCGATGGCCCGACTGGATGATCGCTAATCCGTGGACCGACTGGATCATTGCGCATCCCCGGCTCGACAGCATCGTGTCGGTGGCGCTGGCGACCTTTGCCTCGGCGATCCTGTCGGGCGTGACGTTCGGCCTTTATCTGTGGTTTTGCATTCGCTGGCTCGGCCGCCACCCGAACGAGGGCTTCTCGTCGATGCGCATCGAGGACTACAAATCCTTCCTCCGGTTGCGGATCGACAAGGACGGAGGCCTCACCATCTTCCCGATCGGGCTCAAGGAAGTGCCGAAAGGAAATGACGGGGGCGCGCTCGACCATCACCTGATCGAACCGCCGATCCCGATCAAGCCTTAGGTGACTGCCGTGCGCTTTCACTTGGCGCTTCCATGAACAGCGCCGAAGCGGGCGCGTTCGGAGCTTGATATTTCTTGATCGGGTGCGATGCTCCTCGCGGAGGGGTGTGCCGTGGCCGACTCGGAGGCACCGCGGATCAAGCTGATCGGGCCCGTGAAAGCGCCGCCCGTGGAATTGCTGCGCTGGCTGTTCGAGGCGCGCGCCATCCCGTTCGAGTCAGTGCCGTCGACGGCCGTCGCGCCGTCGCTGATCGAGACGCCCGCAGGCGGGATTGGCGGCCTTTGGCCCGCGCTCGAATGGCTCGACGAGATTTCGCGAGCGAGCGAGGGCCTATTCCCCGAGGATGGCGACCGCGCCTTCGTCCAGTCGCTCTGCGCCGAGCTCGATCCGCAGCCTTTGCCGCCCAAGCCGGAACGGATCGCCGAAGCCTTCGCGCGGGTCGAGGCGGCGCTCGGGTCGCGTGACTTCCTCGACGGCGAACGGCCGGGCACGCGCGACATCGCCTTCGCGGTGCTGGCGACGCCGTTCATCCAGGACGGCGCGTCGCGGCCCGCCGCCGCGCTCGCTTTGCGCGTCTGGCAGGCGCGGCCGCCGGTCCGCGATCATGGCAAGGTTCCGGCGGACCGCCCGCCGATGCTTGCCGAGCTCAGGGTCAGGCTGTTCCGATGGGTCATGCGCGTCCTGGCCTCGGTTGGGCCGCGCCGCTTTCCTCTCGGCAAGAGGCTGGCCGTCTTCCGCTGGCAGGATGTCGACGAGCTGCTGCGCCGCGACGCCGATTTCGCGATCGCGCCGGTCAATGCCGAGCGGATCGAGGGCGTGATGGGACCCTTCATTCTCGGCATGGACGCCTCCGTCCGCCTCCACGCCCAGCGCGAGAGCAATTATGCGGCGCTGCGCGATGCCGACAAAAGCGGCCTCGTCCGCATTCTCGCCACCGAGCCGGCGCGGCTGGCCGGCGACGCCGCGCGGCGGCTCGGCCGGATCGACGTGGTCAATTTCTATGCCCGGCCGGTCGCCGCGCGCGTCGCCGCTTCCCTGTTCGGGATCGCCGGGCCGACCGAGCAGGACCTGATGCGCGCCGCGCGCGCGATCTTCCAGGAAACCTTCCTCAATCTCGACAATCAGGAAGCGATCCGCACCGCCGGCCGCGCCGCCGGCCGGGAGATGATGGCGTGGATCGACGCCGAGGTGGTGCGGCGGGGCGACCTTCATGGCGACGATGTCGTGGGCCGGCTCCTCACCCAGGTCGCCGGTGGGCGGCTGCGGCGCGAGGAGGTGCCGTGGATCGCCGCCGGGCTGCTCGTCGGCTCGGTCGACACCACCGCCACCGTCGTCGCCAACATCGTCAACGAAGCGGTGCGCGACGACGCGCTGCTCGCGGCGATGCGCCGTGACAGCGCCGATCCCGACCGCCTCGCGGGCTGGTGCTGGGAAGCGCTGCGCCGGCGCCCGCACAACCCCGCCGTGCTGCGCCTGGCCGGCGGCGAAACCCGGCTCGCCGGCGGCACGATCCCGGCGGGCAAGCAGGTGCTGGCGATGACCCTGGCGGCGATGCAGGACAAGCGCGCCTTCCCCCACCCGGCCGCGCTCGATCCGGCAAGGCCCCGCAATCTCTACATGCATTTCGGCCGCGGGCTCCACCGCTGCTCGGGGCGCGGCATCAACGATATCCAGGTCCCCGCCCTGATCCGGGCCCTGCTCGACCACGGCCTCGCCGGTCCGGCCGACAGCCGCAGCCGCGGGCCCTTCCCGGACCGCCTCGTCGTCTCGCTGGGGAGAGGGCCATGACGCACAGCTTCCTGACCGTCGCCGTCCCGATACCCGAGGAGCGGGTGGCGGCGACCAATGCGAAGCTCGACGAGATGGGCAACCCGGCGGTCAAGGGGATTCGCGATGCGATGCGCGAGGATCTCAAGGTCCATTTCGTCAGCATCAGCGCGATCAGCGGCGACGGCGCGGCCAAGGGCCATCTCGTCATCGAGGCCAGCTCCGATGTCGGTCCGAAAGAGACGATCGCGCTGCTGGTGACCCGGCTCGACCCCTGGCTGCAGCCGGTCTTCCAGGCCGCGGGCCTGCCCGCCTCGAACCTTGTCGGCCTGCTCGGCAAGCACGTCGTCACTTCCGGCACCGGGCTTGGCGACAATGCCGGGATCGACTTCACCGGCACGCCCGGCATGGCCGTGGCGCGGATCCGGCGGGAATATGATCTGGCGCGCAAGGTCCGCAACTTGTTCGACGACAATGTCTATGACGGCAGCGCGCGCGAGATCCTGGCCAGGGTGCGCGCCGAGGTCGCGCAGGATGCCGCGCTCGCGCCGCTGCTGACGCTCGAGCCGGCGCCCTTCCTCGTCGAGCTCGAGGACAATTCGTCGCTGCTGACCAGCGCGCCCGGGCTCTTCTTCGGCGCGATCCGGAAATTTTTCTGGCCGCTGCTGCTCTTCGATCTGGTGCTGATCGTCGCTGCGGGCGTGGCGGCGTGGATGCTTTACGGCGGGGTGGCGGCGGTGCTGGCCGTGCTCATCGCCTTCGGCCTCGCCTTGCTGTTTCTGCTCGCCATCCTCGGGCTCCTCTACGCCGGCCTCAGGAAGCGCGAGGAAAGCGACGTACCGGACGATAGCATCCCGAACGACGCGGTGCTGAGGGAGGTCGTCCGCCGCGAGAACAGGACCATGCTGAACCACATGACCGGCGTCTCGCGGCTGAAGGCCGGCCGGCTGCGCCGCTTCACGATCAAGCTCGCTTTCTTCATCGTCGGGACATTGTCCGGCAAGTTCCGGCCCGGCTATCTAGCCGGCATCGGCACTATCAATTTCGCGCGCTGGGTGTTGCTGCCGGGCACCAACCAATTGCTCTTCCTGAGCAATTATGGGGGCAGCTGGGAGAGCTATCTCGAGGATTTCGTCCACAAGGCGCATGACGGGCTCACCGGAATCTGGAGCAATTGCGAGGGCTATCCCAAATCGTCCACTTTGTTCTTCGAGGGCGCCAGCCAGGCCGAGCCCTTCCTGCGCTGGGCGCGGCGCCAGCATCGGCCGACCTATTTCTGGTACAGCGCCTATCCCCACCTCACCGCCGACCGCATCCGCTCCAACGCCGCCATCCGCCAGGGCCTGGCCGGCGCCTCGACCGACGACGAGGCCCGGGCCTGGCTCGCCAATCTCGGCTCGCGCATGCCGCCGCCCGCCTTCCTCGACACGCCGGAAATCCAGACCATCCTGTTCGGCGGGCTCAAGCATCATCCGTTCGCGGCGAGCCTGCTGATGACCCTGCCCGACACGCCCGGTGCAGCGCGGGAATGGCTCGGCAAAGCCGCCGCGACGGTGACCTTCGGCGACCAGCCTGACCCCCGCGAGGTGACCCTGCTCGCTTTGTCGGCGCGCGGCCTCGGGCGGCTCGGGCTAGACGATGCGCAGCTCGCCTCCTTCCCCTTCGCCTTCCGGATGGGGATGGCCGATCCGGTGCGCAGCACGATCCTCGCCGACACCGGCGACGACAAGCCGGCGGAGTGGATCTGGGGCGGCGGCAACGATGTCGATGCGGCGCTCGTCCTCTACGCGGCCGACGAGGCAGTCCTGGCCGAAGCGATCCGGGCCGCAGCCGCAGCGATCGAAGAGGCCGGCGGCGCGGTCGCTCACCAGGTCCGCTTCCGCCCGCTCGACGACGCCGCGCAGGCCTCGGGCGGCGGCCGCCGCAACCAGGCCAAGGAAGCGTTCGGCTTCGCCGACGGCGTCTCCCAGCCGATCGTCAAGGGCACGCGGCGCTGGCTCAAGGAGGCCGATTCCATCCACACAGTCGAGCCGGGCGAGTTCCTGCTCGGCTATCCCGACAATCGCGGCGGCCATGCCTTCAGCCCGCTGGTCCGCGCCGAGGAGGATCCGCACAGTCTGCTCCCCGTCGCCGACCCGGTCTATGCGCGTGGCCATTATCCGAGCCTCGACCAGAGCGGCGCCAATCGCGACCGCGACCTCGGCCGGAACGGCTCCTACCTGGTCATCCGCCAGCTCGCCCAGGACGTGGCGGCGTTCGACCAGTCGGTCGCCCAGGCCGCCGAGCATTGCAAGGCGCATCCCGGCATGCCGCCCGGGCTCGACCGGTGGCAGCGCGAGCAATGGGTCGCCGCCAAGATGGTCGGCCGCTGGCGCGACGGCACCTCTTTGGTCCGCTATCCGCACCGGCCCGGCACCGGCTGGAGCAAGGATCCGTCGAGGCCCGGCGCCGACGGCCCGATCGACGTCGAGCCCGACAATGGCTTCCTGCTCGGCGCCGAGGATCCGATCGGCCATCGCTGCCCGTTCGGCGCCCATATCCGCCGCGCCAATCCGCGCGATACGATGGAGCCGGGCTCGATGGCGCAGCTCGCGATCAACAACCGCCACCGCATCCTCAGAATGGGGCGCCGCTACGATGCCTATCGGCATGACGGCGGCAGCGAGACCGAGGGCCTGTTCTTCATGTGTCTCAACGCCGAGCTCGAACGCCAATATGAGTTCATCCAGCAGACCTGGGTGATGGCGATGCAGTTCATGGGGGTCGAGAACGAGGTCGACGCGATCCTCGGCCGCGGCAGCCACAAGCCCGACGCGGCGCCGCACAAGACCGCGCGCCTCACCATCCCGACGCCGCACGGCCCGATCTACGTCCGCAATCTGCGCGACGTGGTCCAGGTCCGCGGCGGCGGCTATTTCTTCCTGCCGAGCAAAAGCGCGCTGGCCTGGCTGTCGACCTAGGGGACAGTTGCGCGCAACTGTCCCCCCGCGCCTGCGTTTGCCCGGCGTGAAGATCGCGACCTTCAACGTCAACGGCATCAACGCCCGCCTCGCCAACCTGCTCGATTGGCTCGCCGAGACTCGGCCCGACGTCGCCTGCCTGCAGGAATTGAAGGCGCCCGACGAGCGCTTCCCCGAGGCGGCGATCGCAGCGGCGGGCTATGGCGCGATCTGGCACGGCCAGAAGAGCTGGAACGGAGTCGCCATCCTCGCCCGCGGCTGCGAGCCGGTCGAAACGCATCGCGGCCTCCCCGGCGACCCAGACGACTTGCACAGCCGCTATATCGAGGCGGCCGTCGACGGGGTGCTGATCGGCTGCCTCTATCTGCCCAACGGCAATCCCGTCGGCACGCCCAAATTCGCCTACAAGCTCAAATGGATGGACCGCTTCATGGCCCGCGCGGCCGAGCTGGCCGGGCTCGATTGCCCAATCGTGCTGGCCGGCGACTACAACATCATCCCGACCGACAAGGACGTCTACAAGCCCGAACGCTGGCGGACCGACGCGCTCTTCCAGCCCGAGCCCCGCGCCCAATATGTCCGACTGCTCGCGCAGGGCTGGACCGACGCGATCCGCCACCTCCACCCGGACGAAACCATCTTCACCTTCTGGGACTATTGGCGCAACGCTTTCGCCCGCAACGCCGGCATCCGCATCGACCATCTGCTGCTGAACAAGGTCGCGGCGAAGCGGCTCGCGGCGGCGGGCGTCGACACCGCGACGCGGGCCAAGGAGAAGGCCAGCGACCACGCCCCGACCTGGGTGGAGCTCTCGGATTAAGCGGGGCCGGAGCAACACACGTTGGGAACCGATCCCACTACCTCATCGTAAATCGCCTCGAGCCGCGCCGTCAGCCGTGTCCGGTCGAACCGTTCTTCCGCCAGACGCCGCGCTGCCGAGCCCATCGCGGACCGCAGATCGTCGGAACCCAGCAGCGCGCCGAGCCCGTCCGCCAGCGCCGCCGAGTCGCCCTCCGGCACCAGCAAGCCCGTCTCGCCATCGATAATCGCCTCGGGGATGCCCGAATGGCGCGTGGCGACGACCGGCAGCCCCGAGGCGGCCGCCTCGACGACGACGTTGGGCAGGCCCTCGGCGTCGCCGTCAGCCGCGGTGAGGCTCGGCGCCGCCAGCGCCGAGGCGCGCCGCATCCATGAAGCGACCTCGTCCGACGGGAGCGCGCCGAGAAAGCGCACCGACGGCCCGGCCTGCCGTTCCAGTGCCCCCCGGAGTGGCCCGTCGCCGATCACGATCAGCCGCGCGCCCTCGATCCCGGCCGTCGCCTCGATCAGCACCGCCGTCCCCTTCTTCTCGACCAGCCGGCCGACGTGGAGGACGAGGCCCGGCTCCCGCGGGCCCTCGCCCGGGTGGAAGCGGTCGAGATCGACGCCGTTATAGTGGGTGCGCGTCCGCTCCGCCGGATAGCCGAGCGCGATCGCCCGCGCCCGCAGCGCGTCCGACACGGCGAGGAACAGGTCGCCGCCGCGCATCAGCTTAGCCCTGCCGAGCGCGTAGCGGATCCAGGTCGGTCGGCCCGAGCCGATCAGCGCCGCCTTGGAGAGCGTCACGTCATAGCCGCGCAAATGGGTGATCAGCGGCACGCCGAGCGCGCGCGCCAGCGGCAGCACCTTGAGCCCGTCCGTGCCGAAATGGGCGTGGATCAGCCTCGGCCCCGCCGCGCGCAGCCGCGCCTCGATGCCGCCGCCGCGTCCGCGCGCCGAGAAGAGCAGGCGATCGGCCGTGCCCGCGGGCAGGATCATGCCCTCGCGCAAAATGGGGAGCACCTCCCCCTTGCGCTCCAGCCCGACGACCAAAGGCCGCCAGCGCGTCAGCGCCGCCGCCTGGTCCTGGATGAAGCGCTCGGTCGGGTTGAAGACCGGGGTGCGGAAGATGGCCGCGACCGGCCTCGGATCGCGCTCGCCGGGCGGGGACATAAGCCTCTTGGTCAACCGCCTCCGGCCCGGATACAAGCACAAAGTGACCGCCTCCCCCGCGCAGCGACTGATCCTGAGAGGCGGCGGCTCGGCCGCTTTGGGCTTCGTCATCCGCTTCGGCGCGCGGCTGCTCTTCGTCATCGTCGCCGGCCGGCTGTTCGGCGTCGCCTTGTTCGGCGCCTTCGCCATCGCCGTCGCCGTGGTCGAGCTGGCGGTGACGCTCGGCGGCGCCGGCATGAAGCGGCAATTGTTCAAATTGCTCGACGAGGAGAAAGAGGGCCGCAGCCCGCCGCACATCGTCCTCGACGCCGCCGTGCTCGTCGCCTTGGCCAGCCTCGCCTGCGCCGCGCCGGTCATGATCGCGGTCGCCTTGCTGCCGCCGTCGCAGATCGCCGGCAACACCGCCATCGCTTTGCTGCTGCTCGCGCCGATGATCCTCGGCCAGTCCTTGCTCGACCTCCTCCTCGCCGCCACCCGCTGGACCCACAAGATGCGCCACCAGGTCTGGGCGCGCTCGATCATCGAGCCTTATGCGGGAGTCGCCGCTTCGGTGGCGGCCTGGCTGGCGGGCTATCAGGCGACCGGGCTCGTCATCGGCTATTGGGCGGGGACGCTGGCGGCGCTCCTTTATGCGGCGATCGGCGCGCGGCGCTGCCTTGGCCCCTTCCACCTCGGCGCCTATCGCCTCGTCCCAGCGCGCTTGCTCCATGTCGTGCGCGAAACCGCCTTGCCGACGCTCAGCGACTTCACCAACGCGCTCGCCGGCCGGCTCGATCTCTATCTGGTCGGGCTCCTGCTCGGCGAATCCCCGGCCGGCATTTACGGCATGGCGCGCCAAGTCCGCACCCCGATCCGCCAGGTCCGCCAGAGCTTCGACGGCCTCCTGACCCCGATCGTCTCGCGCACGCTCAGCATCGCCGGCCCGGTCCGCACCGGCCTCGCGACCGCCACGGCGAGCCGGCTGATCCTGGCGATCCAGCTGCCGATGCTGATCGGCCTGGTCGCGATCGGCGAGCCGCTGCTGCGCTGGATCGGCCCCGAATTCGCCGCCGGCTATTGGGCCTTGCTGCTGCTTGCCGCAGCCGAGGGCATCCAGGGCGCGTTCGGGGTCAGCGACCTCATCCTGCTCTACCGCCGCCCCGCTTTCATCTTGTGGATCACGGCGATCGGCGCCGCGGTCAACGTCGCCGCCGGCTGGCCGCTCATCGCCAATTACGGCGTCACCGGCGCCGCTCTGGCCGCGTTGCTCGCTTATGGCGCGGCCGCCTTGGCCCGCCGCATGCTGCTGCGTTCAGGATTCGCCATCAAGGTGCCGCTGCGCCACGCCGCCGCGCCGCTCGCCGCCGCCGCCGCCGGCCTCGCCGCGACGCTCGGCCTGCTCGCGACGCCGCTGGCCGAGCCGCCGCGCTTCGGCCTCGCTTTTGCGGGGGGCCTCGTCGCCTATTGGATCGCGCTGAGGCTGACGCTCAGGCTGACGGGCGCGAGCCTGAAGCTCGACCATTTCGTGCTGGAGCCCGGAGAGGCCGCCGCGTCGTAAAAAGAGGGACAGCCCCTCTTTTTCCTAGTCCGGGCCGACGGCGAACAGGGTGGCGCTGGCATAGCGGGGATCGCCGGGATCGAAGCTCGGTTCGGGCGCGAACGGCCGGCCGGCCAGCGCGAGGTTGCGCAGCCCCGACAGCTTGAAGGTGCCGAGCTTGACCTCCCGCGGCGGCCGATCGTCCCGCTCGATGGTGATCGCGTCGATGAAGAGCTCGTCGTGGCGCTGGTAGAGGATGTGCGGCGCCAGCGTCACCCGGCCTCCATTGTAGACGGCCCGGACGCAGGTCCTGAGCGCGATCGCCTCGAGCAATATGGGGGTGCTTTGCTGCATTGCAGCATAGCGCATAGCCGACAAGGCGGTTCCGGTTAAGCGCAAAGTTGCTCTAGACGCTTGGCATGTCCAAGGGCCGCGCCAGACTGGAGATGTCGCAGGGGGTGAGCGTCTGGCTGCTCGACGCCCCGAACGGCTTCGGCGACGCCGATTTCCACGCCCATCACGCCATTCAGATCACCGCCAGCCTGACCGGCGCGCTCTCGCTGACCAGCGCGGAGGGGACACTGACCGCGCCCGTCCTTGCCGTCGCCGCCGACGCGCGCCACAGGTTCGAGGCTCATGGTCTGCTCGCCTTCATCTTCGTCGAGCCCGAAAGCCGGCTCGGGCGCGGCCTGACCGAGCGCCTGTTCAGCGGGCGGGATCTGGCCGTGGTGGAGAGCCCCGGCTTCGCCCGCCACCTGGAGCCGCTGCGCGCCGCCTTCGATGCCCAGCCGGACAAGGGCGCGCTGCTCGAGGCCGGACGAAAGGTGGCCGAGGCGCTGGCGCCGGGCATCGAGGCCCCGCTGCCGGACCCTCGCATCCAGCGCATCATCGATTACGCCGCGTCTCATCTCGAGGAGCCGCTGAGCCTCGCGGCCGCGTCCGAGAGCGTCCATCTGTCGCCGAGCCGGTTGCGCCATTTGTTCGTCGAGCAGACCGGCCTTGCCTTCAGGACATATGTGCTCTGGCTGCGGCTGGTCAGAGCCGTGACGGTCTATTCGGAGGGCAAGTCCCTCACCGAAGCCGCTCATGCGGCCGGCTTTTCCGATTCCGCTCATTTCAGCAGGATCTTCAAGCGCACCTTCGGATTGCCGGCGACGACCCTCACGCGATTATAGCCCTTGCGTTCAAGCGTCCGGCCGCGGGCGGCCCTATCCAGCTCCTCACCAACCCAAGAGGAGAATGACGATGACTGCCCAGACCCAACAGAATGACCGCTGCACGCCCTCCTGCCCCTGCGTGAACTGCAAGTGCGGGCCGGACTGCCGCTGCGGCAGGTGACTCGGAAGCGGCGGGGGCGGTATCCCCCGCCCTTGCCGCTTAGGTCATGGCCGCTCGCGCAACAGGGCCGAGAGCGTCCAGCCCTCTGGACCGCCCTGTGAGGCGTCGTCGAAATACCAGAGATTGCCGATGCGCACGAACAGGAAGCGGACCTCCTCGTGCGCGTCATGATTGTCGAAGCGGGCGACGATCGTCCCGCGGTCGGCGCCGCGCCGCCGCTCGCTCAGCGGGACATTGGCAATGCGATAATCCTGCAAGGCAAGCCGAGTCGACCGTCACAAGGTCAGGACGTGCTTTCCTCTTCCTCGAAGGTCACCGCGACGTCGGCATTGGCGGAGAGCCGCACGGTGTCGCCCTCGACGCCGGCGATGAGGCCGGTCGAGATATAATGGTGATGGCCTTCGTGGCTGCCCTGGCCGCTGTCCTTCTTCGTGAGCTTGATGCGGTCGCCGTCGACCTTGTCGACGGTGCCGACATGGACGCCATCGGCGCCGATCACTTCCATATGCTCGCGGATATCGTCCCTGGCGGCCATGATGAATCTCCTTGAGGAATTGGCTGTCACCCTGTCTCAACCGCCCGCGCGCACGCCTGTTCCGGCACCGGCTCCGCCGCGCGCTCGGCGAAGCAGGCGTGAAGGAGGGCGACGACGCGGGCGCCGTCGCCGACCGCGGCCGCCACGCGCTTGACCGAGCTCGCGCGCACGTCGCCGACCGCGAACACGCCGCGCCGGCTGGTCTCGAGCGACGCCCGCCCCTCGCCCGCCGCCGCCCCGGTGAGGACGAAGCCGCGCGCGTCGAGCTTCAGGCCCGAGGCGCCCAGCCAGTCGGTATTGGGATCGGCGCCGATGAAGGAGAAGAGGTGGGCGACCGGCCGCCGCGTCTCTTCGCCGGACGCAAGGTCGCGCCACCTGACCGCCTCGAGCATGCCGTCCTCGCCCTCGAGCGCCGTGACCTCGACGCCTTTCACCACCTCGACATTTGCCAGGCCCTCGATCCGCTCGACCAGATAGGCCGACATGGTCGCGGCCAGCGGCTTCCTGACGAGGAGCGTCACTTTGCCGGCATGGCCGGCGAGGAAGACCACCGCCTGGCCGGCCGAATTGCCGCCGCCGACCAAAGCGATCTCCTGTCGCGCGCACAGGCTGGCCTCGAGCGGCGAGGCCCAATAATGGACGGCGCCGCCCTCGAACGCGTCGAGCCCGGGTACGTCGAGGCGCCGATAGCGGGCGCCGGTCGCGATCACCGCGGCGCGCGCCTTGATCCGCTCGCCATTGGCGAGCTGGAGGTGGAACGGGTCCATCCCGCATTCGAGCTTCACCGCTTCATCCGGGATCGCCATCTCGACGCCGAACTTCTGCGCCTGGCTGAACGCGCGGCCCATCAGGGCCATGCCCGAAATACCGGTCGGGAAGCCGAGATAATTCTCGATTCGGGCGGACGCGCCCGCCTGGCCGCCGAACGAGCGGCAATCGAGCGCGAGCACGGAGAGCCCCTCCGATCCCGCATAGACCGAAGTGGCGAGCCCCGCCGGCCCGGCGCCGATCACAACGACGTCGAACAATCTTTCCGGATCGATCGGGCCGACCAGGCCGATGCAGCGCGCCAGCGCATTCTCCTGCGGATTCTTGAGCAATTGTCCGCTTGGGCAGAGCACGATCGGCAATTCCTCGGGCTCGACCCTGAACCGCTCGATCAGGGCGCGGGCGGCGGCATCGCTGTCGGGGTCGAGGCGCTGATAGGGGTGGCCGTTGCGGCCGAGGAAATTGACCAGCCGGAGCACGTCCGCGTCATGATCGTGGCCGACGATCACCGGCCCGCCGCCGCCCGTCTCGATCAGCCCGACCCGCCTCAGGATCAGCGCCCGCATGATCCGCTCGCCCAATTCCGCCTCGGCGATCAGCAAGGCGCGCAGCCGCTCGGGCGGGATCTCGATCGCCTCGCCATCGGTGAGCGCCTCGGCGTCGACCAAAGACGGCCGCCCCGACAATTGCGCGAGCTCGCCCATGAACGAGCCGGCCTTGTGGGTGACGATCGCTGCCTTGCCGCCGCCCTCGACGCGCTGGCTGATCTCGACCTCGCCGGCCAGGATCAGGACCAGCCCGTGCCCGGTCTCGCCGGCCCGGGCCAGATGCTCGCCGGCCCGGAAATGCCGCGGCGCCCCGAACCGCTTCAGCCGCGCCACCTCGACCGGCGCCAGCGCCGGAAACATCTGCGCCCCGCGCGTGTCGATGATGGTCTGCGTCGGGCTGTCCATCGCGCCAGCATCCCCCCATCCCCGCCTGGAGTCGAGTCGCGTTCGCCGGGCGGGGCTTGATCCGCCCGCGAGCCTCGGCAAGGAGAGTGCGAGGAGAAGATCCATGCGCCATCCCGCCACCGCCGCCGCCATCGCTTTCCTCGCCGCTTCGGTTTCGGCCTCGGCGCAGACCGGCGCCTGGCGCCCCGCGCCCGTCGCCAACGCGACCGAACCCGCCGAGGTGATCGCCAACAGCCCCGCCACCGCCTGGCGGCCGATCGACCCCGAAAATCTCCTCGTCATGGACCTGGCCGACGCCAATGGCGGTCCGGGAGGCCGGGTGATCATCGAGCTCGCCCCCGCCTTCGCGCCCGTCCACATCGCCAACATGCGTCGCTATGCCCGCGCCGGGTGGTGGGACAATGCCACCATCTATCGCGTGCAGGACAATTATGTCGCGCAATGGGGCAATGGCGATGCCGAGGTGCCGCTGCCCGAAGGCGTCGTCCGCCGCCCGCCCGCCGAATATGAAAGGAGCAGCACCGGCCTCGCGCTCCGTCCGCTCGGCTTTCCCGACGCCTACGCGCCGGTCGCCGGCTTCGTGGACGGCTGGCCGGTCGCCTGGGATCCGCGCCGGCGCAGCGCCTGGCTCACCCATTGCTATGCCTCGGTCGGCGTCGGCCGGGACCTCGCCCCGGACACCGGCACCGGCGGCGAGCTCTACGCCGTGATCGGCCATGCCCCGCGTCCGCTCGACCGCAACATCGCCAATGTCGGCCGCGTGATCGAAGGCATCGCACTGCTTTCCGCCCGCCCGCGCGGCACCGGCAATCTCGGCTTCTACCAAGCCGACCGGGGCGAGACCCCGATTCCGATCCGCTCGGTCCGCATCGCCGCCGATCTGCCCGCGGCCGAGCGCCCGCGCTTCGAGGTGATGCGCACCGGGACGCCCACCTTCGCCGCCTATTTGCGCGGCCGCGCCAATCGCGGCGGCACCTTCTTCACAGTGCCGGCGGGCGGGGTCGATATATGCAACGTCAACGTTCCGGTACGGCGCCGGGCGCCATAACCGTCAGCGCAGCACCATCGTGTCGCCGCGTATCTCGACCGAGCCGAATCGGGCGAGGAAGTTCTGGCCAAGCAGGGAAACCGGCAATTCGTCGGCCACCGCGGCCTGGATCGAGCGCGCCTCGACCGCGCCGACGGCGATCCGGCCGATCGTTACCGGCGCCACCGAAACCGTGCCGCCGACGCCCATCGCCAGCGTCCGTTCCGCGGGCAGCGGGATGCCCGCGCGCCGCGCGTCGTCCTGCGTCAGCATGACCACCGAAGCGCCGGTATCGATCATGAAGCGGATGGTGACGCCGTTGACCTGCGCGTCGGCATAGAAATGGCCGTCAGAGCCGCGTATCAGCGCGCGGCCGACATTAGCGCCGCCCGGCTGCGCCAGCCTGGCCGGTGACACGCTCGCGGCGAACGGGCGCTCCGCCGTCGGCGAGGACCAGCTGCCGCCGCTCTTCAGCGACGGCGAGATCATGGCCACGCCGACCAAGGCGATGCCGGCCACCACCAGGGTGCTCCCCAAGGACATCGGGCAAGTCTACCCGCTCCACCCAAAGAGCAGGTTAACGCGGGGCGGGGACAGTTACTCGTAACTGTCCCCATTCATGCCCTCAGGCGGCGTGCTGGGCCGCCGGATCGGGGATCATCCGCCGCCGCACGGTCCGCACGATCTGGCCGCCGCCCATCATCGAGGAGCCCTCGAGCGGCAAAGCGGTGCCGCAAAAAGCGCATTCGGCCATCATCCGGCCGATATGCCAGTGCGAGCGCCCGCAGCCCGGGCAATGATTGGTTTCATGGTCGCGATAGACGATATGGTAGCCGCGCTGCGCCGCCGGAGGGACCAGGCTGCCGCCGCGGGCCTCGCGCACGTTCATCATCGTCGCCATAAACAAAATCCTTCCACGCAAATTCACTCAAATCGTTCCGGTCAACGCGGCCAGGCCCCGGGAAGTTGCACGGTTCGCCGCGTGGGCCGTTCAAAATGGGAACTTCGTTCCGCCTCGCGCGCTTGTCGGTTCATGGCTTTCCTGCCCAATTCAACGAGATGCGATCGCCGCGATCTGATCCTCGCCCGCGCCGAGGCGAGCCGCCTGCGTCGGCTCGAGGAGCAGCGCATCCGCGCCGCGCAGCAGATGGTGGCGCGCTTCTTCGGCCTGAGCGAGCGGGCCGGCGAGCGGACCCCGGCACGATGACACGACGACGGTGGCACAAGCGCGCGCTGCTCGGCGGCGGGCTCGTTTTGGTGGCTACCATGCTGCTGGTCGTCACCCTGATGCCCGATTTCGGCAGCAATCAGGCCCGCGCTTTGGCGCCGGCGGACCTCAATCGGATCGCCACCAAGAACCAGAATGCCGCGATGAGCGCGGCCGCCCAGATGCGCGCCAGTTCCGCCGCCACCGCGCGCGCCGCCGATCGACTGCAGGATGCGCAGGACCGCGGCGCCGCAGCGGCCGACGCCGCCATCGCCCGCTTCGCCAACGAGGAGCACGTACCCGCCCAGACCGCGCCGCCGCCGCCCGCGCGCTGAGGGAAATAGCGTTCCCGCGCTTTCCATAGGCGCCGATTCCTTTAAGCTGAGCTCCGCCGACATTGGGGACGGGGGGAATCATGTCCGCGCTTGCACTGGCACTGTACCTGACCGGCGCGGGCGCCGTCGCTGTCGACGACATGCAGCGCCGTCCGCCGCCGCCACTCGCGCCCGTCCTGATCGCGCCCCCACCACCGACCTATTATTACCCGCCCGCGCCGCGACCGCCGGCACCGCCCGTTCCCCCGTCGTGGCGGCCCGTGCCGCCCCAGCGCGCCCGTGCGAATCTCGGCGCTTATTTCAGCGTGGACGATTATCCCGCCGCGGCGCTGCGCGGCAACGAGCAGGGCATGAGCGCGTTCCGGCTGACCATCGGCACCAATGGCCGCGTCTCCGACTGCGTCATCACCCAATCGAGCGGATCGGCCGCGCTCGACGCCGCCACCTGCCGCATCCTCAGGAGCCGCGCCCGCTATCTGCCGGCGCGGGACGCCGCCGGCAACCTCACGACGGGAAGCGATTCCGGCCGCGTCACCTGGCGGCTCCCCGACGACGACCCGCACGAGCGGGCCGGCGTCCCCATCCCGGCCACGATGGCGGCGCTGCGTGCGCCCTTCCAATCCTTCGTTACGGTCCGCGATTATCCGGCGGCGGCGCTGCGCGCCCACGGCCAGGGTGTTTCGAGGGTCCATGTCGTCATCGGCATGATCGGCCGGGTGATCGCCTGCGACATCGACCGGCCCAGCGGCTCGCCGGCGCTCGACGCGGCCGCCTGCCGGATCGTGCGCGAGCGCGCCCGCTACACGCCCGCCCGCAACGCCGCGGGCGCCTTCGTCTGCGACGTCGACTGGGGCGAGATCGCCTGGAGGCCGCCGCCCGCCCGCCGCCTGCCGCGCGGCGGGCCGGCGGAGGCCGCGCCGCCGCCGATCGAAACTCAGCTCGCCCCGGGCGCCTGCCCCGGCCGGACGCCCTGAACGACCGAGGAGACGATGTCCGCACTCGCCATGGCGATGCTCTTGACCGGCGCCGGCGCGGTCGACGAGCAAAGGCGCCGCCCGGCGCCGGTCCCGCCCCCCGTGATGATGCCTTTGCCGTCGCCGCCGCCGATGATCTATGTGGCGCCTCCCGTTCCGCCGCCAGCCCCGCCGCCGCCGCCGCGGCCGCCGAGCGGCACGCCGGCCCGGCGCCTGCAACCCAATCTGAACAGCCTGTTCAGCCACGACGATTATCCGGTGGCGGCGATGCGCGCCGATGCGCAGGGCACGGTCGGCTTCCGGCTCGACATCGGCCGCTATGGCCGCGTGGCGCGGTGCACGGTGACCTCGTCGAGCGGGTCGGCCCCGCTCGACCAGGCGACGTGCAGGATCCTCGCGGAGCGGGCCCGCTATGCGCCCGCGCGCGACGCCCGGGGCCGGCGCACGCGCGGCAGCGATTCGGGCCGCGTCACCTGGCGCCTGCCGGCGGACTGACCCGGTCATGTTCGCGCCGGCTGTGGCCCTGCTCCTGGCAAGCCAGGCCGCCCCCGGTCAGCCGCCCGGGCCGGTCCCGGCGGCGCGCGCGCGCGCCAACCTCGCCAGCTATTTCACGACCGACGATTATCCTGCCGCGGCCTTGCGCGGCGAGGAGGAGGGCAGCGTCTTCTTCCGGCTCGACATCGCGCCCAGCGGCCGGGTCGCGGCCTGCACGGTGACCGCTTCCAGCGGCTCGGCGGCGCTCGACAACGCCGCCTGCCGCATCCTGCGCGCGCGGGTCCGCGCGGTCCCGGCCCGCGACGCGCGCGGCAATGCCGTCGCCGACACGATCTCGAGCAGCATCCATTTCATCCTGCCGTGGACCAGGCCGGAGCGGGCGGGCGTCCCCGTTCCGGCCACGCCGGCCGTGCCGCGCGCGACGCTGGCCAGCTATGTCTCGACGCGCGATTATCCGCGCAGCGCGCGCGCCGCCGGCATCGAGGGCATCGCTTATGTCCGGCTCATCGTCGGCACGGACGGGCGGGTCCTGGCCTGCGCGATCGCCCAGACCAGCGGCTCGGCGACGCTCGACGCGGCGACCTGCCGCCTGCTCACGAGCCGCGCCCGCTTCACCCCGGCGCAAGACGGCGGCGCGCCCGCCTGCGACGTCGCCGAAGGCGCGATCCTCTGGCAGCTCCCGCCCGGCCGCCGCACCGCGCGCCGGAGCAGGACCGCCGCCGCGGGCGACCGGCCGCGCGCCGCCGCGCTGGTCGATTTCACCGCGTTCGGCTGCCCGGGCGTCTGACGGGCCGCTAGCTCGGCTGGTCCGCGCTTTGACCGCGCGCGCGCTCGATATAAGCGAGGAAGAGCTGGCGGCCGCCGCTCCTGATCCGCTCGACGTTGAGCCGCGCGACCTCCTCGCCGCGCTCGGCGGCGATGGCGGCGCGGATCGCCTCCTCCTCGGCCGCGCATTGCGCGAAGGCCTCGGTCACCAATGCATTGGGCGCGACGTCCGCGCGCATCCGCGCGTCGATCCGGGCTTTGACGCAGTCGCCCCACGCCCGCCCCGCCCGCGCGCCCGCGGGCTCCGGCGGCGACTGGGGCGCCGGGGCGGCAGCCTGGAGGGCGGCAAAGAGCAAAGCGGTCAACATGGTCGGGCTCCTCGGGAAGGGGTCGGCATCCTGCCGTTCGCGCGCCGATTAGGCAAGGCCAATCAGAGACTTATCGATCCTGGCGCGGCGCCACGGCCGGGTCCGGCGATGCGTCCCGCAGCTCGTCGCGGCCGAGGAGGCGCCAGCTCTGGATCGCCGCGCTCTGCCGCGCGGTCCGCCGGTGGAGCTCGTCCCACGCCTCCTGGCAGGCGGCCAATGTCTCGGCGTCGGTCACCGGCCGGCCGTCGGGGTCGCTGAAGCCGCCGCCCGGATCCAGGTCCATTTGCGCCCGTCCGGCCCGGCGAAGCGGCGCGGCTTCGAATGATAGATTTTGCGCGCCCCCGACACGAAGATCAGCACGAAGGCGAGCGCGCCGCCATGGATGCGGATGTCGTCCGTCGTCCTCCGCCGGCCTCCCTGAAAAATCCTGAAGCGGAGGCAGGATAGCATGGCCGCGCCGCGGCGCGACGGCGCACCTGCAATTGCGGACGGGCCCCGATTGCCGCTACAAAAGACGGCGATGGCCGCCACCTTTTTCCTCGCCTTGCTCCTCGCCGCCCCGCCTCTGCCCTTATCCGGGCCGCAGTCCGCGCGCCCGCCCGCGCCCCCGCCCGCGCCCGCGCCCGCGCTGCCCCCGGCACCGGCGGGCGCCCGCGCCGCGCCGTCGGGCCCGCCGCGGCAGACCGACTGGCCGTTCCGCGCTTTCACCCCGGACGATTATCCGGCGGCGGCGGACCGCGCCGAGGCGCAAGGCTTCGTCGCCTACCGCCTCGAGATCGGGCCGGACGGGCGCGTCGCCAATTGCACGATCCTCCAGTCGAGCGGCTCGGCGGCGCTCGACAACGGCACCTGCCGCATCGTCAGCGGCCGCTCCCGCTTCGCTCCGGCCCGGGACAGCGAGGGCCGCTACGTCCCCGATCACCGCGACGGCTGGGTGACCTGGCGGCTGGGGAGCGAGGAAGGGCAGGACTGAGCGTGCGGTCCGCGCTTCGGCTCCGACCGCGAGCAGATTCAGATGAACGCCGTCGCCCTAATGCCCGCCGTCGCTGTCATTCGCAGCCCCGCCGCCGCCTTTGCCGGCCGGCTGGACGAGGTCGTGATCGGTCCCGGGCGCGCCCCGCCCCTGCCCGGCCTGCGCCTCCCCCGTCGGCCCGCCGCTCCCCGCCACCTGCGTCACGAACGAACGGGGGCTGATTTTGCGCGTGGGTTTCATGGGTAGGCGTCTCCTGTTGGGACGGGGAGTTTCTATCGGTTGGCGGTGGAGCGCAAGGGGGTTGGAGCGGGCGTCGCCGTCAACCCGGTGAAGGCGGCGCCAGCCGCCGGGCATCGGCCTTGAGCGCGGCGAGGCAGCGCTCGCCGCCGGTCAGCGTGCCGACCTCATGATCGACGGCGAGAGCGATTTTCATCGCGAGCGCGGGAATGTCGGGCGCCGCCGTGTGCATCAGCGTCCCCAGCGCCGCATGGAAAGCGCCGAAGCCATCGTCGAACCGGTCGTCCAGCTCCCATTGATCCCGGAAGACCAGGCTCCCCTCCCGGCACCGCTGGCAGAAGGAATTCAGCTCGGCCTCCGCCCGCCCCACATCGGCAAGCGTGCGATGCCAGAAGGCGGCATCCGGCGCCGCCCCAAGGCATCGGGCGGCGCTCGAATGGTCGCTCGCCGATCTGTCCGCGGCCTCGGGCATCAGCCGCCGCACCATCCTGCGATTCGAAAGGGCGAGATCGTCATGCCCGCCACCGTGAAGACGCTGCGCCGCGCGCTCGAGGCGAAAGGCATCCTGTTCATCGACAGCGGGCGGATGGCGGGCGGAGCTATTCCGCCGCCGGACTAGGCGCCCGGCGACGCAAAAGGGGACAGTCACTGTGACTGTCCCCTTTTGCATATCGGCGGTTTCCTTTTCCGTCACCCTGAACTCGTTTCAGGGTCCAGGCCTCCATCCGCTGGGCGGCGCGGCGCTCGATGGTGAAACAAGTTCGCCATGACCTCGCGTCCCTTTCCCCTCGGGCGCCTCCTTGCTAGAGCCGGCGCGAATTTAGGCGTATCGCTTGGTCCGGCCGCGAAAATGAAACGGATCGCCAATTCGCCAAGGGAAGGGGCGCAGACATGACCTCCACAGGGCAAGACACACTCGGCACCCGCTCCACGTTCGATGTCGGCGGCAAGTCCTACACCTATTTCTCCCTCGCCAAGGCCGCGGCCAAGCTCGGCAATCTCGACAAGCTGCCTTTCTCGATGAAGGTGCTGCTCGAAAACCTCCTCCGCTTCGAGGACGGCGTCACCGTCACCGTCGAGGACATCCAGGCCCTGGTCGACTGGCAGGTCGACCGTGCCTCGACTCGCGAGATCCAATATCGCCCCGCGCGCGTGCTGATGCAGGATTTCACCGGCGTTCCGGCGGTGGTCGATCTCGCCGCGATGCGCGATGCGATGACGGCGCTCGGCGGCGATGCGCGCAAGATCAATCCGCTCGTGCCGGTCCATCTCGTCATCGATCATTCGGTGATGGTCGACGAGTTCGGCACGCCCAAGGCGTTCGAGCAGAACGTCGCGCTCGAATATCAGCGCAACATGGAGCGCTACCAATTCCTCAAATGGGGCGCGGTCGCGTTCGACAATTTCGCCGTCGTCCCGCCCGGCACCGGCATCTGCCACCAGGTCAATCTGGAATATATCGCGCGCGGCATCTGGAGCACTCCGGAGGTCGGCGCGGCCGGCGGCGACCGGCGGTCCGAGGCCGACCGCCGCGCCGAGGCGCGGATCGGCTCTTCCGACCGGCGGGAGGGCGGGGACCGCAGGGCGGCCTCGCGGGCCGTCGAGATCGCCTACCCGGACACGCTGGTCGGCACGGACAGCCACACCACCATGGTCAACGGCCTCGGCGTTTTGGGCTGGGGCGTCGGCGGCATCGAGGCGGAAGCGGCGATGCTCGGCCAGCCGGTCTCGATGATCATCCCCGAAGTGGTCGGCTTCCATCTCACCGGCTGCCTCAAGGAAGGGATCACCGCCACCGATCTCGTCCTCACCGTCACCCAGATGCTGCGCGCCAAGGGCGTGGTCGGGCGCTTCGTCGAGTTCTTCGGGCCCGGCGTCTCGGCGCTCTCCGTCGCCGACCGGGCGACGATCGCCAACATGGCGCCGGAATATGGCGCGACCTGCGGCTTCTTCCCGATCGATCACAAGACGCTCGATTACATGCGGCTGACCGGCCGGCCCGACGAGGACATCGCGCTGACCGAGGCCTATTGCCGCGCCCAGGGCCTGTGGCTCGAGGAGGGCGCCGACGATCCCGTTTTCACCGAGACGCTCAGGCTCGACATGTCGACCGTCGAGCCGAGCCTCGCCGGGCCGAAGCGGCCGCAGGACAAGGTTCTGCTCTCCGCCGTCGACGACGAGTTCCGCACCAATTTCACCACCGAATACGGCCATCCCGAGGCCGAATTGCCCGAGCGTTTCGGCGTCGACGCGCCCAATGCCGACGGGGTCAAGCACGATATCGGCCATGGCGACGTCGTCATCGCCGCGATCACGTCGTGCACCAACACCTCCAATCCCTCGGTGCTGGTCGCCGCCGGCCTCGTCGCCCGCAAGGCGCGCGCCTTCGGGCTCGACAGCAAGCCCTGGGTGAAGACGAGCCTCGCGCCGGGCTCGCAGGTCGTCACCGACTATCTCGACCGCGCCGGCCTCTCCGAGGACCTCAACGCGATCGGCTTCGATCTGGTCGGCTATGGCTGCACCACCTGCATCGGCAATTCGGGGCCGCTGCCCGAGGCGATCAGCGCGTCCATCCACAAGAACGACGTCGTCGCCGCCTCGGTCCTTTCGGGCAATCGCAATTTCGAGGGCCGGGTGTCGCCCGACGTGCGCGCCAATTATCTCGCCTCGCCGCCGCTCGTCGTCGCTTATGCCATCAAGGGCACGGTGATCGAGGACATGGTCTCGACGCCGCTCGGCAAGGACCAGAGCGGCAACGACGTCTATCTCAAGGACGTCTGGCCCTCGAACGATGAGATCCGTTCCTTGATCGACCAGTTCGTCAACGGCGACATGTTCCGGTCGCGCTATGCCGACGTCTACAAGGGCGGCGAGCGCTGGCAGGGGATCGCGGTCACCGGCGGCTCGACCTATGCCTGGCCGGCGGGCTCCACTTATATCGCCAATCCGCCCTATTTCGAGGGCATGACGATGACGCCGGTGCCCCCTTCGGACATCGTCGACGCGCGCCCGCTCGCCATCTTGGGCGATTCGATCACCACCGACCACATCAGCCCCGCCGGCGCCATCAAGCTCGACAGCCCGGCCGGAACCTTCCTTTCGGACCATCAGGTCGCCAGAGCCGACTTCAACTCCTACGGCGCCCGTCGTGGCAATCACGACGTCATGATGCGCGGAACGTTCGCGAATATTCGGATTAAAAACAAGATGGTGCCGGGAATCGAAGGCGGCATCACGAAGCACATTCCCTCCGGCGAGCAGATGCCGATCTACGACGCCGCCATGCGCTACAAGGCGGCGGGCACGCCGCTCGTCATCGTCGCCGGCAAGGAATATGGCACCGGCTCGTCGCGCGACTGGGCGGCCAAGGGCACCAATCTGCTCGGCGTGCGCGCCGTCATCGCCGAGACCTACGAGCGCATCCACCGCTCCAATCTGGTCGGCATGGGGGTGATCCCGCTCCAGTTCCTCGACGAGGTCCCGGAATTCGACGGGACCGAGACCTTCACCATCCTGGGCGTCGGCGACCTGACCCCGCGCAAGGAGATCGCGGTCAAGGTCACCAGAGCCGACGGCATGTCCTCGACCTTCGCGGTGCGCGTCCGCATCGACACCGCCAACGAGCTCGAATATTTCCAGCATGGCGGCATCCTCCATTACGTGCTTCGGAACCTGGCGCGGGGGGCGGCGGCCTGACCCCGCTCGACATCGCGATCGAGATCATCGGCTGGGCCGGCGCGAGCCTCATCCTGGGCGCATACATCCTGATCACCCTGGGCAGGCTGGGAGGCCGCTCGCTGCTCTTCCAGTGGATGAATTTGGCCGGCGCCGCCGGTTTCGCGATCAACGGCTGGTGGCACGGCGCGCTGCCGTCGGCGACGCTCAACATCGTGTGGATGCTGTTCGCCGCGGGGGCATTGTGGACGATATGGAAAAGCAAGAGCTCGTCGACCTCAGCCACGCGATAGAGCATGGCATGATCACCTATGAAGGGTTGCCGGGGCCGCATATCTGCGACTTTTGGACGCGCGAGGGCTCGGCCGCGCATTATGACGACGGCTCGAGCTTCCAGATCGGCCGGATCGACATGGTCGCCAATACCGGCACCTATCTCGACTCGCCCTTCCACCGTTTTGCGGACGGCGCCGACCTCGCCGGGCTCGGGCTGGAGCAGCTCGCCGCTTTGCCCGGCCTCCTCGTCCGCGCCGAAGCGCAGGCGATCGATGCGGCCGCCTTCGAAGGGATCGACGTCGCCGGCAAGGCGGTCCTCGTGCACACCGGCTGGGACCGGCACTGGCGCACCGACGCTTATGCGCGCGGCCATCCCTTCCTCACCGAAGCCGCCGCGCGGCTGCTCGCGGCGCGCGGCGCGGTCCTGGTCGGCATCGACAGCTACAATATCGACGACACCGCCACCCGCGCCCGTCCCGTTCACACCATCCTGCTCGGCGCGGACATCCCGATCTGCGAGCACATGACCAATCTCGCCGCGCTGCCCGAGGCGGACTTCGCCTTCACCGCCGTGCCGCCAAAGATTGCCGGCATGGGCACCTTTCCGGTGCGCGCCTTCGCCGCGCTGGGCTGAGCGGCGCCCTTCCTGAACAATGCGCAACGGCACATTCAGCGCGTCGACAGTTCCATCGCCGTAACGACCTCCTCTCCCCCCTGACAGGAGATCGTCATGCTCCGTTCCTGTATCGCTACGCTTGCCATTGCCGCCGCTTCGCCGCTCGCCGCCGCGCAGCCGCCCAATCCGCAGATCGACTATCCGGCCTATGCGCGGCTCGCGCAGGAGGTGCGGGACTATCGCGCGACCCGGCTCATCGACTGGCGGACCTTCCTTGCCGCCGCGTCGGACCCGGACGTCCTGATCCTCGACGCGCGGTCCGAACGGCAATTCGCGGCGGGCCACCTGGCCGGCGCGATCAACGTGCCGCTGCCCGAGTTCAGCGCGGAACGCCTCGCCGAGGTGATCGGCCGCTCCGACCGACCGATCCTGATCTATTGCAACAACAATTTCCGCAACGACCGGCCGCCGGTCATCCTTAAATCCGGGCCGGTCGCGCTCAACATCCCGACCTTCCTCCACCTCGTCGCTTATGGCTATCGCAACATACGCGAGCTCAACGACGTGATGGACATCGACGATCCCCGCCTGCCCTGGGTGAGGGGCCCGAGCGCGACCGCGGGCAATAGCCTGCCGGCCACGCGCGGTCGGGCGGAGCGACACTGACCCCTCACTGGCCGCTTGCCGCGGCAGGAGCCGTCATTGCGAGGAGCGAAGCGACACGGCAATCCAGCGGGCATCGTCTCTGCACTGGATTGCTTCGCTTCGCTCGCAACGACGGACCCGTTGAACGAGGCTATTTCCGTGCCTTGCGGGCGGCATAGCGGGCGTCGCGGGCGGCCTTGCGCTCTTCCTGGCTGGACAGGCGTCCCGCCCCGTCCTTCGCCGCCGCCGCCCGGGCGGCCTCGGCCTCTGCCTTTGCGGTCTGCGCGGCGGCGCGTTTTTCGGCCTGCGCGGCGGCGCGGGCCTCGGCGGCCTCCCGGCGGGCGGCGAGCGCCGCCTCGTCCGGCACCGGCCGCGCCCTGAGCGCGTCGATCGCCTTCTGCTTGGCCGCGGCCGCGCGCCCCACCCGCTCCTGGAAGGAGGGGTTCCGATAATCCTTCATGGTCTCATTCCTTCACGCGCCCGGCCATCGGTCGGCGCCCGCATGAGCCCATGGCCGATAAGCGCCGAATGTTCCACCCGATTGTCGCGCCATCGGCCGGCATTCAGACCAGCGAAAGTTCCGTTCCCGTATCGAAGCGCCTTCGCCAAGGAGGTTCCGATGCTTCGTCCCTGCCTCGCATTGCTGCTCGCCGCCGCGGCGGCCGCCCCGCTCGCCGCGGCTCAGCCCCGGCCGGCTAACCCACAGATCGACTATCCGGGCTATCGCCGCCTCGCCGCCGAGGTTCAGCCCTATCGCGACAGCCGGCTGATCGCCTGGGCCGAGTTCGACCGGCTGCGCGCCCAGCCGGGCGTCCTCATCCTCGACGCCCGCTCCGAAACCGCCTTCCGCGCCGGCCATATTGCGGGCGCGGTCAACCTGCCGCTGCCCGATTTCACCGCCGAAAGCCTGGCGCGCGTCGTCGGCCGCAACCGCGGCCGGCCGATCCTCATCTATTGCAACAACAAATTACGCAACGACCGGGCGCCGGTGATGCTCAAATCGCGGCCGCTCGCGCTCAACATCCAGACCTTCATCAACTTGGTCGGCTATGGCTACCGCAACGTCCGCGAGCTCGATGCGGTGATCGACTTCAACGACCCCCAGGTGCGCTGGGTACGCGGATAACGAACGCGGGCGCGGGCGGACATTCACGGTCGAAAGATCACAAAGTTTAGCGAATCGACGGTAAATTTCACTGTGACCTTCCGTCCCGCGCCAGGCGGGCGTGGCGCCGCTGGATGCACGACTCCATGCGCTCGAAGCGGTCGTAAAGCTTGAGCAGGGCCTGGTTATCCGGCTTGTTGATGGTGCCGATTTGCTTGCCGTTGCGGACGATCGGCCTGGTCACGCCATAGCAGGCGCGATGCCAGAGCAGATCCAGCTTCGTTGCCCCGCGCGGCGGGCGGACCGCGGGCACCTGGTCCCACGCCGCCGCGAAGGCTTCGGCGCCCGGCCTCTCGCGCAGCCGATACGCGCTCTCGCGGCTCATGCCGACGGCGCGCGCGGCGCGGCCGACGTTGCGATAGAGGACGAGGCCGCGGATGAACCCGCGCTGCCGCTCGGGCGTCCAGCCGTCCTTGCGGGCGCGCAGCGGAACCGGATCGAACTCCGGGGCGGAAGGCGCGCGACCTCCCGCACTGCGGCGCTGCTTTATCGTCATTCGCAATTTTAGAACGCAACTGGCGCTGTAGGAAAGCTAATATTTCACCGTATTGGTTTATTGCCTAGAGATCGTAGCGACGGACTCTAGCCGTGCGCGCGCGCGCGCGGTAACGCTGGCGCGATGAATCCCGTAGCGGCCACGCAAGCGATCCGCGCCAGGAGGTGGCTGAGCTATCCGATCGCGCTCTTGCTCTGCGTGCTCGCTTTGTGGGGGAGGCTCGAGCTCGGCGGGCTGTTCGTCCACTCGCCTTTCCTTTTGTTCATGGTCGCGGTGGCGCTCAGCGCCTTTCTCGGCGGGGTCGGGCCGGGCCTGCTCGCCGCCGCGGTTTCGGGCATCCTCGCCGATTATTACCTGCTCGCGCCGACCGGCTCGCTCGCGCTCACCTGGCCGCAGGGCTGGGTGGCGATGGGCATCTATTTCACCGTCGCCGGCACCGTCATCCTGCTGATCAACGGCGTGCTGCGCGCGTATGAGATCCGGCGGCAAGGCGAGCAACGGCTGCGCGACCTCAACGCCGAGCTGGAGGCGCGTGTCGCCGAGCGGACCCGCGCGCTCGAGGCCGAGGCGGCCGAGCGGCGCGACGCCGAAGCCCAGGTCCGCCAGATGCAGAAGATGGAATCGATCGGCCAGCTGACCGGCGGCATCGCCCACGATTTCAACAATATGCTCGCAATCGTCACCGGCTCGCTCGACATGGCCAGGCGCCGCCTGACCGGCCAGGAGCATCCCAAGGTCGCGGCCTGCATCGACAATGCCGCGGAAGGCGCGCGGCGGGCGGCGGTGCTGACCGCGCGGTTGCTCGCTTTCTCGCGCCAGCAGCCGCTGGAGCCGCAGGCGCTCGACGCCAACAAGCTCGTCGCCGGCATGTCCGAGCTGCTGCGCCGCACCATCGGCGAGCATATCCACGTCGAAACCGTGCTCGGCGGCGGGCTGTGGCACGCCTTCGCCGATCCGGCCCAGCTCGAAAACGCGTTGATCAACCTCGCCGTCAACGCCCGCGACGCGATGGCCCCAAATATTCTGGGGGGCGGCGGCAAGCTCACCATCGAAACCGCCAACAGCCATCTCGACGATCTCTACGCCCAGCAGAATGCCGAGGTCCGGCCCGGCCAATATGTGATGATCTCGGTCAGCGACACCGGCACCGGCATGGCGCCCGAGGTGATCGAGCGCGCCTTCGATCCCTTCTTCACCACCAAGAAGGTCGGCGAGGGCACCGGGCTCGGGCTCAGCCAGGTGTTCGGCTATGTCAGGCAAACGGGCGGCCATGTGAAAATCTATTCCGAGCCCGGCCAGGGGACGGCGATCAAGCTCTATCTGCCGCGCCATCTCGGCGCCGCCGCCGCGGCCGCGGAGGGGCGCTTTCCGGCCGAGGCGACGCCGCTGGGCGCGCCCGAGCGCATCATCCTCGTCGTCGAGGACGAGGAGCAGGTCCGGGTGATGACCGTCGAGGCGTTGCGCGAGCTCGGCTACACCGTGATCCAGGCCGCCAATGCCGACCAGGCGCTCGCGCATCTTGCCGCCTTGCCCCGGATCGACCTCCTGTTCACCGATATCGTCATGCCCGGCATGAACGGCCGCCAGCTCGCCGAGCGGGTGCGCGTCGAGCGGCCGGCGACGCGGATATTGTTCACCACCGGCTACACCCGGAACGCGGTCGTTCATAACGGCATGCTCGACGCCGGCGTCGCCTTCCTCGCCAAGCCCTTCACCATCGACCAGCTGGCGCGCAAGGTCGCCGAGGTGCTGGCGGGGGTGGGAGCGAACAGGGTGGAGTGAGTGGGGACAGTCACAGTGGTGAGTGGGGACAGTCACAGTGACTGTCCCCTTTCGAGTGGGTGGGGACAGTCACAGTGACTGTCCCCTTTCCGCTTCAGGCCAGCGCCTTCGCCAGCCAGTCCGGCACGATCGCGTCGCCGAGATCGTCGGTGCGGCGGTGCTCGACCGCCAGGCCGAGGTCGGCATAGTGGATGCGCGTGCGCGGCCCCGGCGCGTCGGCCCGCACCACGACCAGTCGCCGGTTGACCTTGTTGCGCCAGTTCATCCGCGCCGTATTCTCCTGGCCGACATAGCAGCCCTTGGCGAAGCTGACTCCGTTCAGCTCCGCCGCATTGCATTCGAGCCAGAGACTCTTGTCGGAGCCGAGCTCGGCAATGCCTTCGGTCACGCCGAGATCAAGCCGGTGCTTGAGCCAGCCATGCCCCCCCTCGCCGTTGGTGGGAGCGAGCCAGCGTCGGCCGAGCGCCGGAAGGCGAGGATCGTGCGGATGGATGCTGGTTTCTCCCGGCTGACGATCGAAGGACCAGTGGACAGCCAGGCTCTCGTCTCGGGTGATCTGGATGGGCCGCCGCAGCCGGTAGAGCGTCAGCCGCCGGGCGAGATCGGCGGCCGCCTCGCGCTCGCAATCGACGAGCACGTCGGCGCCGTCCGCCCACAGGATGAAATCGAACAGGGCCTTGCCCTGCGCGCTCAGCAGACCGGCCCAGAGCGGGCGCTCCGGCGCCAGCGCCGCGACGTCGTTGGTGACCAGCCCCTGAAGGAAGCCAACTACGTCCTCGCCCGACAAGCGGATGAGCGCGCGATCGACGAGGGTGGTCCCGGCCATATTGAGCAGTTAGGGATGGGGCTGGCCCGTGGGAACCCTCCGTCATTCCAGCGAAAGCTGGAATCCCGCTTTTCTTCGGAAAGGCCCCGGCCAAGAACAGGGAGATTCCGGCTTTCGCCGGAATGACGGGCTGAGAAGATATGACCGAACCGACCCGCCTCACCCTCCGCCGGCCCGACGACTGGCACGTCCATTTGCGCGACGGCGACATGCTCGAAGCGGTCGCTCCCTTCACGGCGGCGCAATTCGCGCGCGCGATCGTGATGCCGAACCTGGCGCCGCCGGTGATCAGCGTCGCCTGCGCGGAAGCCTATCGGACGCGCATCCTCGCCGCCTTGCCGGCGGGGAGCGGCTTCATCCCGCTGATGACCTGCTATCTCGTCGATCGCGCCGAGCCCGCCGAGCTGGTGCGCGGCTTCGAGGCGGGGATCTGGGTGGCGGCCAAGCTCTATCCCGCCCACGCGACCACCAATGCCGCGCACGGCGTCACCGACATCGGCTCGCTCTATCCCGCCCTGGCGGCGATGCAGCGGCTCGGCATGCCTTTGCTCGTCCATGGCGAGGTCAGCGACCCGCGGGTCGACATTTTCGACCGCGAGGCGATCTTCATCGAGCGCGTCCTTGGCCGGCTCGTCAGCGATTTCCCGGCGCTGAAGATCGTCTTCGAGCATGTCACCACCGCCGAGGCGGTCGCCTTCGTCGAGGCGGCGGGGCCGAACGTCGCCGCGACCGTGACCCCCCACCATCTGATCCTCAACCGCAACGCGCTCTTCGCCGGCGGCCTGCGTCCTTATGCTTATTGCCTGCCGGTGCCCAAGCGGGAGCGGCACCGGCTGGCGGTTCGCCGCGCCGCGACCTCGGGCTCGTCCAAATTCTTTCTCGGCACCGACAGCGCCCCGCATGCGGCCCAGGCCAAGGAATCGGCCTGCGGCTGCGCCGGCATCTTCAACGCGCCCTTCGCGCTCGAAGCCTATGCGACGGTGTTCGAGGAGGAGGGCGCGCTCGACCGGCTCGAGGCGTTTGCGAGCGTGAACGGCCCGGCCTTCTACGGCCTGCCGCTCAACGAGGGACAAGTGGTGCTGGAGCGCGCGCCGGCGACGGTTCCGGACAGCCTGCCCGCGGCCCGGGCGGCATTGGTGCCGTTCCTGGCCGGAGAGACCCTGCCCTGGCGGCTGGTCCCCTAGCCGTCATCCCGGCGAAGGCCGGGATCCCAGGCCGGAAAGTCTCAGCCTGTCTCCGCAAGACCCCGGCTTTCGCCGGGGTGACGGCCTGTCGGGGCCGTCAGAAAGGCAGCCAGCGGTTGCGCTCTGAAAAGCGCATATAGCCGACATTGACGCCGAGCCTGAGGCCGCCGCCCAGGCGCACCGGGATCAGCACGACGTCGCCCTGGCGCAGATATTGGGCGGAAAAGCCGCCGACGAAATAGGCATGGCCCTCGCCGCCCGGAAAGCGGCGGAACAATTGCTGGCTGTCGTGTAGATTGTAGACGAGGACGAACACCTTGTTGATGTCGCCGCCGACGTCGAAGCCGATCGAAGGGCCGGTCCAGTAGACGTTGCGGTCCCCCTCGATATTGTGGTGCATCACGCCCGAGCCGTAGCGGACGCCGAGCATGAAGGCGCCGCCCGCCTCCTGGCCGGCGATATAGGCGATCGGCTCGCCCTGGTCGCGCAAGATGTTCTCGAGGATGCCGGCCAGGCCCCGCGCGCCGCGGCCGAACAGGCCCTCGGCGGCGGTGAACACGTCCTCGCGCGGCAGCGTCGTGCCCGGCGCGGCGCTGCTGACGGACGGGGTGGCGTAGGTTTCGGCGGGCGTGGCGGCGCCCTGGTTTTCGATCGGGGTCCACTCGCGCGGCGCGGGCGCGGCGGCGTCGGGCGCGACCTCGTCCGGAGTCGCGGCGTCGGCCGAAGCCTCGGCGTCGGCCGAAGCCTCGGCCTCCTGCTCCCAGCTGTCGGGCCGGCTCGGATCGACGGTCCGGACCTGCGCGAAGGCCGGCGCGGCGCTCGCGAGGGCGGCGGCCGCGGCGAATTTCACGAGTGTTTTCAGCATGGCAATGTCCCCACAGGCTCTCCGGCGAAGATTAGCGCGCGCAAAGCTTTCCCGTCCATGAATCGGCGGCGAACCGAGTCGATCCCGCGCCAGGGCGAGTCGACGAACGCGCCCGGAGCCGGGCGGCGCCACCCTGGCGGCGGGCGCGAGCCGGCGAGACCCTGCATGAATACGCCAGCGCCCGGGGTTGCATCCGCCGCGAGAGCGGTTGTGGAAGCGCATCTCGCCCACGCCCGACGGCTGCAGAGGTAGCGTCCTGCCCCAGAACGGGTCTGCGGTCGGCTCCGCCAAACGCTTTCTTAGCCCTCGCCGTCCGTGCCCGCCCGACGCGCTCGTTCCTCTTCATCGTAGATGCGCCGCGCGCCTGCTTCGGTCACCTGCTTTGGAATTCGCGACTGCTTGTTGCGCCAGATGGCCCAGCCAAGGACCGCCAGCAGGATGACGGGCCCTCCGAACTTCAGGACGATCCAGAGGACGGCTCCTACATCCATGCCCTGCCTCCTTGTTTTTTCGGGCGCACGATGGCGGCGCCCGGCCTCAAAAAATCACCAGTTGATCGCGAAGGAATAAGCGAAAATGCCTACGACCACCGCGAGAGACAGGAGTTTCACGACCAAATCACCAGACATCAGGAATCCCCGGGCTTTCGTCACTCGGCCGCGTCAACCGCGACGGAAAATCGGCGTTCCGAAAAAGGCGACAGAATTAATCTGAGTTGGCACGATTGTGGCAATCATCCGTGCCCCGCGGATCGAGCCCTCCGTGACCCCCGGCGCCGCCGCGTTCTCCACCGGCCGGCCAAGGTAATCTCGGTTAAATGGCGCACGCTCTAAGCGCCTGCTTCGACAGTGCATGGCACGACGGCAGCTTAGGATCGCCACGCTGGAACTATGGTCCGGTGGCCGCAAGGTTTCACGCCTCGGCCCGTTCGGCCTGGAGTAGACCAGCTTCAGCGGCGAACCCCCGCAAAGCCCGGTGCCGCAACTGATCGAAGTTAGCGCTTTCGTCAGGAACCCGCGGCCCCATGCCGGCATTGGACCGGCAACTCCAGGGGAGACGAATCATGAGTCAGCGCGAATTGGTTGAACCGCATAAGGGCGACAAACGCTACCAGCGCCGCAACGAGGATGGCACGTTCGGCGAATCCGACGATCAAAGCCGCTCGCTGAGCCAGGATGGCCGGCAGCACGCCGCGACGAAGAAGCCCAAAGGCGAGGGCGACAAGGGCGACTGAGCTTTCACTCCATCAAGGCGCGGTGCATGGTCAAAGGTCCGCCGGAACTCTGGGCTGGACCCGAATGCACGATCGTCCGCATCGGCGATCGCTGGCGCGACCAGATTGTGGAGACCGGGCATCGCTTTCGCGCCATCGACATCGACCTGATCGCCGGACTGGGCGTCAGGACGGTGCGCTACCCGATCCTTTGGGAGAGCGTCGCGCCGCACCGGCCGGACATGTGCGACTTCGCCTGGCTCGACGAGCGCCTGGCGATGTTCGCGGATCACGGCATCGAGGTCGTCGGCGGGCTCCTTCATCACGGATCGGGACCTGCTTACACGCACCTGCTCGATCCGGACTTCGCGACGAAATTCGCCGATTTCGCGGCGCGGGTCGCCGAGCGATACCCGCACATCCGGCAATGGACGCCGATCAACGAGCCGCTGACCACGGCGCGCTTTTCCGCTTTGTACGGGCATTGGTATCCGCATCGGCAGGACTATCCGGCCTTCCTGCGCGCGCTGATCAATCAATGCGAGGGAATCCGCAGGGCGATGGCTGCGATCCGCCGGGTCAATGAAGAGGCGAAGCTCGTCCAGACCGAGGATTTCGGAAAGACCTTCTCCACGCCGCCGCTCGACTATCAGGCTCGGCATGAGAATGAACGCCGCTGGCTGAGCCTGGATCTGCTGGCGGGCCGGGTCGATTCCGCCCACCCTCTCCACCGGTTCCTGATCGACGCGGGAATAAGCGAGGCGGAGATCGACATGTTCGCGAACGGGGATGCAAGGCCACAGCTGATCGGCGTGAACCATTATCTCACCAGCGAGCGTTTCCTTGATCATCGGCTGGAGCTCTATCCGGACGTGGAGGCCGGCGGGAACGGGCGCGATCTCTATGTCGACGCTGAGGCGGTACGGGTCGCCGGACTGGACGGGGATTTCGGGCTGGCCCCGCGGCTGCGCGAAGTCTGGCAACGCTATCGGATCCCGCTGGCGATCACCGAGGTCCACCATGGCTGCACCCGGGAGCAGCAGCTCCGCTGGTTCGCGGAGGTCTGGGACACGGCCGGGCAGCTGCGGCGCGAGGGCGTGGATTTGCGCGCGGTCACCTTATGGTCGATGTTCGGCGCGGTCGACTGGCGCTCGCTCATCACCCGCGAGGACGGCGCCTACGATGTCGGCGCCCTCGATGCCCGCGCCCCCATTCCGCGGCCCACCGCCGTCGCCAAGGCGGCGGCTGCTTATGCACAGGGACAGACCTACCCGCATCCGGTCCTGGCCGAGACGGGGTGGTGGCGGCGTCCGGAGCGGCTTTATTCCTGGTCGGACGACACCTCTCCGATCGCGCCCGAAGGACCGCCCCTCCTTATCACCGGCGCGACGGGAACGCTGGGCCAGGCGTTCGCCCGGATCGCGGCGCAGCGCGGACTCGCCTTCCGGTCCACCGACCGGGCAGCTCTCGACATCCAGGACCCCGCCTCGATCGCCGCGGCGATCGAGCGGGTACGGCCCTGGGCCATCGTCAACGCCGCCGGCTTCGTCCGAGTCGAGGACGCCGAGCGCGAAACCAGCGCGTGCATGGCAGCCAACGCCACCGGCGCGGCCAATCTCGCTCGAGCATGCAGGGCGCACGGAATCCCCTTGCTCACCGTCTCCACCGACCTGGTGTTCGACGGCTTGCTCGGCCGGCCCTATCTCGAAAGCGATCTCGCCAACCCCGTCGGCATTTACGGGCAAAGCAAGTTCATGGCGGAGCGGCTGGTCGCGGTCGCCAGAGGCGATGCGCTCGTCATCCGAACCAGCGCATTCTTCGGCCCCTGGGACCGCCACAATTTCGCCTGGTCCGTCCTGGATGCGCTCCGCCGCGGCGAGCCGGTCAGCGCGTCGGCGAACAGCATTGTCTCGCCGACCTTCGTGCCCGATCTGTGCCACGCGGCCCTCGACCTGCTCATCGACGGCGAGACCGGGATCTGGCACCTCGCCAACCAGGGAGCGCTGAGCTGGTTCGCGTTCGCGCGCGCCATAGCAGAGGGCGCGGGGCTCGACGCCGACCTCATCTTCGCGCGCGAGAGCGGCCCGGCCCGCAACACGGCGCTCGCCAGCATGCGCGGCACCTTGCTGCGCCCGCTCGAAGCCGCTTTAGCGGATTTCCTGCGCGATGTCGGTGCGGCGGGCGGCGCCGCGCCGCCCGCCCCCACAATTCACTCAGCCGCGATCAAAGTCGCCTGAGCCTCGTCGGCCCGCCGCTGCGCATCGAGGCGGCGGAAGGCCGCCAGCGCCTGGCCGACCACCTGGTCCATATTGTAATAGCGGTAGGTCGCCAGCCGCCCGACGAAGGTGACGCCGGGCGTCTCCAGCGCCAGCGCCTCGTAGCGCTTGAACAGCGCCTGGTTCTCGGCGCGCGGGATCGGATAATAAGGATCGCCCTCCGCGCTCGGATATTCGTAGGTAATGCTGGTCTGGCGGTGCTCCTGGCCGGTCAGGTGCTTATATTCGGTGATGCGGGTATAGGGCACTTGCGGGTCCGGATAATTGACCGTCGCCACCGGCTGGAAACGGGCCGCGTCGACCAGCTTGTGCTCGAAGCGCAGGCTCCGATAGGGCAGCTTGCCGTAGCGACAGCCGAAATATTCGTCGATCGGCCCCGTATAGATAACGTGCCCCGCCTCGATCTCCCCGGCGATCTCGCGATAGTCGGTGCTCAGCAGCACGTCGATCAGGGGATGATCGAGCATGCGATTGAACATCGCCGTATAGCCGTCTTTGGGCATGATCTGATGCTTGTCGGCGAAATAGCGGTCGTCGGTGTTGGTGCGCGTCGGGATCCGCGCCGTGACCGATTTGTCGAGCTGGCTCGGGTCGACGCCCCATTGCTTGCGGGTATAGCCCTGGAAGAAGAGCTCGTAGAGCTCGCGGCCCACCGCCGACACGACCACATCTTCCGAAGTCGCGATCGTCTCGACCGGCTCCGCCCGCGACGCCAGATAAGCGGCGGCTTCCTCGTCGCTGCGCAGGTCGAGGCCGAACAGGCGGTTCAGCGTCGTCCGGTTGATCGGGATCGGCACGAGCTGGCCGCGCACCTCGGCCAGCACACGGTGCTCATAGGGGCGCCACTCGGTGAATTGCGACAGATAGTGGACGATCTCGTCGGAATTGGTGTGGAAGATGTGCGGACCATATTGGTGGATGAGGACGCCGGCCTCGTCCAGATGATCATAAGCGTTGCCGCCGACATGGGGCCTTTTGTCGACCACCAGAACGCGCGCGCCGTGCTGGCTCGCCAGCCGCTCGGCCAGGACCGAACCGGCGAAGCCCGCGCCGACGACCAGATAGTCATATTGCTTCCTGGCGGAGGCCGCGATCAGGCCAGGGCCGGCCAGGGGGACGGCAATCGTCTCCTGGACGAGCCCGGCCATGCGGGCGAAAGTCGTCTCCCAGCTCAGATTGGCGAGCTTGGCGTCGGCCTCGCCGAGCCACTCGCCGGGCCCTTGCGCCAAAGCAAGCGCATCCTCGCAGGCCGCGGTGAAGGCGGCGGCCCCGTCCGCGATCCGGACGGCCTCGATCTCGCCATAATGGCGGACGACGTCGGCGATCGGCGTGGACACGACCGGGCAGCCCCCGGCCAGATATTCGGGCGTCTTAGTCGGCGAGATGAACCTGGTCGATTCGTTGATCGCGAAGGGCATCAAAGCGACGTCCCAGCCGGCGAGAAAAGCGGGCAGCTCGTCATAGGTTCGGCCGCCCAGATAATGGAGGTTGGCGCGCCGCGGCAGCTCGGCCGGGTCGATCTTCACCACCGGCCCGACCATGACGATGCTCCATTCCGGATGCGCGTCGGCGAGCGCGGCGACGAGGTCGAGATCCATCCTTTCGTCGATCACCCCGTAGAAACCCAGGCGCGGGCCGGGGATCGCGGCCTGATCGGCCGGCTCGTCCGTGTCGCCGCGGGCCTTCGAAAAATGAACGCGGTCGACGCTGGACGGAAAGGGATGAATGTTGGCGTGACGCCCCTTCTTGGCTTCGTAGAGGCTGTAGCCGCCGGTGAAGACCACGTCGGCGGCGTCGAGCAACTCGCGCTCCAGATCGAGCAATTCCGGCGGCGCGAAACGGAAATTGGCAAGCTCGTCCATGCAGTCGTAGACCGTGCAGGCGGCCGGAACCTGGCGGGATATCGGCAGCATCATCGGCGTGTAATACCAGCGGATGAAGGGGCCGCGCTCGTCTGCCAGGAAATCGTTCAACAGCCCGACGAGAATCTCCTCGCGGGCGCCCGGCGCCAGGCCTTCGGGGAGCGACGGCGTCACGACCACCACGCCCGTTTCCGCGCAGACCCGCACGCCAAGCGCGGGCTCGCATTCCGGCAGCGCCGCCTCCGGCTCCTCCCAATAGATGACCCGCCGCGCGAGGGCGAACCGGCTCATCAGATGTTGGGGGCGCTGGAAGACGAAATTCCATCGAAGATGGGAAAAGCAGATCAAGCTGAGATCGGGGCGATTGGCGCAGGACAAGAGAGAGCGCTCCGGCGCCGCAGCGTCGGTCAGATTCATATGGCAAACCCTCGTTACTGAATATCCGTTCATAAACGGCACTGCGGACGGCCGAGTTCCCAAGGCGCTGTTTTTATGTCGCTAATCCAGATTAGGCCCGCTTTCTCAATCCGGGGCCGGCTCTTGTTGCCGGGCGGCGGCGCACGTTATGGCTTGCCTATGCATCCCGTCCCGTCCCTTTTCGCCATCTTGCTCATGCTCGCGGGCTGCGCCGTCCCCTCCCCGCAAGGTTTTTCGCCCCCGACCTACGAGAATCCGGTGCTCGACAGCGATTTCCCGGATCCGGCCGTGCTGCGGGCGCGGGACGGTTTCTATTACGTTTATGCGACGCAGGGCGAGCATGAGGGACGCATGCTCAACATTCAGGTGGCGCGCTCGCGCGATCTGGTGCGCTGGGAGCGGCTCGGCGACGCCTTGCCCGTCAAGCCGGAATGGGCGAGCCGGACCCAGGACTTCTGGGCGCCCCATGTCACCGAGCATGATGGGAGTTACTATCTCTATTATTCGGCCAAGCCCGATGCGGCGCTGGCCGACACCAGCCGCGGCCTCTGCCTTGCCGTCGCCACCGCGGACGGGCCGGCGGGACCCTTTGTTGACTCGGGCCGGCCGCTCCAGTGCGGCACCGGCTTCGTGAACATCGACCCGATGGCTTATGACGACCCGACGACCGGCAGGCGGCTGCTCTACTGGGGCTCCGGCTTCGAGCCGATCAAGGTACGGGAGCTCGCCGCCGACCGCGTCTCCTTCGCCCGCGGCAGCCGGCCGATCGACCTCGTGCCCGTCGTCCGGACGGAGGACCCGGCAAATTACCGCCGCCTGGTCGAAGGCGCCTGGGTCGTCCGGCGCGGCGGTTATTATTATCTCTTCTTCTCCGGCGACAATTGTTGTGGTCCGAACGCCCATTATGCCGTGATGGTGGCCCGTTCGCGCAGCGCCACCGGGCCGTTCGAAATGCCGCCCGCGGACATAGCCGGCGGAGTCATTCTTGCCCGCCGCGGCATCTGGGTCGCCCCCGGCCATAACGGCCTCATTCAGGACGCGCGCGGCAATCACTGGATGCTCTATCACGCCGTGGATGCCCGCCGCCCGCGCGCCCGACCGGCGGACCAGGCCAATAGCCGGCGGGTTATGCTGCTCGACCGGATCGTCTGGCGCGATGGCTGGCCGCGCCTGGAAGGCGATGGTCCCTCGTCGGGGCCCAGGTCCCGGCCCGCTAGATAAGCTCCACGCCTTTGGCGCCGAAACGCAAGCGCGCCGTCAGAAGCGCGCGAAAGGCATTGTAGCCGCCGGTGCCGGGAAAGAAAGCGTGGAAGAAGAGCTGCGGCTGGCCGTCGAGCCCGGGCGCGACCGAGGCGTGGCCGGGAGCCCACCAGCTCGCCGTCGATTTGAGCAAAGGCTCGGGCTGCTTCACATAGGGCCCGAGCGGATGATCGGCGACGGCGACGCCGATGCCGTAAGCGGGCGTGCCGAAATCGTTGCCGGCATAAAACAGCCAGTAGCGGCCCTGCTGGCGGGTGACCCATGGTCCTTCGATCAGGTGCCCCTCCCAGTCGAGATCGTTGGCGAGGACCAGCCTGTCCTCGCCGACCAGCTCGCCATCGGCCGAGAGGCGCTGGGCGTGGATCGGCGTGGTCATGGCGGCGAGGATCGCCCCGGCCTCCGGGCGGCCGGCGAGCACCTCCTTCGCATGGCGCCAATTGTCGAGCACCGCCTCGATCAAAGGCTGCATCAGAAAGAAGCGCTCCATCGGCCTGCGCGTGTTCGCCCAGGGCTGGACGGCGGCGGCGAAGGCCGCGGTGCCGCGGTCGGCCTCCGTGGAAAACAGGCGTTCGATAAGCTCGGGCCGCTGCCGCAGCAGGCCGGCCAGCGGCCGCGGCCAGATGCCGTTCGTATCCCGCTTCCAGAACAGATAGGTCTGTCCGTCCCGGTCGATGAAGATGTGCGAATCGATGACGCCGCCGCTGTGCAGCGGCAGCGCCGGATCATCGGCGAGGCCCGTCGTGTTGACCGCGTGCCCGCTCAGCAGCGGGCGGCCGCGATCCCGCCAGGGCCCGGTCGGGCTCTCGCTCCTGGCGAGTCCGATGGCGAGCGCGTTATCATGCTGGCGCGCGGTGTAGACGAGCCAATATTCCTCGCCGACCCGTGCCATTTCAGGCGCCCAGAAGTCGCCCACGCGATTGCCGTGCGCCGTCCATTCCGGGGCCGCGCCTTCCGGGAATACGAACCCCTCGTGAGTCCATGCCTTGAGGTCGTGCGAGCGAAGTATGGGAAAGGCATCGGCCGCGTCGTTCGACGTCGCGGTGAGGAAATAGCCCTCGTCCGTCTTCAGGATCGCGGGATCGCCATAGCCGGCGAGCGTGCGCGGACTGAGATTTTCGAGGATGAGCGGGCGCCAGTCGGGTTCGGGCTCGTCGCTCGGCGCGGGCCCTTTATGAGCATGCGGCAGGCGCGTGCCGAAGTCGCGCGCGAGCTCCCGGTAGAAGGCAAGATACTCGCGATGCCCGCCGCCCGGCACGACATAGTGGCTGGTTGAGCCGCCGCGGGTCACGGCGAGGCGGCTTCCCGCATCATCCGCGACGGCATCGACCTCGAACGGGCGAGTCGCTGTCATCGGCGTCCCGATAGACCTCGCCAAGCGAAAGAGAAGGGGCTAAATCACAATTATAAGATAAATGTGGGACGAGCCGTGACGCATTCCCTTTACGAGCCGGCGGAGCTGATCGGCGGCCTCTATGGCGACGGTATCATCGGCCTGAAGGGCGCCTTCACACCCGCCTTCGCGGACCGGATGCGGGAGGATATCGAGGTCCTCTTCGCCGAGGCCCGTCAGGTCCCGGGCGGCGCGCTGCCGAGAGGGCCCGAGCGTTTCTACGTCGAGGTTCAGCCGGAGCGGATTCGGGGTTTCGTCGAGATCGTCACCCATGATTGGTTCGTCGCGGTGTGCGAGGCGGTGCTGGGCGAGGATTATCGGATCGTCGAGGTGGGGTTCGACATTCCGTTCCCGGGCGCGGCCGACCAACCCTGGCATCGCGACTTCGTCGTCCCCGAAGCGACGACGAAAGGCCGCCGGCTGAACTCGCTCGCCTTCAACCTCACCGCCGTCGACACGCGACCGGAGCATGGCCCGCTGGAGATCGTGCCGGGCACGCAATGGGACCGGTTCGACGGCTGTCCCAAGGGCATGTTCCCGCCGACCGACCTGTGGCCGCGCTACGTCGAGCGGACGGTCCAGAAGATGCCGCAGCGCGGCGACATCTCCGCCCGCTCGGCGCTCACCATCCACCGCGGCACCGCCAATCGGTCGGATCAGGCGCGCCCCGTGCTGGTCGTCGGAGTCGACGCGCCGGACGCGACCAACGCCGCGCATCATGACCTTCAGGTCACCCGCGCTTATGCCGAGACGCTGCCGCGCCAAGTGATCGACCATCTCATCTATCGGACGGTCGACGCCCTCGAGCCGGTGGTCCAGCACCATGTCATCGAAGGGCTGCTGGCGCCCGCTTACTGACCCGGCATTGACGCCGAGCGCCCGCTTCGACAACAGGGGGAATAAATAAGATAAAAGAGGAATGCCTTGGCCAGCCTCGAGCTTCACGACATCCGCAAGGCCTATGGTGACACGCTCGTCCTCGACGGCGTGTCGCTGAGCATGGAGCCGTGCGAGTTCGTCGCCTTCCTTGGTCCGTCCGGCAGCGGCAAATCGACCTTGCTGCGGATCATCGCCGGCCTCGAAACGCCCGACAGCGGCGAGGTCCTGCTGGAAGGACGGCGGATCGACCGGCTCGCGCCGGGCGAGCGCGACGTGGCGATGGTGTTCCAGCATTATGCGCTCTACCCGCACATGTCGGTCCGCGAGAACATGTCCTTCGGCCTGCGCAACGCCCGCGTCGCCAAAGAGGAGATCGCGGCGCGGGTCGCGCAGGCGGCGCGCGTGCTCGAGATCGAGGAGCAGCTCGACAAGAAGCCCGGCCAGCTCTCCGGCGGCCAGCGCCAGCGGGTCGCGATCGGCCGCGCGATCGTCAAGCAGCCGAAATTGTTCCTGCTCGACGAGCCGCTCTCAAACCTCGACGCGGCTTTGCGCCTGCGCACGCGGGTTGAGATCGCCCAGCTTCGCCAGCGCGTCGAGGCGGCGCTGATCATGGTCACCCACGACCAGGCCGAGGCGATGACGCTCGCCGACCGCATCGTCGTGATGAACGATCGCCGCATCCAGCAAGTCGGCCCGCCGATGGAAATCTACGCGCGGCCCGCCAATGCCTTCGTCGCGCGGTTCGTTGGGTCGCCGGCGATGACCTTGGCGTCGGCCGTGCTGATCCCCGGCGATGGCGGCTTCGCCCGCGTCCGGCTCGGCGACGGCGCCGAAGTCGAGACCCGAGTCGCCGCGAGCGGACTGCCGGCCGGCGCGCCGCTGCAGCTCGGACTGAGGCCGGAAAATGTCGCCGTCACGAGGCACGATGCCGGCACCACCACGGCAAAGGTGGAGCTGGTCGAGCGGCTCGGCGACCGCACCCTCGTCTACGCCAGGCTCGCCGACGGCCTCGAAGTGACCGCTCAGGATGAAGGCGACAGCCGCATCCGGCTCGGCGACGAGATCGGCCTTCGGATCGATGGCGCCGCCGCCCATCTGTTCGGGCCCGATGGCACCGGTCACCATGCCGAGCCCCTAGCGTGAGGAGTCGCTGGCGCCGGCTCGAAGGCTTCGCCTTCGTCGGGCCGTTCCTTTTGCTCTACGTCTTCATCCTCATCTATCCGCTGATCCTCGGCATCGGGATCAGCTTCAACCGCGCCGATTTGTTCGGCGCTCGGCAGTGGGTCGGGACGGAGAATTATGCGCGGCTGCTCGCCGATCCGGTCTTCCACCAATCGGTCCTGAACTCGCTCAAGCTGGTCCTGCTGATCGTCCCGGCGCTGACGATCATCGCGCTCGCGCTCGCGCTCGCCCTGAACCGGCCGACTCGGACGGCGGCCGTGTTCCGCGGCATCTTCTTTTCGTCCTCGGTGCTGTCGGTCACCATCGTCACCCTGATCTGGCGCTTCGTCCTGACCCCGGACGCCGGGCTGATCGCCAAGGTGATGCAGGCGCTGGGCCGCGATCCGATCCCCTTCCTCAGCGACCCCAACCTCACCATCCCGGCGCTCGCCATCACTACCATCTGGTGGTGCATCGGCCTCCCGATGATGCTCTTCCTCGCTGGCCTCCAGCAAATACCCGGCGACATCTATGAAGCTGCGTCGCTCGACAAAGCGAGCCGCTGGACCAGCTTCCGGCGGATCACTTTGCCCTCGATCCGCCGCACCCTGATCCTGGTGGTGATGCTGCAGACCGCGGCGCAGCTGCAGCTGTTCGGCCAGGCGCAATTGCTCACCGCCGGCGGCCCGAGCGGCACCTCGCGGCCGATCGTCCTCTATATCTACGAAGTCGCTTTCGGCCGCTGGGAGCTCGGCTATGCCGCCGCCGCCGCCGAAATGCTCTTCCTGATCGTCCTTGCCGTCACCCTCATCCAATATTGGGCGGTGACCCGGCGCGAGCCCGAAAGATGAGCGCCGGCCCCCGCCGCATTGGCCTCTCCACGCCCGCTCTGGTCGGCGTGATCTTCGGCGCCGCGATCATGGTCGCGCCCCTGATCTGGACATTGCTGCTATCCTTCAAAAGCAACGCCGATCTGATGCGCGACAGCGCCACCGCCTTCTCCGGGCCCTACACGCTGGAGAATTACGGGGCGATCCTGCAGGGCTCGCAGGTCTTCCGCTGGCTGCTCAACAGCGCGATCGTCTCGCTCGGCACCACCGCGGGCGTGCTCATCCTCTGCTCGCTCGCCGGCTACGGCTTCGCCCGGCTCGATTTCCCCTTCCGCCGCACCCTCTTCGTCTTCGTGCTCCTCGGCCTCGCCATTCCCGAGCAGGCGGTGATCCTGCCGCGCCACCAATTGTTCGCCGAGCTTCATCTCCACAACAGCTATACGGGGCTGATCCTGCCCGGGCTGGTGGCGCCGTTCGGCGTCTTCTTCATGACCCAGTATTTCCGCGCCATCCCGCGCGAGCTCGACGAAGCGGCGTTGCTCGACGGCGCCTCTCGGTTCAGATTGTTCTGGAAGGTGCTGCTGCCGCTGACCATCCCCGCGCAGGCGACTCTCGGCGTCTTCACCTTCCTGGGCTCGTGGAACGATTATTGGTGGCCGCTCATCTCGGCGACCCGCAGCGACCGCTTCACGCTCACCGTCGGCCTCGCCTCCAGCCAGATGAACTATGCGCAGACGAGCGGGCTCGGCTTCCTGATGGCGCAGGCGGTGTTCGCCTCCATCCCAATCCTCATCGTCTACATAATCTTCCAGAAGCAGATTGTCCGCGCCATGGCCGGCGCCGCGGTACGATGACGCGGCTCGCCTGGCTCCTCCTCGCCCTGTTCGCGCTCGGCGGCTGCGGCGGCCGCGAGCAAAAGACCGAGATCGTTATCCAGCGCTTCTTCGGCGAATGCGGCGCGGTCTACGGCCAGAGCATCGACGTCCGCGCGGCCGAGACCGAATGCGGCATCCTGACCACGCTCATCAACCGCTTCGAGGCCGAAAATCCCGACATAGAGCTCAGCATCAATGTCGTCGCCTGGCCCGGCTATCCCCAGCTCTCCGCCCAGATCGCCGCCGGCGATCCGCCCGACCTCGTCACCATGCACCAGTCGGTGATCTCCGACTATCAGGGGCGCGGACTGCTCGAGCCGATGGACGGCCTGCTGCGCGAGGCCGGAATCGGCCCGCGAAGCTTCACCGCCGCCGGCCGCCTCGGCGTCACCAAAGGAGGGCAGATCTATGCGCTGCCCTGGGATACGATCGGGCGGCTTTGGCATATCAATACGCGGCTGATGGCGCAGGCCGGGCTGATGGACGGCAGCCGGCCGATCCTGCCGCGCTCGCCGCAGGAGCTGCTCGACCATGCCCGGCGTTTCAAGCGCGCCACCGGCCGGCCCTATCTGATCCAGGCGCAGGTCAATGCGCCCGATTATTATGTGGCGAATCTCTACACCTATCTGCTCGCGCATGGCGCGGTGATCTTTCCCGACGGGCGTCACATCAGGCTGAACACGCCGCAGGCGCGGGAGATCGTCGCTTTGTTCCGGACCCTGAACGCGGAAGGACTCACCACCCGCAATCAGGACTTTCCGGCGGCGACCGCCAGCTTCATGAACGGCGACGGCGGAATCTTTCCCACGGGGACATGGATGATCGGTCCCTATGACCAGGAGGCGGCGTCCGCCGGACGGCCGCTGCAGGGGCATTATGCGGTGCTGCCCTTCCCGCGCCTCTGGGGCAACGACGCCGCTTTCGTCGACGGCCACGCCTGGGTGATGCCGCGGCGCGAGCGCACGCCCGAGCAGCGCCGGGCGCTGGCGCGCTTCCTGCGCTTCCTCGCCGCGAACAATTTCGAGTGGACCAGGACCGGCCATCTGCCGGCCTTCCAGGCGGTGCTGGCGACGCCGGAGTTCCGCGCGCTGCCGCACCGCGCCGACATCGCCGCCATGGCGGCGACCGGCGCCCAGCTGCCCGATTACGTCCGGCGCCAGTCGGCGATCCAGGGCCTGATCGGCGAGGAGCTCGAAGCCGCGGTGACAGGCATCAAGCCGGTCGAACAGGCGCTGGCCGACGCCGAACGGCGCGTCAATGAGCTGCTTTCACAAGTGCTTTGAAGCCTCGAAGGCCGCCTGACGTGGATTTACGGATGCACAAAATCGTTGCCGTTCAGGCTTTTGAAAACAAAATGTGGATAAACATAGATCAATGTCTTGTGCGGTGATTCCACAAGACGTTAGAAGGACCCTGCAAGCCTGGGGGGGTTTTGTGATGACGAGAATGATCAAGGACTATGTCGAGATCGGCGACCACGAGTCGCTCGACGACCTGATCGCGCGGCTGACCGAAGTCCGGGACAGCCTGCCGCAGGACGCCCAGGCCGAGATCAGGATGCGTGGCGACGACATTTTCGGCCGGCATCTGTGCATCGGCTTCCTGCGTCCGCTGACCGCCGACGAAGCGGCCTGCGAGGGCCGCTACGCCCAGGCGGGCAAGCCCCGGCTGCGCAGAGCGGCGTAAGCGAAGTCAGACTTTGCCGGTGGGCGGCAGCGGCACGATCGGGACGACGAGGCAATGGCTGGACGCGGGCAATAGCTCGCGCCAGTCGGCGATCAGCTTCTTATAGGCCAGCCCGACGGGGCGGATGTTGCGATCGAGGTCGTAGAGGCCGACGGGGTGGACGCGATCCTTGCGTTCCCTGAGCGCCGTATCCCAGTCCGTCTGATCGGTCAGCGAATACCAGGTGAAGCCGACCGTCGGGATGCCAACGTTGCGGATCCTCAGCACATTGGCCCATTCCTTCCAGAGCCACTGCACTGCCTCCTCGCCGGTCGCTCCCTCCTTCATATTGGTTTCGGTATGCATGATCGGCAGGCCGTAACGCTCGTAATATTGCCGGGTGATCTCGGAATAGCCGAACACCTCGCCCGACGCCTCCGTATGGCCGTCCGCGAACACCCGATGTTCGTTGGTGATGTAATAATCGTTGCCGAGGATGCAGTGCTGCCTGAGCTGGTGGCTGAGGAACCAATTATACTCCTCCCGGCTCATCCCGCTCTCAAGCAGATATTCGTACATGTCGCTGTTGACGCGGTTGCCGTAGTTGAGATCGAGCGAGAGGAAGCGCCAGCGGTTCCTGAGCTCGGCCTCATGAATCGCGGCTGGGCTGTCGGCGTGGAAATATTCGGAAGACTCGCTCTGGATGAAGATCGCATTGGGGCGGCGTTTCAATATCTCCGTCATCGCCATGACGTTCGCCTTGACGAGATGCTTGAGCGCGGTGACGAACGCGCGGGGGCTCTTCAGCTGCTCGTTCCACCAGCCGTACATGGCGGAGAAGACCGCGCAGACGAACATCTCGTTGACCGGCGTATAGAGCTGCACCCAGGGGTAGCGCTCGGCGAAGGCGCCGGCATAAAGCGCGAAGAGCTGCGGAAAATCGGGGTTCTGGAAATCGCCGATCCAGTCGGGCACGCCGAAATGGCAGAGATCGACGATCGGGACGATGCCGCGCCGCCGCAAATCCTCCAGCGTGAGATCGGCGAAGTCCCAGTCGTGCCGGCCGGGGCCGAGATAAGTGGTGTGAAGCGGGGGGCCGTAGCGCAGATATTGAAGGCCGAGCTCCTCGACGAGATCGAAGTCGAGCCGCCAATGCTTGTAGTGACGGCAGGAGTCCATCTGATCGACGCGCGTGCGGCCGTTGTCGATCGTTGGGATGCTGTTCTCGATCCCGGTCGCGAACATGAAATTGGCGATGGCTGGTCTCCTGGAGCCGATTGCAGTCACATAATTCAATTCCCGTCATGCCGGACTTGATCCGGCATCCACCTTCTTTCCTCACGCCGGGAGAAGGTGGACCCCGGGTCAAAGCCCGGGGTGACAATCAAAGCAATTCCGTTCCGCGCCAGCCGTCACCCGGCGAAGAGCGCTTCAGCGACGCCGACAACGCCCGGCGCGGCCATGAAGAGCCCGCCCGCCGAGGGCTGCTCCTCCAGCTCCGCGCGGGTCAGGCCCCGGCTCGCCGAGGTGATGAAGAGGCGGTCGAGACCGGGCCCGCCGAACGCGCAGCTGGTCGGGCGTTGCACGGGCACGGGCAGGTCCTCTAGCCGTTCGCCGGACGGCGACAGGCGGCGCAGGCACCAGCCGTCCCAGAAGGCGATCCACAGGCAATCTTCGGCATCGACGGTCATACCGTCGGGATAGCCCTCTCCCGGCCCGAACTCGGCGAAGATCCGGCGATTGGCGGGGGCGCCGTCGTCGGCGAGGTCGAAGGCGTAGACGCGCTGCAGCGCCGAATCGCTGTGATACATGGTTCGCCCGTCGAGGCTGAAGGCCGGGCCGTTGGTGACCCGGTAGCCGTTGTCGACACAGGTCCATGTCAGATCGGGGTCGAGACGATAAAGCGAGCCCGTCGCCGCGCGCTCGGAGCGGTCCATCGTCCCCGCCCAGAAGCGGCCCTCGCGGTCGACCTTGCCGTCGTTGAAGCGGTTGGTTGCGAGGGCCGGCTCGGGGTCGCCCAGATCCTGGAGGCGGCCGGTCGCCGGGTCGAGGGCGAGGAAGCCGTCATAGCCCGCACCGACAAAGCCGCCCGACGCCCTGGGGGCGAGCGAGCAAAGATGGCCGGCAAGCTCCCTCTCGCGCAGCCCCTCCGCTTCCGACCAGCGGAAGAGGCGCTTCTCCGGAATGTCGACCCAATAGAGCGCCTGCTCGCGTGCGACCCAGATCGGGCCCTCGCCAAGGACGGCGCGGACGTCGGCGATACAGTCCATGTCAGGCCTTCCGCTCGGCATCCGCGATCAGGGTCATCACGTCGGCGATGAGTGCGATCATCCCGGCCCTGGCGCTTTCCGGGTCCCGCCTTTCGATCGCGCTCAGCACGGCATGATGCTGAGGCAGGCTCGCCGTGCGGCCCTTGAACCGGTTGGTGAAGCGGATCGAGGTCCTGAGCGCAGTCGTCACCACGTCGCGGAACTGCATGTAGAAGGGATTGGCCGAGGCCTGGAGGATGGCGATATGGAAGGCGATGTCAGCCTCGAGCGGGTCGTCGTCACCCGCTTCGGCGATCTCCATCCGGTCATAGCCGGCGGCGATGGCGGCGATGCCGGCCTCGTTCGCCGCCCGCGCCGCGAGCGCCGCGGCGGCGGGCTCGATCGCGATCCTGAGCTCGGTGAACTGGCGCAGCAGCTCGAGCGAGAATTTCCGCTCCAGCAGCCAGCTCAGCACGTCGGCGTCGAACAGGTTCCAATAGGATGAGGGCTGGACCGTGGTGCCCTTGCGCGGGCGCGCGGTCAGCAGGCCCTTGGCGGTCAGCATCTTGACCGCTTCGCGAGTCACCGAACGGCTCACCGCATGCTGCTTGGCGAGCTCCGCCTCGGTCGGGAACGGGCTCTTCTCGTAGCGCCCGGTGACGATCGCCCGGCCGAGCGCGTCGAGCAGGCCGTAGGTCAGGTTGCGGCCCGCAAGGCCGGCCGCATGCAGGCTCGCCTGATCAGTCGCCACTCGCTCCCCTCCTCATCGTCCTTGTTCCACCGCCGGGCCCATCGGATCAATCACAAAAGGACTCGACCGTCTCGCGATGCCCGACCAGGAAAGCATCGGCGACGATCCGCAGCGGCTCGCTGTCGACCTCGCTCGTCTTGCCGGCCACCAGCGAGGCGAAGCGGTCGTAGATCGACGGATATTCGCCGCGTTGGGCGAGCGCCTGCTCGACGCCGTTGATCAGCAAGCGTGCGCCGCCGTCGCGCAGCTCCACCACGCCGCCGCTCTTCGTCTCGACCCGGATCGTCCATTGCTCGCCGTCGGTGTAGCGCCAGTCCATCCCGGCCCGCATATCCTTGCCGGCGAAATCGATGGTGGCGGCGATCGGCGCCTGTTTGTTGGCGGGGACAAGCAGCCGCGCCTCGCGAACGAACAGGGGGATGGGCAGGATGCGCGTCGCGATCGACAGGGCATTGATGCCGGGATCGAACACGCCGAAGCCGCCGGCCTCCCAGATCCATTGCTGGCCCGGATGCCATTTGCGCACGTCCTCGCGCCAGGAGATGTCGAGCCGCGCAATGTCGGCGCCGGCAAGGGCTTCGGCCGCCCCGGGCACCGCCGCCGCGTGCTGCGAATGCCAGGCGGCATAAAGCGTATGACCGCGCTGTTCCGCCAAGCCGCGGAGGTGCGCGATCTCGCCCAGGGTGGCCGTCGGCGGCTTTTCGAGCAGAACGTGCAGGCCGGCGCCGAGCGCGTCGCGGGCGATGGCGTGGCGGGCAATGGGGGGCGTGCACAAAGCCACCGCGTCGAGCTTGCCCGCCATGCCGGAAAAGAGCGCATCCGGGGTCGCGAACCAGGGCACGCCGATGCCCGGATCCCCGCTCCGGCTCGCCACCGCCGCCAGCGCGAAGCGCGGATCGGCGGCGATGGCGGGAACGTGCTCGTCGCGCGCGATCTTGCCGTAGCCGACGATGGCGATGCGGATCGTCATGCGCCGGCCAGAGCGGCGACGAAGGCGCGCGCCTGAGTCGCCACCGCGTCGGCGCTCTGGCCGGGCCGGTAGAGCGCCCCGCCGAGACCGAAACCATCGGCGCCGGCGGCCCGATACGGGGCCATTTTCTCCGGCGTGATGCCGCCGACCACGGCCACAGGCACCGCAGCCGGGATCACCGCCCGCAGTGCCTTCACCACCGCGGGCGGCGCCGCCTCCGCCGGGAAAAGCTTGAGCAGATGCGCACCTGAGGCGAGCGCGGCGAAGGCTTCGCTCGGCGTGAAGAAACCCGGCGCCGACACCAGACCGGCCTGCACCGTCGCCTCGACCACCGCGGCATCGAAGCCGGGCGAGACGATGATTCGCCCGCCCGCCTCCGCGACCGCCGCGACGTCCTGGACGCGGAGCACGGTGCCGGCGCCGATCAGCGCCCGTCCCTCGAACCGCCTGGCGAGGCGGGCGATGCTCTCCAGCGGTTGCGGCGAATTGAGCGGCACCTCGATGATTCGGATGCCGGCCGCGAACAAAGCCTCGCCGATCGCCTCCGCCTCATCGGGCTCGACGCCGCGCAGGATGGCAATCAGCGGGCAGGTCCCGAAATAGCCGCGGAAGGCGGGCAGGGTTTCCATCAGAGCATCTCCGTCAGCAGCTTGACCCCGGCGAGGAAAGCGACGGCGCCATCGACGGTGACCGTCTCGTGCCCGGCCTCGGCGAGGGCGACGGCGTAAAGCGCGCAAAGCTCGGGCGCGCCGATCAGGGCGATCCGTCCCTCGCGGTGAAGGCCGAGGCCCGCGCGCACGTCGCCGCCGATTAAAAGGCCGCTCGCATAGGAAGCCCCGCCGCCATCGCTTTCGCCGAGCAGATGGCGCGCCCTGATCCGAAACAGGCCGGCGAGCAGCTCCTCGCCGCCAAGCGCGGCGGCGGCGCCTTCACGGAAGCTTGCATCGGCCCGCGCCTCCTCCCGGAGCTCGTCGGAAAGGATGCTGTGGGCCTTGAGCAGGGCGAATATCTCCCCGGTCATCATCGTGCGGAAGGCGACGATTCGCCCCGCCGCCAGCGCCACCCATTTGGCGTGGGTGCCGGGATGGCAGACCAGCACATCGGGCGGCACCAGGCCCGCACCGACCGCGCCGAGCAGCTGCACCTCCTCGCCGCGCATCACGTCGGCGCCCGCCGGTCCGCTCTGGCTGACGCCGGGCACGATGCCGACCCGGCCGGGCTCGATCCACAGGATCCCCTCGGCAAGCTCCTTCGGGCCGGCCGGGCAGGGAGCGTAGGGGGCTTCGCGCCAGCCCCGGTTCGAGCCGACCATTCCCGCCAGTAGCATCGGGCGATCGCCCACCCGGCGGCGGATTTCCGCCACCTCCGCGTCGAACCCGCCCTCGGCCACGGCGAGGATCCCGCGCGCCTCCTCGATGCTGTCGGTCACCCCGCCATCGCCGTCGACCGCGAAGGCGCGGCGGTTGGTCGTACCCCAATCGACCGCGATATAGCCGTTCCGCCAGCCCATGATCGTCATCCTCGCCGCGCCTATCGATCTGAAACCGACGCGCCTCTTCTTTGGCACTAGCCATTAGCCTTGCTCGGCGCATTTTATAATATAAATGTACAAGCCTGAGGCGACCCGGTTCAAGGTCTGAAGTCAATATGAAGATTGCCCGCATCGAAACCTTTCACGTGCCGCCGCGCTGGCTTTTCGTGCGGGTCGAAGCGGCGGACGGCAGCTTCGGCTGGGGCGAGGCCAGCCTGGAGGGTCATGCCGAAGCGGTCGACGGCGTCTTCGAGGCGTTCCGCGATCGCTTCATCGGCGCGGATCCGAGGGCCATCGAGGACATCTGGCAGGTCGCCTATCGCGGCGGCTTCTACCGCGGCGGGCCGGTCCTGATGTCGGCGCTCGCCGGGCTCGATCAGGCGCTCTGGGATTTGAAGGGGCGCCATTACGGATTGCCGGCCTGGGAGATGCTGGGCGGCAAGGTCCGCGACAAGATTCGCGCCTACGCCTGGATCGGCGGCGACCGTCCCGACGACATCGCCGAGGCGGCCAAGGCGCGGCGGGCCCAGGGCTTCTCCGCCGTCAAGATGAACGCGACCGCCGAGATCGACTATCTCGTCGCGCCCAAGCTGCAGGAGGTCGCGGACCGGGTCCAGGCGGCCCAGGCCGAGGGGATGGACGTCGGCGTCGACTTCCACGGTCGCGTCCACCGGCCGATGGCCAAGCAGCTGGCCAGGCTGCTCGAGCCGCTCGGCCTGCTCTTTATCGAGGAGCCGATCCTGTCGGAAAATCCGGAGGCTTTGCTCCAGCTCGCCAACCTCGTCAGCACCCCCATCGCGGTCGGCGAGCGGCTTTATTCGCGCTGGGATTTCAAGCCCTTCCTCGCCAGCGGCGCGGTCGACATCATCCAGCCCGATCTCAGCCATGCCGGCGGCCTCACCGAATGCCGCAAGATCGCGGCCATGGCCGAAAGCTACGATGTCGCGGTCGCGCCGCACTGCCCGCTCGGCCCGCTGGCGCTCGCCGCCTGCCTCCAGCTCGCCGCCTGCAGCCCCAACGTCATCATCCAGGAGATGTCGCTCGGCATCCACTACAATGAAGGCGGCCACGATCTGCTGAACTTCTGCTCGAACCCGCAAGTGCTGACCCCGGTCGACGGGCATCTCGCAATTCCCGCAGGCCCGGGCCTCGGCGTCGACATCGACGAAGCGGCGGTCCGCGAAGCGGCCGGGCAACCGCATCGCTGGCGCAACCCCGTCTGGCGTCACGCGGACGGCAGCTTCGCGGAGTGGTGAGGAGGGGCGCGCGGCCGGTCAGCTCGCCTGCGGAGCCGCCAGATCGCCGTACCAATGGGCCGCGGTTACGCCGCCGTCCATGAGGAAGTCGCTGCCCGTGATGAAGGCGCCGTCGGGGCCCATCAGCAGGGCGCCGACTGTACCCACCTCATCCGGCGTCCCTGCACGCTTGGCCGCCGACGCTGAAATCATGCGACGATAGCCGTCCCCGCGCGGGCCTTTCAGCTCATCGTTCGCCAGAGGCGTCATGATGATGCCTGGGCTGATGCTGTTGACCCGCGCGCCGCGCGCGCCCCAGCGCACCGCCTCCGCCATGACCCTCAAAACATTCCCGCGTTTGGAGAGCTGATAGGCATGGAGCGAATCCTTCACCTGGTCCGGCTGAAGGAAAGACAGACCGAGCAGCTCATCGACCGGCGTCATGGCGAGGGCGGCGTTCTGCTCCACCGGGAGCGGCCCCAAGCGATGCCCGGACTGCGATGAAATGACGACGGCCGAGCCGCCACGGACGATCACGTTGCCGACTTCCTCCAGTACGAGCGCGGTGCCGTAGAGATCGACCTTCAAGATCGTTTCAGGCGAGGCCTGGCTGGGCGAAACGCCCGCGGCGTGAATGACGCCGCAAACATCCCCGATCGCAGTTGCTGCCGATACGAGAGCCTGCACCGACGCGCGGGATGAAACATCGATGGTTGCGACGCTTGCTGCGAATCCGGCGTCGTCCAAAATCCTCGCCGCTGCGTCCGCATTCTCCTGCCGCAGATCGGCAAGCAGCACATGCTTGCCGGCGCCGACGCGGCGGGCGATCGCCTGTCCGATCGAGCCGGCGCCGATGACAAGGATGACGTCGGTCATGGCCGTACCATGACTTTCAGCGCTTCGCGGTCGTTCATGGCGCGATAGCCGTCAGGGACGCCGTCGAGACCGACGGTGCGATCGAAGACGCGGCCGGGCTGGATGCGGCCTTCCAGAACGTCCGGGAGTAGCTCATCGACATAAGCGCGGACCGGGGCGGGACCGCCGCCGATGATGACGTTGCCGTAGAAAAGCGTCGAAGAGAGATCGATCGGGCCGTAATGCGGAACGCCGACGCGGCCGATCGCTCCACCCGGGCGGACGATGCCGAGCGCGGTCTCCATCGCAGGACCGGCGCCGACGCATTCGAGCACCGAATGCACGCCCCAGCCGCCCGTCAGCTCGCGAACGCGCGCGATCGCTTCCTCGCCGCGCTCGCTTACCACGTCGGTCGCGCCGAACGCCTTCGCCAGTTCGATCCGCTGCTCGTGGCGGCCCATGATGATGATCCGCTCAACGCCCAGACGCTTTGCAGCGATCACACCGCACAGGCCCACTGCGCCGTCGCCGATGACCGCCGCGATGCGGCCCGGCCCTACGTGCGCTGTGACGGCCGCGTGATGGCCGGTTCCCATGACATCGGACAATGTAAGCAGCGAAGGCATGAGCGCGTCGTCTTCGCCAACGCCAATTGCGTAGAGCGTGCCGTCTGCCTGCGGAATGCGCAGCGCTTCGGCCTGAGCGCCGCCAACGTCCGGACTTCCGAAGAAGCCGCCGAGGACGCAGGAGGTATTGATGCCATCTGCGCAGAAAGTGCAGGTGCCGTCGGAATAGGCGAAGGGCATGATCACGATCTGGCCGCGCCTGATGGTATGAACGTCGCTGCCGACCTCTTCGACCACGCCGATCGCTTCATGGCCCATCGGCCGGCCTCCCGGCGTCTCCGGCAGGTCATTGTATGGCCACAGGTCGCTCCCGCAGATGCAGGCTCGGGTGACGCGGATGACGGCGTCGGTTTGCTCCTTGATGGCAGCGTCGGTGACCTTTTCGATGCGCACGTCTCCGGCGCGGTGCATGATAGTGGCTCTCACGATGGCTTCCTTTCCGATATTCCTGATCGATGCCCTGCCTCAGCGACCGACCAGGGCGGCGCGCTCCGGCGGGTATCGGTCGCCCTGTACCTCCACGGTGGCGAGCGCGCGTTCGATGCGGGCGAGGTCGTCGCGAGCGAGTTCGACATTCGCAGCGCCAAGATTTTCTTCGAGACGGTGCAGCTTGGTCGTGCCCGGAATGGGGACGATCCACGATCGTTGCGCCAGCAGCCAGGCGAGCGCGATCTGAGCCGGCGTGACGCCCTTGCCGGCGGCGATCTCGCCGACGAGCGCGACCAGCGCCTGGTTCGCGTTTAGCGCTTCGGGCGAAAAGCGTGGGACGATGCGGCGGAAATCCCGATCGCCGAACGTCGCGCTCGCGTCGATCGTTCCAGTGAGGAAACCCTTGCCGAGCGGGCTGAAAGGCACGAAGCCGATGCCGAGCTCTTCCAGCAGCGGCAGGATCTCGCTTTCCGGCTCGCGCCACCAAAGAGAATATTCGCTTTGCAGCGCGGCGATTGGCTGCACTGCATGGGCGCGCCGGATTGAGTCCGCGCCTGCTTCCGACAGGCCGAAATGCTTCACCTTGCCGGCCTGGATCAGCTCCCGCACGGTTCCTGCGACCTCTTCCATCGGCACGGCCGGGTCGACGCGGTGCTGATAGAAGAGGTCGATGCGGTCGGTGCGCAGCCGCTTGAGGGCGTCGTCGGCGACCTGGCGGATACGCTCCGGACGGCTGTCGAGGCCATTGGCCGGAACGCCGTTCTTAAATCCGAATTTGGTGGCGATCACGACTTGGTCGCGGATCGGCTCCAGCGCCTCGCCAACCACTTCTTCATTGATGCCGGGACCGTAGGCCTCGGCCGTGTCGAAAAAGGTGACGCCGCGCTCATGAGCCGCGCGGATGAGCCTGACCGCGTCGTGCCGATCGGTCGCGGGACCGTAGCCGTAGCTCAGCCCCATACAGCCAAAGCCGATCGCCGAAACCTCGAGGCCGCCACGGCCGAGTTCACGCATCCGCATTTCGAAATCCCTTCAGATAGTCCTCGTCCGTCACCTTCTCCATCCAGGTGACCGGCGAGCCGTTGAGCGATTCCTGGACCGCGATGTGAGTCATTGCGGTGGTCGGCGTCGCGCCGTGCCAGTGCCTGTGACCGGGCGGGCACCAGACGACGTCGCCGGCGCGGATCTCCACAACGCCCTCACCCTCGCACTGTGTCCAGCCGACGCCGGAGGTGACGATGAGCGTCTGGCCGAGCGGATGCCTATGCCAGGCGGTCCGAGCGCCGGGTTCGAAGGTCACGCTGGCACAGGACATGCGCGACGGCTCCGGCGCGCTGTTGAGCGGGTCGATGCGAACATTGCCGGTGAAATATTCCGACGGCCCTTGTTGGGACGGCTGCGATCCGACGCGTTTCAAGATCATCCTGTCCTCCTGATTGCCGAAGCCATTTAGGAGGTGCGCTCAACATTGATTAGGCGCTAAAATGCGCATGCACCCTTGAGCAGGATTCAGCAATGCCGCGTGACACCATGGGCGATCTCGTCGCCTTTCTGACCGTTGCGCGGGAGCGCAGCTTCACGCGGGCGGCGGCGCAGCTCGGCGTGTCGCCCTCGGCGCTCAGCCACACGGTCCGCAAGCTGGAGGAACGATTGGGCGTGCGCCTCCTTGCGCGAACGACGCGCAGCGTGTCCGCCACGGAAGCGGGCGAGCGCCTGCTGACGTCGGTGGGCCCGCATTTCGATCAGATACGCACCGAGCTCGAGGGGCTGAGCGAGCTTCGGGACAGACCGGCGGGCACCGTGCGCATCACGACGGGCGATCATTCGGCAGAGACGATTCTGCTTCCTGCACTGACCGGGCTTCTGACCGCCTATCCCGACCTCAACGTCGAGATCAGCGTCGACGCGGGCTTCGTCGACATCGCCGCCGAGCGCTTCGATGCCGGGATCCGCCTCGGAGAGACGATCGCGCAAGACATGATCGCGGTACGCATCGGGCCGGACATGCGCATGGCCGCCGTCGGCTCCCCCGCTTATTTCGCCGACACGAGCCTTCCCCGAACCCCCGCCGATCTGGCGCGCCACAAATGCATCAACCTGCGTTTCCCGACGCGCGGCGGAATCTATGTCTGGGAGTTCGAGAAAGCCGGCCGGCGCCTCAACGTCCGCGTCGAGGGCCAGCTCGTCGTCAACGACATCGCGCTGGCGCGATCGGCGGCCGTGCGCGGGTCCGGCATCGCTTATCTTCCCGAAGATTATGTCAGGGCCGACATCGAATCGGGAGCGCTGCTGCGCGTCCTCGCGACCTGGTCCCCGCCATTTCCCGGCTACCATCTCTATTATCCGAGCCGCCGACAGCTTTCGCCGGCGATGGCCGTGATCGTCGACGCGCTCCGACACCGCGGATGACGGGGAGCCCGCGCTCAACCCGGAATTTCGCGGTCCCGATCCGGGCATTAAATTCCTGTGGACTCGAAGTCTCGGGAGAGTCACCTTGCCGGCTTAGGTCCGAATTGGGAGCGAGTCGCGTGCTTGCCTGACCCCGCCTTGGGATATTGCAAGTGCATCGGAAAGCGGGTTACCGATACAGTAAAACTACGGGGGTCAATTCGATACTGGCGCTGGCGCCGCAATCTCGATTCAATTCACCTATCTCTGTCGATCGCGATCGTTGAGAGAGTCAGGAAGAGGAGAAGGATGTGCCTACCTATACCGGAACCAACGGCAACAACTCCATCAGCGGCTCCAACGGCAACGACGTGATCGATGGCGGCAACGGCGCGGACATCATCTACGGCCTCGGCGGCGACGACATCATCTACGGCGGCAACGGCGGCGATACCCTGGACGGCGGCGCCGGCAACGACGAGCTCTACGGCCAGAACGGCAACGAGAATCTGTTCGGCGGCGACGGCGATGACCTGATCGACGGCAATAACGGCTTCGACGTCGCTTATTACCGCGGGCTGATCGAGGAATATACCTTCGTCGCCAGCGCCGGCTATCTGCACGTCCTGCACTTCGGCGGCGCCGGGCTGGACGGCCACGACCGGCTGGTCCGGGTCGAGCGGCTGGTCTTCGCCGACCGCGTCATCAATATCGGCAGCGGCAACAACGTACCGATCGCGGTCGACGACCATGTCTCGATCGACGAGGACACCGGCACCTATTCGAGCGGCTCCGCGAGCGTGAAGGACAATGATTTCGATTTCGACGGCGACGCGCTGACCGTGACCGGCGGCACCTTCACCGGCACCTACGGCACGCTGACGCTGAATTCGAACGGCACCTATAGCTACACATTGTTCGCCTCCGACCAGGCGCTTGCCGAGGGCGAGAACGTCCAGGACAGCTTCAACTACACCGTCTCGGACAATGACGGCAGCGACACCGGCACGCTCGTCTTTCACATCGCCGGCGTCAACGACGCCCCGACCGCCAATCCCGATTCGGCCTCGGCCGAGGAGAACCAGACCATATCGATCGACGTCCTCGCCAATGACGACGACGTCGACAATGGCGCGGTGCTCACCGTTACCGCCGCCTCCGCGCCTGCGGGCCAGGGCAGCGCAAGCGTCGTCTCCAATCAGGTCCAGTTCGATCCCGGCGCCGATTTCGACTATCTGGCCGTCGGCGAGACCGTGGACGTCGTCGTCGGCTACGACATCGAGGACGAGCATGGCGCGTCGTCCTCCTCGACGATCACGATCACCGTCACCGGCACCAATGACGGGCCGGTCGCCAGTCCCGATACCGCCACGGCCGGCGAGAATGAGACCATCCTGGTCGACGTCCTCGCCAACGACACCGACGTCGACAACGGCGCGGTACTGACCGTCATCGCCGCCTCGGCGCCGGTCGGCCAGGGCACCGCCAGCGTCGTCGGCAACAACGTCCAGTTCGATCCGGGCACCGACTTCGATTATCTCGCCGATGGCGAAAGCGTGGATGTCGTCGTCGAATATACGATCGAGGACGAATATGGCGCCCTGTCCACCTCCACGCTCACGATCACGGTCCAGGGCGAAGCCGACGGCATCGTCCTCGTCGGCACCCCTGACGCCGATACCCTGACCGGCACGGCCGGCGACGATACGATCACCGCACTGGGCGGTGACGACACCGTCGACGGCGGCGACGGCAACGACACTATCGATGGCGGCGACGGCTTCGACTTCCTGGACGGCGGGTCCGGCAACGATACCATCGCCGGCGGCAATGATGACGACGTCCTGCTCGGCGGCGACGGCAACGACCAGCTCTCCGGCCAGGCCGGCAATGACGGGGTCTTCGGCGGCGCCGGCGACGATACGCTCAACGGCGGCGACGGCGACGATACGCTCGACGGCGGCGGCGGCACAAACACGCTGAACGGCGGTGCCGGCAACGACACCATCATCGCCGATTCCACCGACGGGGCCCAGACGATCGACGGCGGCGACGGCGACGACGATATCGTCCATTATTATCGCTACAATGCGAGCACGATCACCACCGGCAGCGGCAGCGATACGATCGAGATCGCCCATGCGGATCAGGGTTCGGCGGCGATCACCGTCACCGACTTCATCGCCGGCGCCGGCGGCGACATGTTCCGGCTCTCGGGCGCGGACGGGGCGTTGCTGGACCTGCTCCAGGGCTGGGACGGCAGCTCCAATCCGTTCGGCTCCTCGGGCTTCCTGAGGCTGCTGCAGAGCGGCGCCGACACCCTGCTGCAATGGGACCGGAACGGCACCACCGGCGGCGCGGTCTGGGAGACGCTCGTCATCTTCGAGAACACGGATGCCAATGACTTCGCCGACGCCAATTTCGTGCCCGGCTATGCCCCCGACGGCTCCGCGCCGGCCGGCCAGACCATCACCGGCACCCCCGGCGACGATACGCTGAACGGCACGATCGGCAACGACACCATCAACGCGCTCGCCGGCGAGGACAATGTCAATGGCGGCGCCGGCGCCGACACGATCGATGGCGGCGACGGCAACGACAATCTGAACGGCGACGCCGACAACGACATCATCGCCGGCGGCAATGACGACGACCTCGTGTCGGGCGGCGGCGGCAACGACCAGCTCACCGGCGATGCCGGAAATGACACCCTGTTCGGCGACAGCGGCAATGACAATCTTTCCGGCGGGGACGGCAATGACGGCCTCACCGGCGGCGACGGCGACGACACGCTCGACGGCGGCAATAACGACGATTCCCTGTCCGGCGGCCGGGGCACGAACACCCTGAACGGCGGGGACGGCAATGACGATATCGTTGCCGATTCCACCGACGGGCCCCAGACGATCGACGGCGGCGACGGCGACGACGATATCGTCCATTATTATCGCTACAATGCGAGCACGATCACGACCGGCAGCGGTAGCGATACGATCGAGCTCGCCCATGCGGATCAGGGCTCGGCGGCGATCACAGTCACCGACTTCACCGCCGGCGCCGGCGGCGACATGTTCCGGCTCTCGGGCGCGGACGGGGCGTTGCTGGACCTGCTCCAGGGCTGGGACGGCAGCTCCAACCCGTTCGGCTCGGGCTTCCTGAGGCTGCTGCAGAGCGGCGCCGACACCCTGCTCCAATGGGACCAGAACGGCACCACCGGCGGCGCGGTCTGGGAGACCCTGGTGGTCTTCGAAAACACCGATGCCAATGACTTCACCGGCGCCAATTTCGTGCCCGGCTACGATCCCGACGGGTCGGCGCCTGCCGGCCAGACGATCACCGGCACGGCGGGCCCCGATACGCTGAACGGCACGATCGGCGCCGACACGATCAACGCCCTCGCCGGCGACGACAATGTCAATGGCGGCGACGGCGGCGACACGATCGATGGCGGCGACGGCAACGACAATCTGAACGGCGACTCCGGCAACGACATCATCCTGGGCGGCAATGACGACGACGTCGTCTCGGGCGGCGACGGCGATGACCAGCTGTCCGGCCAGGCCGGCAATGACAACCTGTTCGGCGATGCCGGCAACGATAATCTGGACGGCGGGGACGACAGCGACAGTGTCGGTGGCGGCGACGGCGACGACAATCTCGACGGCGGCAATGGCGACGATTTCCTGTCTGGCGGCCTTGGCGTCAATGTCCTGAACGGCGGCGCCGGCAACGACAATATCGTCGCCGATTCCACCGACGGCGCCCAGACGGTCGACGCCGGCGACGGCGACGACACGATCATCCATTATTATCGCTATGCGGCGAGCACGATCACCACCGGGACCGGCGTCGACACGATCGAGCTGGCTTATGCGGATCAGGGCTCGGCGGCGATCACCGTTACCGATTTTACGGCCGGCGCCGGCGGCGACATGTTCCGGCTGTCGGGCGCGGACGGGGCGCTGCTGGGCCTGCTCGTCGGGTGGGACGGCAGCTCCAACCCGTTCGGCTCCTCGGGCTTCCTGCGGCTCCAACAGAGCGGCGCCGATACTTTGCTCCAGTGGGACCAAAACGGCACCGCGGGCGGCGCCTCGTGGGAGACGCTCGTCGTCTTCGAGAATACCGACCCCGATGACTTCACCGCGGATAATTTCGTGCCCGGCTACGACCCCGATGGCGATGCTCCGGCGGGCGAGACGATCACCGGCACCGAGGACGCCGATGTGATGACCGGCACGATCGGCGACGATACGATCAACGCGCTGGGCGGGGACGACAACGTCTCCGGCGGCGGCGGGGCCGATACGATCAATGGCGGCGACGGGGTCGACGTCCTGAACGGCGATGCCGACAACGACATCATCGACGGCGGCAATGACGACGACTTCATGTTCGGCGGCAGCGGCAACGACCAGATGAGCGGCGGCGCCGGCAATGACAGCGTCTTCGGCGACGCCGGCAATGACACGGTGTCGGGCGGCGACGGCTTCGACAATCTCATCGGCGCGGACGGCAATGATGTGCTCAACGGCGGCAATGACGACGATTTCCTGTCCGGCGGCAGCGGCAACGACCAGATGACCGGTGGGGCAGGCGCGGATGTGCTCACCGGCGATGATGGCGTCGATGCCTTCATTTTCCTGTCGGCGTCGGACGGGCCGGACGAGATTACCGATTTTGCCCACGGAGCGGACAAGATCCGGGTCTCGGCGAGCGGCTTCGGCGGCGGTCTGACCGCGGGCGGCACGGTTTCGCTGGTTTCGGGGGCGGATCCGGCCGCATCGGGGACGGGCGGCCAGTTCCTCTTCGACACCGATGACGGGCGCCTGTTCTGGGACGCCGACGGAACGGGCGGCGGCGGAGCGGTGCTGATCGCGACGCTCAGCAATATCCCGTCGCTCACCGCGTCCGACTTCGCCGTCATCTAGGTCGTCGGGCTTCTGGCGATTCCCGCCGGCTTGGCCGTCGGCGTCGACATCGACGAGGTGCGGTGCGCGAAGCGCCGAGGCAGCCGCATCGCTGGCGCACCCCTGTCACCAGGGCGCCCCAGGCCCGGAAGAACTAACCTATCTTATAAATCTTATAAATCGCTTGTCAGGCCGCCCGGGGCCCTTTTATAACCGCGCCGCAACGAAGAGCCGCTCCAGCGGCCGCCGGCTGCGATGCCAAGGGAGGCTTAATCCATGCGCTTCAAGACGCTCGTCCGCTGCTCGGCTTCGGCCGCGGCACTCGCCTTCTCGACCTCTCCGGCCTTCGCGCAGGACGACGAGACGCCGGGCGCGGTCCCGGTCAGCCAGGCGCCGACGCCGGAGCCCGAGGACGAGCAGGATGTCGTCGTCACCGGGCTTCGCCGCAGCCTCCAGTCCGCGCAGAACACAAGGCGCAATTCCGAGCAGATCGTCGACGCGGTCGTCGCCGAGGACATCGGCAAGCTGCCCGACGTCGCGGTGTCCGATACCGCCGCGCGCATTCCGGGGGTCCAGGTCGAGCGGTCCGGCGGCGAGGCCAGCCGGGTGCTGCTGCGCGGCCTCGACCGGACCTTCTACACCACGACCTATAACGGCCGCGAGATCTTCACCGCCGAGACGCGCTCGGTCGCGCTCCAGGATTTTCCGGCGGGCGGGATCAGCGCGATCGAAGCATTCAAGACCTCGACGGCGAACCTGGTCGAGCCGGGGGTCGCGGGCCTGATCAACGTGCGTTCGCGGCGGCCGTTCGATTTCGACGGGGCCGAGGTCGCCGGCTCCGTCTGGGGCGTCTATCCGAACCAGTCGCGCGATTTCGCGCCCAACGCGCAGCTTTTGCTCAGCAACCGCTGGGATGTCGGCGACGGCGAGATCGGCGCGCTGATCAATTTCTCCTATACCCGCCTCCATTACCGGGATTCGATCCGGCGCCACGGCTTCTTCATCGCCGATCTCGCCGGCGCCCGCTCGCCCGACTGGCCCGAAATCCGCTATAACGAGGCCGACCGCTGGCGGCCCTCGGTCAACGGCGCGATCCAGTGGCGCCCGTCGCCCAACGTCGAGCTCTACATCGAGGGACTGTGGCAAGGCTTTCGCGAGCGGTCGACCGACCGCATGTGGGCGCAGCCGCTGTGGGGCGGCGCCTCCTACCAGAATATCGTCGTCGAGAACGGTCAGATCATCAGCGGCACGGTCAACAATCCGACGGCCTGTTGCGGCGGCAATCACACCTGGGGCTTCCAGGGCGCGACGCGGCGCGACACCGACACCTATCAATTCGCCGTCGGCGGACGGTGGGACACCGGGCCGGTGCAGATCACCGCCGATCTCGCCCGCACCGACACCACCTTCAACCTGCGCACCGAAAGCATCGATTACGAGATCAATACCAAGAATTATTCGGTCGACTGGTTCACCGGGCGGCCCGGCGGGTCAGGCCCGACCTTCCAGGTGCGCGGCCTCGATACGACCAATCCCGGCATCTACAATTATCGCGGTTTTTTCGAGGATTATCTAACCGCCAAGGGCGACGATTGGCAGGCCCGGCTCGACTTCGAATATGCGCCGACCGGCGTCGAGTTCCTCCCGCAAATCCGCTGGGGCGTCCGCTTCGTCAATCGCGACGCTTCGGCCCAGGCCGGCAATTTCTACTGGAATTTGCGCGACCGCGGCATCCCGATCACCGCCGTGCCTCTCGATTACGTTCTTTATCCGAGAGGCTTCCGCACCGACGACGCCGGCAACAGGCCGGCCCCCCTGACCTGGCTCGCGCCGACCTTCGATAGCGTCTGGAACAATCTGGCGGAATTCCGCCAGTTCAACATCGCGCTCACCGGGGCCGGATCCGTCGACGGACCGCCGGTGGACCCGGGCCGGACCTTCAACATCAACGAGAAATCCTACGCCGCTTATGCGCAGGTGAATTACGAATTCCATGCCGGCGAAACGACCATAGACGGTTCGCTGGGGCTGCGCGTGGTCAGGACGAGCGAGGATATACAAGGAACCATCTTCACGACCGCGGGACCAGCGGCGATCGATCTCCAGAGCCAATATACCGACTGGCTCCCCAGCGCGAATTTGCGCCTTCGCTTCTCGCCGCAATGGCAGATGCGTTTCGCCTTCGCCCAGACGCGGACCCGTCCGACATTCGAGCAGCTGAACCCGGCGCTCAGGCTTGCGGCGCCGCCGGGCTGCGTCCCGGGGCCGGCAGACTGCGTCCGTACGGGTTCGGGCGGCAACCCGTTTCTGAGGCCGCTCGACTCGAACAATTATGATGCAAGCATCGAATATTATTTCTCGAGGACAGGCTTCGTCGCGCTGAGTGTCTTCCGCCGCGACATGAGGGGCTTCGTCGCCAATAGGGCGTTCGAGTTCCCCGATCCGGATCCCGAAACCGGCCTCCCCTTGGTCATCACCGGCCCGGTCAACACGCGCAGCGCGAAGATCCAGGGGTTCGAAGCCCAGTTCACCAGTTTCTTCGACTTCCTGCCCGGCGTGCTCAGCGGCTTGGGCGCGCAGGCGAACGTGACCTATATCGACGCCGAGGCCGAGTTCCAGTTCTTCTGCCCAACCGTCGCGGGCGCGGATTGCACGCCGCGTCCGGGCTTCCCCAATGCCTCGACGCTGCGCGCGCGCATTCCCGACGTGTCGAAGTGGACGTACAATCTCGTCGGCATGTACGAGCGCGGCGGCCTCACGCTCCGCCTGGCCTACAACCACCGCAGCGGCTACCCCGAAGCGGACCGGGCCGAGCGCGACGGCTTCTTCACCCTCCAGGGGCGCGCGCATTCCGTATCGCGGCTGGATTGGTCCAGCAGCTATGCCATCAACAGCAATTTGACCGTCTTCTTCGATTGGACGAACATTTTGGGTGATCCGTTCCAGTCCGACATCGTCAGGGTCAATTATCCGGGCGGCGTCCCGAGCGCGCCGGAGATCTTCCCGATGGTGGTAAGGTTCGAGGAATCGGTTATGTCGGGCGGCATCCGCTTCCGCTTCTGAACAGGGGCGCCGCTAGCGGCGTTCCGAATCGGGCGGGCGCAAGCTCACCCCGATCTGCGGCTCTCCGTCGCGCCAGAGCAAAGGCGCGACATACATGTAGCGCCCGAGCTGGGTACGGCGGCAGCCGCGCGTCGCGGCATGGGCGTGGAAGACGATGAACTGGCGTCCCCGGGCCTCGAACAGGGCCTGGTGCCCGGGGCCGCTGAGGCAGCCGGCGCTGCGGTCGTTATAGCTGTGGAGGATCGGGTTGCGGGGCGAATCGACGCAGGGGCCCATCGGCCCCTCGCACCGCGCAAACCCCATCGCATAAGGCGAGAGGCGTTGATGCTCCTCCCATCCAAAATGGTTGGCGGAGAAGAAGAGGAAGTAGCGGTCGCCGTGGCGCGCCATGGTCGGCGATTCGATGACGTGCGCCTCCCAAAGGGCGTCGTTGCGCAGGAGAGCGACCGCTTCGCCGACGAGGCTCAGCCCGTCGGCGGAAAGGCGCTGTCCGAAGAGGTCGGTCGGTCGGCCGATCGCGTTGCCGTCATTCTTGAAATAGAGATAGAGTTGGCCGTCGGCATCGCGGAAGGCGTGGGGATCGATCGTGCCGCCGGTTTCGCGCTGGCAGACCAGAGGCTCGGTCGCGTGGCTGACGAACGGACCGCGCGGATCGCCCGCCTGCGCCACGCCGACGCATTGCTTGCCGCTGCTTCGCTCCTTGGCGGTGAAATAGAGGAGATAGGCATTGCCGCTGCGGATGACCTCGGGCGCCCAGGTCCAGCCTTCCCGTGCCCAGGGCGGCAGATCCGGCATGGCGTCGTGCAGCCGCTCGCCCTCGCGCAACGGCTGCCAGTCGACGAGGTTGGTGGAGCGCGCCATCTGCACGTTCGCCCGCCCGCCTTCGGCATTGGTCGCATAAGCGAGGAACTCGCCGCCATGGGGCAGGATGAACGGATCGGGGAAATTCTCCTCGTAGACCGGCACGAAGGGCGGTGGATCCTCGACCGCTGCCGCAGGCGGTGCGAGCAGAGCGAGCGGCAGAAGGATTAGCTTGCTGAGAAATTTGCGCACGACGACTCCGTCCGGGCGGATCTGGCCCACCATTGCCCGTCAGTGGCTATTATCATATAAATCCCGAAGCGAAAGAGGCGGGCCATGACGACGGATCGGGGCCGCGCGCCCTTCGGAACCCTGCCGGACGGGGAGGAGGTAGAGGCAATCACGCTCGCCGGCCGGGGTTCGATCCAGGCCCGCATCCTCACCTATGGCGCGACGATCCAGTCGTTGCTCGCGCCCGACCGCCACGGCGTGCTCGCCGATGTCGCGCTCGGCCATGCGACGCTGAGGCCCTATCTCGAGCAGCCGCAATATATGGGCTCGACCGTCGGCCGCGTCGCCAACCGGATCGCGGGCGGCCGCTTCACGCTCGATGGCCAGGCTTATCGCGTGCCGGTCAACAACGGTCCCAATTCGCTGCACGGCGGCGCCGAGGGCTTCGACAAGCGCAACTGGGGGCTCGTGCACAGCGACGCGGCGACCGCGATCCTCCGCCTGGTCAGCCCGGACGGGGACCAGGGCTATCCCGGCACGCTCACCGTCACCGCCACTTATTCGCTCAGCGGCGAGGACGAACTGTCGGTCGAATATCTGGCGACCACCGATCGGACGACCATCGTCAACCTTTCCAACCATGCTTATTGGAACCTGGCCGGCGAAGGCGCGCCCCAAGGGGCCATGGGACACCTGCTCACCATCCCTGCCGATCATTATCTGCCGACCGACGCCACCGCGATTCCGACCGGCGAATTGCGGCCGGTCCAAAGCACGCCCTTCGACTATCGTCGCCCCCGGCGCATCGCCGATCACGTCCGCGACGCCGCCGACGAGCAGCTCCGCTTCGGCCGCGGATACGATCACAATATGGTGGTTGCCCGCGAGGTCGCCCGCGAGCCGCGCTTGCTGGCGCGCGCCGAGGATCCGGCATCGGGAAGGGTGATGGACGTGCTGTCGAACCAGCCCGGCATCCAATTCTATTCGGGCAATTTCCTCGATGCGACCGCCTCCGGCAAAGCCGGCCGCCTCTACCGGATGGGCGATGCGATCGTCCTCGAGCCGCAGATGTTTCCCGATACACCCAATCGGCCGGCTTTCGGCTCGCTGCGCCTCGAGCCGGGAGACACCTACCGCAATATCATCGTCTGGCGCTTCTCGACGAGCGCGGCGAGGGGTTAGACCGGCCCGCATTCTCCCGCCATCGCTATCTGGATGGCCGTGATGAATTAGGGGTCGAGGCATTGCGACGAGGTTGAAGTCGATTCCCATGTGCCGGAGGGTTGATCGAGAACGTCTGCCAGACCCTGCCTCGCCACGGATCCGGTAAAGCGCTCTCAAAAGGGGCTCCTTGGCGCCCGCGGTGAGTAGCCCAAACCTCAATGTAAGGCGGCGAGCCGGTACCCGCGCAATGACGGGCCGGGCCCGCCCGAAGACGGCCCAACCTTATCAAGCGCTCGCGAAATTCATGACGCCGTCCAATAGCCAATTGCGCAGCAGTTCGGCGTCTGTTTCTAAATTACCTGGAAGTCGCTCGCGATCAACAGCGGTGCACCTTGGAGAGTCGCAAAGAGGATTGCGGCTCCAGCCCCATTGCCATCAGCATCGTAGAAGAGCTGGCCGGTGGCCTGGTTGTAGATGATGCGATCGTTGGCGTCAGCCGCGGCCGCGCCGATCACGAAAGCGCCGGCGTTGAACGCGCCGGGGCTCCCGATACCGGCGAACAGCGCGTCATCGAGCGCGATCCTGTCCGTACCGCTCACGAAGTCGGTGATGGTGTCGACATTGCCCGCGCCCAATGCGGTGGTGAAGGCGAACGTATCGGCGCCGAAGAGCCCGGTCAGCACGTCGTTGCCGCCTTTGCCGTCGATCACATTGGCGCCGTAATTGCCGATGACGGTCTGGGCGAGCGCGTTGCCGGTCAGGTTGATCGCGGTGGTGCCGCCCTGGACCGCGGTCGATATGGTCTCGACCTCCTGGCCAGCCGCCAGCGTGTAGCTGACGAAGCTGTAAAGGGCGTCGGTGCCGCCGCCCGCAATCTCCTCCACCACGTCGAGCACATTGTCGACGACATAGGTGTCGTCGCCGTAGAGCCCGATCATGACGTCGACGCCGCCATTGCCGTTGAGGTAATTGGCGCCGTAATTGCCGATCAAAGTGTTGTCGTAATCGTTGCCGCCGAGGTTGATCGCGTCCGTGCCCTGGTGGAACACGGTCGAGAGCGTCTCGATCTGGTTGCCGTTCGAAAGCGTGTGGCTGAGATAGGTGAGGACCAAGTCGTTGCCCTGGCCGAAACCGTCGACCACCAGATCGCCGACATTGTCGATCGCATAGGTGTCGTCGCCGTCGAGGCCGTACATCACGTCGGCGCCGTCGACGCCGTTCATGATATTGTCGCCGGCATTGCCGATCAAAGTGTTGTTGAATTGATTGCCGGTGAGGAAGAAGTCTTCCGTCCCCGCATGGGTCTGGGTCGAGAGCGTCTCGACCTCCTGGTTAGAGGCGAGGACATAGCTGACCGACGTGAGGATGATGTCATTGCCCCGACCGGCAGCCTCGAGCACGAGGTCACCGATTTGGTCGACCACGTAGACGTCGTTGCCCGCACCGCCCGACAACGTGTCATCTCCGTCTGTGCCCAACAGGGTGTCGTTGGTGTCGAGACCGGTGATGGCGATAGTCACCGTCACCGTATTGCCCCCCGCCACCGTATAGGTGAAGCTGTCCGAGGCAGGCGTATTGGATGCGCCCGAGCCCAAAGTCGGCGTCCAATTGAAAGCACCGTTCGGAATATAGCTGAACGCGCCGTCCGCGTTGAGCGTCAGGAGCGCGCCGGAGGCGAGCGTTATCTGCGTGCCGACGCCTAGTGCAGACCCGTTGACGGCCGAAATGACAAGCGGTCCATCGATGTCGCTATCGGCGCCTGAGCCGTTATTGGCAAAGACCGAGCCCGCGACCGACGTCGCCTCATTGGTGACGAACGCATCGGGCTGCGCCACCGCAGCATCGTCCACGCCGGTGACCGTGATCGTCAGCGTCGCCGTGTCTGTCGCGCCCTGACCGTCGGTCATCGTGTAGGTCGCGACCACGATCTGGGTCGCGCCGAGAGCCAGCGTATCGTAGCTCGACGGGTCGAAGCTGTAGCTGCCGCTGGAGTCGAACGTCAGCCCCGCGACGGGCGCGTTGAGCGCGTAGGTCCGCGTGTCGCCGATATCCACGTCGCTGTCGTTGGTCGCGACATTGCCGGTGACAACCGCGCCGTCCTCGGTCGCGCTGTTGACGTCGTTCACCGCATCCGGACCATCGTTGATGCCCGTGACGGTGATCGTCAGCGTCGCCGTGTCCGTCGCGCCCTGGCCATCGGTCAGGGTGTAGGTCGCAACCACGTTCTGGGTCGCGCCGAAGGCCAGGGAGTCGTAGCTCGCTGGATTGAAGCTGTAGCTGCCGTCGAGGGCGAAGCTCAGACCGGCAACCGGCGCGTTCAGGGTGTAGGCCCGCGTGTCGCCGACATCCACATCGCTGTCGTTGGTCGCGACATTGCCGGTGACGATCGCCCCATCTTCGGTCGCGCTGTTGACGTCGTTCACCGCATCCGGACCGTCGTTGATGCCCGTGACGGTGATCGTCAGCGTCGCCGTGTCGGTCGCACCCTGGCCGTCGGTCATCGTGTAGCTGGCCACCACGATCTGGGTCGCGCCGAGAGCCAGCGAATCATAGCTCGACGGATCGAAGCTGTAGCTGCCGTTGCCGTGGAGAATGAGCCCTGCAACCGGCGTGTCGAGCGTGTAGGTCCGCGTGTCGCCGGCATCCGCATCGCTGTCGTTGGTCGCGACATTGCCAATCACGATCGCGCCGTCCTCGGTGGCGCTGTTGACGTCGTTCACCGCATCCGGACCGTCGTTCACGCCCGTGACTGTGATCGTCAGCGTCGCCGTGTCCGTCGCACCCTGACCGTCGGTCATCGTATAGGTCGCGACCACGATCTGGGTCGCGCCGAGAGCCAGCGAGTCGTAGCTGGAGGGGTCGAAGCTGTAGCTGCCGTCGAGGGCGAGGCTCAGACCGGCAACCGGCGCGTTGAGCGTATAGGCCCGCGTGTCGCCGGCATCCACGTCGCTGTCGTTGGTCGCGACAGTGCCGGTTACGATCGCGCCATCCTCGGTCGCGCTGTTGACGTCGTTCACCGCATCCGGACCGTCGTTGATGCCCGTGACGGTGATCGTCAGCGTCGCTATGTCCGTCGCGCCCTGGCCATCGGTCATCGTGTAGCTGGCCACCACTATCTGGGTCGCCCCGAGAGCCAGCGTATCGTAGCTCGCAGGATCGAAGCTGTAGCTGCCGCTGGAATCCAGCGTCAGCCCCGCGACGGGCGCGTTCAGCGTGTAGGTCCGCGTGTCGCCGATATCCACGTCGCTGTCGTTGGTCGCGACATTGCCGGTCACGAT
>Ga0307503_10000025_pt1 | contig 150399 bp, 156 predicted proteins | sample 17_S_MG_FD_194514 | JGI IMG/M metagenome (GOLD analysis project Ga0307503, IMG submission 194514) | Soil microbial communities from Populus trichocarpa stands in riparian zone in the Pacific Northwest, United States - 17_S | ecosystem: Environmental > Terrestrial > Soil > Riparian zone >... | reverse complement strand
GTCGGAGACGTGGATGTCGATCGGCACCATGCCCAGCATCACGCCGCTGATGCCGCCGATCGTGAAGGTGACGATGAAGGCGAGCGCGAACAGCATCGCCGTCGAATAAGTATGGATTTTCCCGAAGTAGAGCGTGCCCAGCCAGGAGAAGATCTTGATGCCGGTCGGAACCGCGATCAGCAGGGTGGTGATCATCATCGGCACCCGCAGCCAGGAGAACATCCCGGCGACGAACATGTGGTGGGCCCAGACCGAGTAGCTGAGGACGACGATCCCGATCAGCGCCAGCGCCATCAGGCGGTAGCCGAAGATCGGCTTGCGGGCGTGGGTCGAGATGACCTCGGAGACGATCCCGAACCCGGGCAGCATCATGATGTAGACGGCCGGGTGGGAGTAGAACCAGAAGATGTGCTGGTAGCTGATCACGTCGCCACCGGCGCTGAAGTCGAAGAAGTTGGTGTGCAGGGCGCGGTCGAAGAGGACCATGAACTGGACGCCGGCGATGAACGGGGTCGCGGCGACGACCAGCAGCGAGGTCGAGAGGTTCGCCCAGACCAGCAGCGGCATCCGCCAGAAGGTCATGCCCGGCGCCCGCATGGTGATGATCGTGACCAGGAAGTTCAGCGCCGTGGCGATCGACGAGGCGCCCGCGAACTGGACGCCCAGGTTGAAGAACGACTGCCCTAAGGGGGCGCCGGTCGAGAGCGGCGCGTAGCCGGTCCAGCCGGCGTCGAAGGCGCCGCCGGGACAGAGGAAGCTGCCGATGAAGAGGAGCCCGGCCAGCGGCAGCATCCAGAAGCTGAGCGCGTTGAGGCGCGGGAAGGCCATGTCCGGCGCGCCGATCATCAGCGGCAGGACGTAGTTCGCGAGCCCGGCGAAGACCGGGATCACGAAGACGAAGATCATCAGCACCGCATGCGTCGAAAAGAGGCTGTTGTAGGTCGCCGCTTCGACGATCTGGGTGCCCGGCTGGGCGAGCTCGGCCCGGATCAGCATCGCCATCAGGCCGCCGAGGAAGAAGAAGATGAAGGTGGTGACGACGTACTGGACACCGATCACCTTGTGGTCGGTGTTGAATTTGAAGTAGTCCTTCCAGCTCTTGGCGCCGTGCTGGGAGTGGTCGTCGGGGATCGTCGGCATCCCGGCCGCCCAGCGCAGCCAGTAGTCGAAGCAGCCGAAGCCCCAGAGGAAGCCGAGCGGAGCGGTGATCGCGGGCACGATCACGTGCGGGTAGCCGGTCTGTTCGGTCTGGTAGAGCGGCAGGTCGGAGATCGCCCGCAGGGCGATGACCAGGCCGAAGCCGAAAGCGCCGAAGGCGACGGCTCCGAAGAGTCCGCGCCACCAGCCCGGGTTCTTGATCGCGGCAGCCATCAGCTCGCTCCCATTATGCCCCGCCGGCATCGAGGGCCGGGGGGTCGGACGTCGTGGTCTCTTCGACAACTTCCATCAGCGGGTCGGGCAGCTCCTGGTCGAGCCCTTCGACCCACTCGTTGAACTTGCTCGGGGACTCGACGACGACTTTCGCCCGCATCGTCGCGTGGCCGAAGCCGCAGAGCTCCGTGCAGACGAGCTGGTAGGTGCCTTCCTTGTCCGGGGTGACGATCGCCGTCGTCGTGATCCCCGGGACGTTGTCTTTCTTGATCCGCCACTCGGGCACCCAGAAGGAGTGGATCACGTCCAGCGCGTGCATCTTGAACTGGACCTGGCGGTCAACCGGAACGTGCAGCTCGCCTTCGCTCCAGGCGTAGTCTTTGCCCGGGTAGGCGAAGCTCCAGGCGTACTGCTGGGAGAAGACGGAGACCGTCAGGTGGTTGTCGACGGGCTCTTCGATCTCCTCGAGCACCTTCCAGCTGTAGCCACCGGCGAAGAGGACGATGATCGTCGGGATCAGGGTCCAGGCGATCTCCAGGCGGGTGTTGCCGTGGATGGGCTCGCCGTCGGACTCGTCGCCCGGCTTCGCTTTGAATTTCCAAAGCGCGTAGAAGAGCATCACCATCACCAGCGAGAAGACGAAGGAGGAGAGGACGATCATCACGTTGAGCAGGTGATCGATCTTCGGCGCGGCCGTGGAGGCCTGCTGGCCGTCCCAGTTGATCGGGACCATCACCGCCGAGATGACCACCGTCAGGGCGATCGTCACCAGCAGCATCTTCACTATGGGCAGGCGGCCGTACATTGGGGCGGCGGGCATTCTATTGAAGCGGCGGCGGGAGGCTTTCTCGCCCCAGGTGACGCTTGGCACTAGCTCCCCGGCCGGGGGAGGTCCTCCAGTTCCCCGGCGGCCGCCGCGAGCACTCCGCGGGCCACTCCCTCCCAGCTCCAGAGCCGGGCGACGGTCTCGACCAGGGCGCGGCGAGCCTCCTCCCGCTCGCCCTCGGGCAGCGCCAGCCAGGCATCGAGCCGCGCCGCGATCGCCTCCACCGCACCGCCGGCGACCGGGAACGAGGTCAGCTCTCCGACCGCGTCCGGAAGGTCCGCCTGCAGCTGTCGCGAGACCTCGAGCATCCCCGAGTGGCCCGCCGAGACCGGCAGCGTCCCGCAGGCGGCGGCCTCGACCGCGACCATGCCGAAGGCCTCGGGGAAGGTGCTGGGCATGACCATCGCCTGCGCCCGCGGGAAGAAGGCGGCGACCTCACGGTGCTCGAGCCGACCGACGAAATCGACCGAGCCGGCGGCCGCGCGCGCCATCTCGGCGTAACCCGGCGGCGGCTCGGCGAGGAAGGCCGAGAGGATCGACAGCGGCCTCTCCTCTCCCCCCTCCAGGCCCCAGCCGCGCCGGGCGACCTCGCGGGCGTCCTCGAGGTCGCCCCGCTCCAGCGCCGCCAGCAGCCGCCGCAAGCCGTCCTCGTAGGCGCCGAAGCCGGCGACCTCGAGGCGCGCCCGCGGATGCTCGGCCCGGACCAGCGGCCAGGCGGCGAGTAGCAGGTCGACGCCCTTGGAGACGATCAGCTTGCCGACGAAGGCGACCAGCTCCTCGCGCTCACCGCCCGGGCGGAACTCCTCGATGTCGACGCCCGGGGGGCCGAGCCGCGTCTTCCCCGGCAGGTCGGGAAGGTCGGAGAGGGTCGCCCACAGCGATTCGGCGGTGTGGGCGGAGCCGATCAGGACGCCGCGAGCGGCTTCCATCCCTTCGCGGGCGTAGGGGAGAAAGCGGGGATGCGGTTTGACCGTGTACTCCAGCGCCGAGCCGTGGATCTTTGCCGCGAAGGGGGCGACGCCGGCGCGGGCGAGGATCGCCGGCCCCATCACCAGGTGGTTGGCGAGAGCGAGGTCGATGCCGCCCGCCTGCTCGGCGACTTCGCGCACGGCGGTGACGTTGGCTTCGATATAGCGGTCGAGCTCCCCCTCGCTGAGCTCCGGGAAGGTCTTCACCTCGAAGCCCTCGTAGGGGTCTTTGACGTAGACCGGGAGCAGGCCGCCGATATCGGGGTTGTGAATCCGCACCCCCTCGATCTCGACCTCCCGGTCCTGGCAGAGCAGGTGCACCTCGTGCCCCAGCCGGGCCAGCGCCCGAGCCAGGTTGACGTTGTAGATGTTGCTGCCGGTACCGCGCAGCATGTATCCGTGGAAGATGAGGACGCGCATCGGAGCCGCCCAAGCTAATAGTCTTCCCGGCGATGAACGAGAAGCAGCTCTACCGCATGCGCGCCGCGGCCTCCGGTCGCGAGGCGATCGCCCACGCCGAGCCGGGCTCGGTCTACGTCGACCGCGAGACCGGCGAGGAGATGGAGCCGGTCGCGAAGGTCCTCCCCCTCGCCCCCTCGGCCTCCTCCCTGCCGCGCAGCCCCGAGAACCTCCGCGCCTGCCGTCGCTGCGACCAGCTGATCGGGCTGGACGTCTCGGATTGCCAGTACTGCGGCTTGCGCCAAGAAGCGCTTTAGCAGCGCCCTAGGGCTTCTTGACCAGCGTCGCGGTGTAGAGCAACCGCGCGTTGGAGTAGTAGCAGCCGTAGGTCTTGATTTTGCCGACGCCCTGCTGGGGGTGGCCGCCCTGGATGTCTTCCTTCGAGGAGCAGTGTTCGGGCAGACGGCTGCCGCGCCAGGTGTTGTCAGCGGAGACGTTGAAGGCGAACATCGGGGCCCAGGTCGGGATCGTCAGCGCCACGACCTGACCCTTGAGGACGGTCAGCGGGTGGTCGAGGGCGAAGACGGGGGTGCTGCCGAAGTAGGGGTTGAGGATCTCGATCGGGCTCTGGCGGACGAGCGTGTATTTCGGCGGCTTCGAGTCTTCGATCGGGCGCAGGACGCCGATCCGGGCCTGCGAGGGGGTGCCGAGGAAGTCGTTGAAGAAGCCCACCTCGTCGGTGGTCGTTTTCGTTTCCACGGTCGAGGGCTTGGCGAGAGTGATCGACCAGGCGACGATTTTCCCTTCGAAGGGCGCCTCGTAAGGGCGCGGGACGCCGTCGGCGATCGACTGGAAGCCGGTGATGTGACCCTCGACGCGGCAGGGGGTGATCTCGACGTTGTTGACGATTTTGCCCGGGCAGGAGGCCGGCGGCGTTTCCGGCGTCTGGCCGAGGACGACGACGCGGAGCGGCGCCGAATCGGCGTCGCCCGGCGCGGCGACCGCGACCAGCCCGGCCAGCAGGCAGGCAGCGGCGATCAGCGCCCAGGCGCGCCTGAAGGTCAATTTGGTCTCTGCGTGAGGCATCGATTGAGGCAACACAGGGGGCGTTCCCCAGTTGCGGGGCAAATCCTGCCGTTCGAATCGCCGAGATGCGGCGTTGCCGGGCGGCTTGCACGATCCCGGCCAAGTGGCCAGATAGGGTTCGCGGCGCCCGATGGAGCCCGCCAACAGCTCAGACGACTTCATCCCCGCCGGCCTCGCCGCTCTCGGGATCGAGGCTGACGAGATCGAGCTGGCGGTGATCGGTGCCGCCCATCAGCTGTTCTGGCCGCCGATCCTCGAGCTGCTGGCGCTGGACACGAGCGCGATCCCGGTCGAGCGCAATCCTGACCTCTCGCGGGCGCCCCGCCGATGAGCCAGGGGCTCGACCTGCCGCTGCGCGAGCAGGCGGCGGCGATCGCCGCCGGCGAGCTCGACGCGACCGAGCTGCTGGAGGCGACGCTCGGCCGGATCGAGGAGCGCAACCCGGCGCTGAACGCGGTCGTCGAGACCTTCCCGGAGCGCTCGCGGGAGATGCTCGCGGCGGCTCCGCGGGGGCCTCTGCACGGCGTCCCGATCGTGATCAAGGACGAGTGGCCGCTGCCCTGGCGGGCGCAGCGCTTCGGCGCCGCCGACATGCTGGCGGAGGCGACGCCGGGCGAGTCCGGCCCCTACCGCGCCCTCCGCGACGCCGGCGCGGTCGTCGTCGGCGTCGGCAACATGCACGAGCTCGGCGCCAGCAGCACCGGCAACGTCTCGGTTTACGGCCCTGCTCGCAACCCGTGGAACCCGGAGCGCTGCCCGGGCGGCTCCTCGAGCGGCCCTGCCGCGGCGGTCGCGGCACGGCTGGTCGCCGGCGCGGTCGGCGCCGACGGGGTCGGCTCGATCCGCTACCCCGCCGCCTACTGCGGCCTCACCGGCCTCAAGCCCACCTTCGGGCGCTCGGCGATGGCCGGCCACCACATGGCCGAGGTCTCGACCACGATCGTCTCCGGCGCCCTCTGCGCCGACGCTGCCGACTGCCGCCTGCTCGACTCGGCCCTCTTCGGGGAAGAGCTGCGGGCGGGCGCGGCGCCGGCGCTGCGGATCGGCGTCGTCCGCGACGAGGTCTCCGAGGACGTGGCCCCGGCGGTGCGTACGGCCTGCGAGGCGGCGATCGAGGACCTGCGCGCCGCCACCGGCGGCGAGGTGCGGGAGATCGAGCTGCCGGAACTGGCGGCGGCGACGCTGGCCACCGTCCTGATCGCCAACAGCGAGAGCCTCGGCGGCATCACCCCGGAGCGGCTCAACAACATCGACCCCGAGCTGAGCCCGATCGGGCGCGGCCTGCTCAAGTACAGGGTCCTGCTTCCGGCCGTGGCGACGATCAAGGCCGGGCAGCTACGGACCTTGGCCCGCCACACCCTCGCCGCCCTCTTCGAGCAGGTCGACGTGATCGCCTGGCCGACGGTGCCGGCGGTGGCGCCGCCCCTGGAGGCGCCGCTGGTCGAGCTGCCCTCCGGGACCCTTACCGCCGACGAAGCCAACGTCCGCGGCGGTGCCCTCGCCAACCTGACCGGCATCCCGGCGATCAGCGTCCCCGTCGGCTCCTCCGAGGGGCTCCCGGTGGCGCTGCAGCTGCAGGCGGCCTGGGGCCGCGACGAGCTCCTGCTCGACGCCGCCGAGGCGCTCGAGGGGGCCAACGACCGCCGCTGGGTCGAGGCGACTCCGCCGCCGGCCCGCGAGACCCTCTAGTGCCGGCGATCGTCGTCGCGGGCCTCGAGCGCGCCTTCGGCGAGTTCCGGGCGGTCCAGGGCATCGACCTCGAGGTCGGCGAGGGCGAGATCTACGGCTTCCTCGGGCCCAACGGCGCCGGCAAGACGACGACGGTGCGGATGCTGACGACGCTGCTGCTGCCGACCGGCGGCAGCGCCACGGTCGCCGGCCATGACGTCGCCGCCGAAGCCCGGCAGGTGCGGGCGACGATCGGAGTCGCCCTGCAGGAAGCGGCGCTCGACCCGCTGATGACGGGACGGGAGCTGATCCGGCTACAGGCGACGCTGCAGGGCCTGCCGCCGGCGGCGGGGCGCAAACGGGCGGACGCGCTGCTCGAACGGGTCGACCTCAGCGCCGCCGCCGACCGCCGCGTCGGCACCTACTCCGGCGGCATGCAGCGCCGCCTCGACCTCGCGGCCGCGCTCGTCCACCAGCCGCGGGTCCTCTTCCTCGACGAGCCGACCACCGGCCTCGACCCGGTCAGCCGCAAAACCATCTGGGAGGAGGTGCGGGCGCTGAACGAGGACGGCACCACCGTCTTCCTCACCACCCAGTACCTCGAGGAGGCCGACCAGCTGGCCGACAACGTCGGCATCATCGACAGCGGCCGGATCGTCGCCGAGGGCACGCCGGATTCGCTGAAGGGCGAGATCGGCAACCCCCATGTCGAGCTGCTCCTGGCCGAGGGCTCGGTGACCGAGGCCGAGCGCGTCTGCGCCGGGCTCGGCAAGCTGCTGCCGCCGAAGGACGGAAAGCGGGTCCTGGTCGAAGTCGAGAACGGCGCTGCCGACATCCCCCGCGTAGTCCGCGCCCTCGACGAGGCCGGGATCGCGGTCGAGTCGCTGGAGCTGGTCCGCCCCACCCTCGACGACGTCTTCGTCGCCAAAACCGGCCACCATCTCGAAAAGGAGGACGGCGGGGGCGGCGACGAGGAGCCGGCGCCGGCGTGAGCGAGCTGGCGCGCAGCGCGCGGGTGGTGCGGGCGCTCGGCGCGCGCTCGATCCGCCAGACCTTCCGCCGGCCGCAGCTGATCTCGCCGATCGTCGTCTTCCCCACCCTGCTGCTGGCGGTCCAGACCGGTGGCGCCGGTGCCGGGGTCGAACTGCCCGGGTTCCCGCCGGTACAGAGCTTCCTCCAGTTCATGCTCGCCGGCTCGATGATGCAATCGATGATGCTGGCCGGCAACAGCGGCGGCATCGCCTTCGCGGTCGACATCGAGATGGGCTTCACCGACCGTCTCTTCGCGGCTCCGATCCCGCGCTTCGCGATCGTCCTCGGCCGCCTCGCGGGGACGGCGGCGCTGGGGCTCTTCGCCGCCCTCTGGTTCTTCGCGATCGGGATCGTCTTCGGCGCCGAGATCGAGGGCGGCGTCCCCGGCGCCCTGCTGGCGACGGCGCTGGTCACCGCCTCGGCGCTGGCGGTCGGCGGGATCGGCGCCGCCATCGCCCTGCGCAGCGGCAGCGCCAGTGTCGTCCAGGGGCTCTTCCCGCTCGTCCTCGTCGTCCTCTTCCTCTCCTCCGCCTTCTTCCCGCAGGAGCTGATGATCGAGCCGGCGAAGACGATCGCCGAATACAACCCGCTCAGCTTCATCGTCGAAGGGGTGCGGGGGCCGATCATCGCCGGCATCGACGCGACCCAGACGCTGGAGGCGGTGGCGGCGATCGCCGGCATCGTCGTCCTCGGGCTGGTGCTCAGCGCCCGCGCCCTCAAGCACCGGCTGCGGGTGGGCTGATGGAGCTTGCCGCGACCCCCGCCTGGCGCGCGAACCTGGCGACGATCGGCGCCCTGATGACGCGGGCGAAAAACGAGCTCGTGCGGGTACCGGGAGCGGCGATCCCCGGGGTGCTGGCGCCGACGATCTTCTTCCTCGGCCTCAACGGCGTCTTCGGCGCCCTCACCCAGCTGCAGGGGTTCGAAACGGGCTCGTACGAGAGCTTCATCGTCCCGGTCAGCATGCTGCAGGGGGCGGGCTTCACCGGCGCCGCGGCGGGGGTCAACCTGGCCCGCGACTACGAAGCGGGCTGGGTCGACCGCCTGCTGGTCTCCCCCGCGCCGCGCTGGGTCCTGCTGGCCGGCACCGTGCTGGCGGCGAGCGCGCGGTCGCTGATCCCGGCGACCTTCGTGCTGGCGATCGCCTTCGCGATCGGGGCCGAATGGCCCGGCCTCGACGGCCTCGTCGTCTGTTACCTGATGGTCGTGGCGACGGCCGCGGTCGCCGCCTGCTGGGGCTCGATGCTGGCGCTGCGCTACAAGAGCCAGTCGGCAGCCCCGCTGATGCAGGCGGGGATGATGGCCCTGGTCCTCTTCACCCCCGCCTACGCGCCGGTCGAGCTGCTGCAGCCGTGGCTGGAGAAGGTCGCCGAAATCAACCCGCTGACCCAGGTCCTGGAAGCGGCACGGCAGGGCTTCGTCGGCGGCGTCACCTGGGCGGACACCTGGCCGGGCATCGTCGCGCTGGCCGGGTTGCTGGTTCTCCTCGGGGCCCTGGCGCTGCGCGAGATGCGCCGCACCAATGTCTGAAAACGCCCCCTCCGCGGACAGGGCGGTCCTCGCCGAGACCGAGCGGGTCTTGCGGCAGAACTGGGTCGTCGGCAGCCGGGGAGAGACGCCGTTCAGCTACACCGAGCCGAGCCCCGGGCGCTATCCCTGGCAGTGGTACTGGGACTCCTGCTTCGCGGCGATCGTCTGGCGCCGCTTCGAGCCGGCGCGGGCGCGGGCCGAGCTGGAGAGCCTGCTGGCGGCGCAACGGGACGACGGGTTCGTCGGCCACACGATCTTCTGGCGCAGCCACGTCTCCTGGCTGCGGCTGCTCTTCTACAACGTCGCCGCGCGCAAGGCGCAGCAGACCGAGTCGATCCAGCCGCCGCTGCTGGCCTGGGCCTGGCGGATCGCGGTCGGCGACCCGCGCGAGGAGCCGCAGATCGCCCGACACCTGGAGTGGCTCGCCCGCAACCGCGACCTCGAGGGGGACGGGCTGCTCTGGATCGTCCAGCCCGACGAGTCCGGCCTCGACGCCTCGCCGAAGTTCGAAGAGGTCTGGGGGCGGCGGGCAAACGGCCGCATCGGCTTCCCGCTGCTGGTCCACCGCAACCGCCGCCTCGACTGGGACGCGCGCCGGATCCGCGACGCCGGCGGGCCGGTCCTCTGCGAAGTCCTGGTCAACACGCTCTGGTCGCTCTCGTTGCAGGCGATGGGACAGCCGTCCGCGACCCCGGCTCTGGTCGAGCGACTGTGGGACGAGCGGCGGGGGCTCTTCCTCGACGAGGCGCAGCCCGGCGGTACCCGGCCGCAGACCGTCACCTGGTCCTCGCTGGCGCCACTCGCGCTTCCCGACCTGCCGGAGGCGATCGGCCGGCGCCTGGTCGAGGAGCACCTGCTGAACGAGGACGAGTTCCTGACCCCGGTGGCGCCGCCCTCGGTCGCCGTCGGCGAGCGCGGCTACGAACCCGGAGGCGGCCACGGCCCGATCCGCCGCTACTGGCGCGGCCCGACCTGGGTCAACTCGGCCTGGCTCGTCTGGCTCGGCCTGCGGCGGCTCGGCTACGCGGCGGAGGCGGAGCGGCTCGCGGACGGCGTGATCGGCGCCGCCGCCCGCGAAGGCCTGCGCGAGTACTACGACCCGCGCGACGGCAAGGGAATGGGGGCGAAGGACTTCGCCTGGTCGGCGCTCGTGGCGGAGTTGGCGGACCCGCCGCCGGCGGGCTATTTGTACCTGTAGGTAATACGCCCACGATCCAAGTCGTAGGGCGAAAGCTCGATCTTCACGCGGTCGCCCGGGAGGATGCGGATGTAGTGGCGGCGCATCTTTCCCGAGATGTGGCCGAGCACGTCGTGCCCGTTGTCCAGTTTGACGCGGAACATCGTGTTGGGGAGAGCCTCGGTGATCTCCCCCTCCATTTCGATCTTTTCCTCTTTGGCCATGCGGGCGGGAGCGTATCTAACGGCGCAGGTGTTCGAGCGCTCCTGCCCGATCCGTCACTTCGCCTGCATACTGGGCGGCCTCCAGCTCGGCCAGGGCGGAGCCGACCTCGGGCCCCGGCTCGATCCCCAGCTCGGCGGCAATCTCATCTCCCCGCAGCAACGGTCGCGGCGGCCCATCGCGGCGCCAGTCGAGGGCGGCGGCGATCATCTCGCGGGCCAGCTGCAGGTGGGCGGCGACCATCTCGGGACTGGCGATCGGGCCGACGCCGCGGGCCGAGAGGCGGTCGGCGACGGTGAGCAGGGTGACGTCGACGGCTACCGGTTCGGTCGCCCGCAGGTAGGCGTGGACGCGCCGCGCCGGCAGCGGCATCTCGGCGATCAGGAAGCCGAGGCGGAGGTGGTGCCGGGCCATCGCCTGCAGGTGCTGGGTGAGCTTGCGGCTGGCGCGCAGCCGGCCGCAGATCGAGCCGATCACCTCGGCCCCGACCTCGTCGTGCCCCTTGAAGCCGACGAAGCCGTTGAGCTCGGCCTTGGTCGCCGGCTTGGCGATGTCGTGGAGGAGGGCGCCGAAGCGCAGCGCCGTGCGGCGGCTCATCTCATCGGCGAGAGGTTCGTCGAGCAGCACCTCGACCTCCCGCGCGCGCTCGCCGGCGAAGCGGTCGAGGTCGCCCTCGACTTCGAGCGTGTGCTCGAGGACGGCGATCGTGTGGTCGTAGACGTCGAGATGGTGGTTCGGGCCCTGCTCGACCCCGCGCAGTTCCTCGACCTCGGGGAGGACGGAGGCGGTGAGGCCGAGGTCTCCGAGCAGCTCCAGCCCGCGCAGGGGGTCGGGGCCGCCCAGCAGCTGTCGCAGCTCCGCCAGCTGCCTCTCCCCCGCCGGCTCTGCGGCGCGCGGCGCGGCGGCGCAGGCCAGCGCCGCCGTCCGCGGCTCGATCTCGAGGTCGAGCTCGGCGGCCAGCCGCGGCGCCCGCAGCAACCGCAGCGGGTCGTCCTCGAAGCTGCGCTCGGAGACCGCCCGCAGGCGGCGCTCGGCGAGGTCGGTGAGGCCGGCGAAGGGGTCGATCGGCTCCGTCGAGCCGAGCTCGACCGCCACCGCGCCGATCGTGAAGTCGCGGGCGCCGAGGTCGGCCTCGATCGTCTCGCCGCGCAGGGCGGTGAGGTCGATCTGCCAGCCCCGGTGCTGGGAGACGACCCGCCAGGTCCCGAACTCGGCCGAGAGCTCGAAGGCGTGCTCTTCCAGCTTGGAGGCGATCGCCTTGGCGACGCCGCGGGGATTGCCCGCGACCGCGAGGTCGAGGTCGACGACGTCTCGCCCGAGAGCGGCGTCGCGCACCGCGCCTCCCACGACCCAAACCCCGCTCGCATCCTCCAACGCGCCGCGCACTGCGGCGACGATCGGCTCGGAGGCAAGTCGCTGGGCGCTTTTGTCAACCATGGGGACGGAAAAGCGCCCCGATTACGCGGGCCGCCGCGGCACCCGCGGCGAAATCGCGCAGGTGACCTCGTAGTTGATCGTCTCCAGTCTCGCCGCCATCTCCTCGGCGAGGATCGTGTCCTCGCCCTGGCTCCCGATCAAGACCGCCTCGTCCCCGGGCTCGACCTCCGTCTCGGGGCCGAGGTCGATCGTGATGTTGTCCATCGAGACGGTGCCGACGAGCGGGTGGCGCTTGCCGCGGACCAGGACCTCGGCGTTGTTGGTGAGGGCGCGGCGGACGCCGTCGCCGTAGCCGAGCGGGATCACCCCGACCCAGGTGTTGACCTCGGCCCGCCACCTGCGCCCGTAGCCGGCGCTGGCGCCGGCGGGAAAGCGCTTGACGTCGGCGACGTGGGAGCAGAGCGAGAGGGCCGGCCGCAGCCTCTGCTCGGCGGGGTCGTGCTGGAAGGGGTCGAGGCCGTAGATGGCGACGCCGCAGCGCGCCATGTCGAAGTGCGAGCGGCGGTCGCGCAGGACCGCGGCGCTGTTGGCGGCATGGGCGACGACAGTCGGGTGCTCGGCCTTGACCGCGGTGGCGACCTCCTCGAAGCGGTCGAGCTGCTCGTCGAAGTAAGCGGAGTCGAGTTCGTCGGCGGTCGCGAAGTGGGTCCAGATCCCGGTCAGCTCGAGGTCCGGGTCCTCGGCACAGGCGCGCGCCAGCCCCAGCACCTCGGCGGCGTCCGAATTCCCCAGCCGTCCCATGCCGCTGTCGTACTTGACGTGAATCCGGGCGCGGTGGCCGTGCGCCCGCGCCCGCGCCGCGACGACGCGGAGGAAGCCCTCGCGCCAGATCGCCAGCTCCGAGCCGGCCGAGATGACGTCGTCGACCTCCTCGACGGTCAGCGCTCCCATCGTCAGCAGCGGCACGTGCTGGAAGCGGCGCCCGATCTGCTCGGCCTCGCCCGCCGTCGCCACGGCCAGCCGTGAGGCGCCGCCGTCGATCGCCGCCGCGGCGCAGCCGTCGGCCCCGTGCCCGTAGCCGTCGGCCTTGACGACGGCGCAGAGCTCCGCCCCGTCGGCCAACTCGGACTTCAGCCGCTCGCAGTTGGCGCGGACAGCGCCGAAGTCGATCCGGGCGACCGCCCGCTCCACGACTACTCCGAGTCGGCGACCAGGGCGGCGAGCGCGTCGGCCCTGGTGACCATGCCGGCGAGGTAGCCGTCGGCGTCGACCACCGGCAGGTGGTTGTGGTGCTCGTCGGCGATCTTCTTCGCCACCCGGTCGGCCGACTCGTAGTCGTGGGCGACGATCGGATCGGCGCTCATCAGCTCCGAGACGCTGGTCGCGAAGGCTTTCTCGAGCCGCTCCTCGAACCCCTTCATCGAGCCGACGAAGACGATGCCGCCCATGATGTTGAGGTAGTGCGGCAGGTGGAGGTCGGACTCCTCCTCGCTGAGGATGAGGTCGGACTCGCTGACGATGCCGACGACCTTGTTGCCGCTGTCGACGACCGGGATCGCGCCGAGGTCGCTCTTCGCGAGCAGGTCGATCGCGGTGCGCGCGTCGTCGTCCGGGGTGACGGTGGGGACGTCGCGGGCCATGATCTCTCCGGCGGTCTTCATGGGCGCGAGGTTATTCGACCGGCCCGTCGGGGCGTATCCCGGCGGCGATCGAGTCGATCACGTCGGTGGCGATCACCGACTCGGCGGCGCCGACCCGCTCGGCGGCGTCCAGACCGGCCCGCGCGTGGCCGAGCACGGCGGCGCAGGCGGCGGCGAACCGGTCCTGGAAGCGGGCGAGGAAAGCGGCGACGATCCCCGAGAGGACGTCGCCGGTGCCGGCGGTGGCAAGCGCCGGCACCGAGATCGCGTTGACCGCGGTCCGGGACCCATCGGTGACGATCGTGTCCTCGCCCTTGAGAATCACGATCGCCTCGGCGGCGGCTGCCGCCTCGCGAGCCGAGGCAAGACGGTGGGCGTCGATCTCACCCGAATCGCGCTCGAGCAGCCGCCCCAGCTCTCCCGCGTGGGGCGTGAGGACGGTGGGCGCATCGCGGGAAGCAAGCTCCCCGAGCCGGCCGGCGAAGGCGTTGAGGCCGTCGGCGTCGAGCACGAGCGGGGCCTCGATCCGGGGCACGACCTCCCGCGCCAGCTGGAAGGAGCCGGGGTCCTTACCCAGGCCCGGCCCGAAGATGCCGGCCGCGGCGCGCTCGAAGGCCCGCAGCACGACCTTTGCGGAGGCGGGCACGAGGCAGCCGTCACCCCCTGGGCAGCCGATCGACATCACCTCCGGCTGGGCGAGCTCGAAGACCATCTCCAGGTCGTCGGGGACGGCGGCGGTCGCGTAGCCGGCACCGGACCTGATCGCCGCCAGCGAGGCCATCCGCACCGCCCCGGTGAGGCCGCGCGAGCCACCGGCGACCGCCACCTGCCCGGAGCTGAACTTGGTCGAGTGCGGGCCGCGACGGGGAGCGAGGCCAAGCGCCGCGGGGGCGATCTCGCCCGCGACGGCCTCGCCGGGAGCGCCTGGCGGGATGCCGATCGGAACAACGCGCAACTCTCCGGCGCATCCTTTGCCGGGCGCGATCCGGTGGCCGACCTTCGCCGCGTGGAAGCTGACCGTCAGCTCGGCGCGCACCGCCTCGCCGGCCACCTCTCCCGTCGAAGCGTCGACGCCCGAAGCGATGTCGCAAGAAACGACCGGCGCCCCACAATCGTTGATCGCCCGGATCGCGGCGGCCGCGGGCTCGCGCGGAGCGCCTTCGAATCCGGTCCCGAAGATCGCGTCGACCACCGCGCCCGAACCGGCCAGCCGAGCGGCGGGATCGCCCTCGAGCAGCTCACCGCCAAAACGCTCGTAGTTCGCCGAGGCGTCGCCCCGCAATTCCTCAGCAGGCCAGAGCAGCAGCGCCTCGACCTCGAAGCCCATCTCGCGTAACAAGCGCGCCGCCACAAACCCGTCGCCGCCGTTGTTCCCTTTCCCGCAGACCACCCGCACCGGCCCCTGCGGAGCCAGCTCGGCAACCGCCTCGGCCACGGCCCGCCCAGCCGCCTCCATCAGCTCCAGCGAAGGAACCCCCCGCTCCTCGATCGCCCAACGGTCAACCCCCCGCATCCCCTCGACGTCGAAAAGCGGCTTCAGCCAAGACTCCACGGCCTCAGCCTACGCGACCCCTGGGATCAAATGATTCATTGATATTTTCAAAGTGTCATTGGCTCTACAGCAGGGATTGAGGCCCCCTTCTGGGTGCAAGATCGAGCCAAATGCAGCCCACCAGCTCTCCAGGGAGTCACGGCAGCCGCATGATGTGCATCTTCTGCCAGCGGGAGGGCAAGCCATGTCGAGAGCACCTATGGCCCACCCAGAAGCATGCGGAGCCGCTGATGGAGGCTCTAGCTCCAGAGAACCGGAAGATCCAAGCCACGGTAAATCTGCCTCATCGAAACCGCGAAGGACGCCGAATAGCGACGCCTCTCACGGTCTCGATGAAGAACTCCGGTCGCGGCAGTGCTCCTAGGGACCCCACCGACACCCTCCTACCGGGCGCGCTCGAAATGAAGCGCTACTTGACGCCGACGATCAACTTCGCCGTCGCGAGATCGTCGGATGCTTCAGACCCCAGCGCCAGGTAATCGATCTTCCGCAGGTACTGCTCGGCCGCTTCGAAATCTTCTTCGCCGGGCGGGATCATCGCGGCGGCGAGCCTGAGGGCCGCCGGGCCGTCGACGAAGGCCGTAACGGGGGTGCCGCCGAGCGCGTCGAGCGCGTCCTTGTAGGGAGCCGCGTCGGCGAGGGTCTTGCCCGATTCCTGGAAGCCGGCGAGGGTTGGCGCGAGGCCGTAGCCGATCGCGATCCGGCTGCCCTTGGCGACGACCACGACCGGCTGGCGACCCAGTTCGGGGCTGCGCACCGAGAAGCCGCTGGCGCCCTCGCTGATCTTGGTGACGCCGGGGGTGCCGGTCGAGCGCAGGAAGAGGCCGATGTTGTCGACGGTGTTCTTGGCCTCGGTCTCGTCTTCGGTGTTGAGAACCAGGGCGCCGCCGAGGCTCCGCTCGCTGTTGCCGGTGACGTAGGCGCCGACGTCGCCGATCGAGGTGGCGATCGATTCGAGGTCGATGCCGGCCTGCTTCAGCGACTTCTTCAGCTGGTTCGGCGGGATCTCGCCGGGGATGCCTTCTTCGTCGATCTGGTTGATGCCTTCGTTGAAGCGCTTGCCGAATTCGGCCGAGGCGAAGGCGGCGACCGAGGTGGCGGGGAGCGACCCGAGCAGCTCGGAGGCGTCCCCCGAGGGAGGACTGTCGCCGCTGAGGTCGGTGCTGAGGTCGATCTCGATCTGGTCGGAGCCGGGGATGAGGCTGGCGACGGCGGTCGCTTCCTCCGGTTCGATGCCGACGGCGTCGAGGAAGAGTTCGGTTTCGGCGTCGATCTCGCCGCCCGCTTCGTCGATCAGGCCGCCGATGTCGACGAAGACGTCGGCGGCGCTCCCGTCGGGCGCCTCGGAGATGGCGGTGCTGTAGGCCTCTTCGCCGGCCAGGTTCTCGCCGCCGGAGGCATCGACCATCGACTTGAAGGTCGCTTCGTCTTCGGCGAAGACGACGAGGCCGTCGAAGACGCCGATCGTCGTTTCGTCTTCCTGCACCTTGAAGTCGACGCCCTCGTAGGAGCCGTCCTCGGCGGCTTCGTCGTCGGACTCGACCTGCTTGTCGATGAACTCGCGGGCGGCGTCTTCGTCGCTGGCCTGAACCGCGGCGCCGTAGCTTTCGAAGTCTTCGTCTTCGTAGTCCTGGAGGAAGATGCCGCCTTCCTCGCCGAGCCAGGGCTCGACTTCCTTTTCGTAGTCGAACTCTTCGCCGTCGTCGGCGGCCGAGCTTTCGAGCTCGGTGATGATCAGTTCGCCGAGGTCGTCGATGCCGGCGATCTTCAGCGCCAGCGCCTCGATGTTCTCCTTCGTTTCGCCTTCGGGCCGGACGGTGAAGCCGATGAAGACCGGCGCCTGCGGCGGGGCGACGGCGGCGGGATCGGTGCCGCCGCTGCCGCCGTCGTCACCGCCGCCGCAACCGGCGACGAGGAGGGCGGCCAGGGCCGCGAGAAGGACTGGGAGGACGAGGCGGGGCTTCATGGAGGCGGGCACTCTAGCGACCGTTTTGGACGAGTTCACCCGAGCAGGCGCAAGGCGGACGAATTGTCACTCGACCGTGACGGTCTTGGCCAGGTTCCGCGGCTGGTCGACGTTGAGGCCGCGGTTGCGGGCGATGCCGTAGGCCAGCAGCTGCAGAGGCAGGATCGCGACGATCGGCTGCAGGATCCAGTCGGTGGCGGCGACCTCGATCGTCTCCTCGGTGACCTCGGCGACCCGCTCGTCGCCGGCGGTGGCGATCCCGATCGTCTGGGCGCCGCGGGCGCGCACCTCCTCGACGTTGGAGAGGACCTTGTCGAGGATCGGGCTGTCGGTGGCGACGCAGATCACCGGCGTCGACTCGTCGAGCAGGGCGATCGGGCCGTGCTTCATCTCCCCGGCGGCGTAGGCGTCGGTCGGGATGTAGCTGATCTCCTTCAGCTTCAGTGCCCCCTCGAGGCAGACCGGCAGGCCGATGTGGCGGCCGAGGTAGAGGAAGAAGTCCTGGTCGCTGTGGGCGGCGGCGGCGGCGCGGGCCGGCTCCTCGGCCGACGCCAGGGTCTCCTCCATCCTCGAGGGCAGCCTCTTCATTTCGGCGACCAGCTCGGTCAGCCGCTCCGCCGGCAGCGTCCCCCGCAACTCGGCCAGCCGCAGCCCCAGCAGGTACATCGCCGCCACCTGGGCGACGAAGGTCTTGGTCGCGGCGACGCTGATCTCCATCCCGGCGCGGATGTAGAGGACGGCGTCGGCGTCGCGGGTCGCCTGGCTGCCCATGATGTTGGTGATCGCCAGCACCGTCGCCCCCGCCTCGCGCGCCAGCCGCATCGCCGCCAGGGTGTCGGCGGTCTCCCCCGACTGGGTCATCCCGATGACGAGGTCCTCGGGCCCGACCACGGGGTTGCGATAGCGGTACTCGGAGGCGACGTCCATCTCCACCGGCACCCGCGCCCACTCCTCGATCGCGTAGCGGCCGACGAGGCCGGCGTGGTAGGAGGTGCCGCAGGCGACGATCACGATCCGTCGCACGCTCCGCAGGAAGTCGTCGGAGAGGTCGACGTCGGAGAGGTCGACGCCGTCCTCGGCCGGCAGGCGGTCGGTGATCGTCTCCGCCACCGCGTCGGCCTGTTCGTAGATCTCCTTCAGCATGAAGGTCTCGTAGCCGCCCTTCTCGGCGGCGTCCGCGTCCCAGGTCACCTCTTCGGTCCCCCGCGCGACCGGGTTGCCCTCGGTGTCGGTGATGCGCACCTCGCCGGCTTCGATTTCGACGATCTCGCCGTTCTCGATCGGCATCGCGGTGCGGGTGTCGGCGAGGAAGGCGGGAATCGCGGAGGCGAGAAAGGTCTCGCCCTCGCCGACGCCGGCGACCAGCGGGCACTCCTTGCGGGCGCCGAGAAGCCGGTCGGGCTCGTCGGCGTGCATGGCGACGAAGGCGTAGTGGCCCCGCAGATCGGCGTAGGCGGCGCGGACGGCGGCGGCGAGGTCGCCGTCGTAGTGGGCGGCGATCAGGTGGGCGACGACCTCGGCATCGGTCTCCGAGGTGAAGACCTGTCCTTCGTCCTGGAGACGGCGGCGCAGCTCCGAGTGGTTCTCGACGATCCCGTTGAGAACGATGTGGACGCGGCCGGAGCTGTCGTCGTGCGGGTGGGCGTTCTCCTCGGTGACCCGGCCGTGGGTCGCCCAGCGGGTGTGGGCGATGCCGGTGGCCGACGGTGGCAGCTCCCCGGCGCCGTTGTTCGCCCGCGCCTCGACCGCGGCCCGCAGGTTGGCGAGGTTGCCGACCGCGTGGACGCTCTCGACCTCGCCGTCGGCGAGCACCGAGAGGCCGGCGGAGTCATAGCCCCGGTATTCGAGCTTTTCCAGTCCCGAGAGCAGCAGCTCCTCGCAGGGCCTGGAGCCCACGTATCCGACGATGCCGCACATGAAGGCGAGTAAGGGTAGAGGGCGAGGCCCGCGGGAGCCCTAGGAAAGCTCGGCGCGGACGAGGTCGGCCAGCCGCCCGGCGGTCTCCTCCGCCTCCTCGGCGGTGGGGGCCTCGACCATCACCCGGACCAGGGGCTCGGTCCCGGAGGGCCGGAGGAGGACCCGGCCACGGCCGCTGAGCCCCTCGCTCTCGCGCTCGACCGCCTCCCAGACGGGCGCCGCCTCCTTGATCGCCTCGCGATCGGCGACCCGCACGTTGAGCAGGACCTGGGGCAGCTTCTCCATCGGCACCGCGTCCTCGAGGCGGGCACCGCTCAGCTCGCGCATCGTCATCAGCGCCGCCGCGATCCCGTCGCCGGTGGCGACGAAGTCGGAGGCGATGATGTGGCCGGACTGCTCGCCGCCCAGCGGCCAGCCGCGCCGCTGCATCTCGTCGATCACGTAGCGATCGCCGACCTGGGTGACGGCGACCTCGATGCCGACCTCCTCCATCGCTCGGTGGAAGCCGAAGTTGCTCATCACGGTGACGACGACGCCGCCGGCGAGCTCTCCCCGCCCGGCCATCCCGCGGGCGGCCAGGGCGATCAGCTCGTCGCCGTCGTGGACGCGGCCGGAGCCGTCGACGGCGAGGACGCGGTCGCCGTCGCCGTCGAAGGCGAAACCGATCTCCGCCTCAGAGGCGGCGACCCGCTCGGAGAGGCGCTCCATGTGGGTGGAGCCGCAGCCGGCGTTGATGTTGCGGCCGTCGGGATCGACCCCGATCGTCTCGACCTCGGCGCCGAGGCGCTCGAAGATCGCCGGCGCGGCGCGGTGGGTGGCGCCGTTGGCGCAGTCGAGGACGACCTTGCGGCCGGAGAGGTCGAGTGGGAAGGCCGCCTCGAGCTCACGCAGGTAGTCCTCAAGACCCCCGTTCAGCTCGCGCACGTGGCCCGCCTGCTCGGCCGCCGGCGCCTGGTCGATCAGGGACTCGATCCGCGCCTCGACCTCGTCGCCGAGCTTGACGCCCCGCCCGTCGAAGAACTTGATCCCGTTGTCGTGGAAGGGGTTGTGGGAGGCGGAGACGACGGCGGCGAGGTCGAGGCCGAGGCGGCGGACGAGGATCGCGGCGGCCGGCGTCGGCAGGACCCCCGCCAGCAATGCGTCGCCGCCGGCCGCGGCGATGCCCGCCGCCAGCGCTGCCTCCAGCATCGGGCCCGACTCGCGGGTGTCGCGGACGATCAGGACCTGTGGCCGCTGCGCCTCCAGCGAGGCGGTGGTCGCCCGTCCCAGCGCCGTCGCCAGCTCGGCGCTGAGGAAGGTGCCGGCCTCTCCTCGGACGCCGTCGGTTCCGAAGAGCTTGCGCGCGGTCGTCAACCCGCCCTCGTCAGCGCTTGCTGAACTGAGGCCGCTTGCGAGCCTTCTTCAACCCGGCCTTGCGGCGCTCCTTGACGCGCGCGTCGCGGGTGAGGAAGCCACGGCGCTTGAGGTCGCCGCGAAGCTCGGAGTCGATCTCGGTCAGCGCCCGGGCGACGCCGTGGCGGACCGCCCCGGCCTGGCCGCTGATGCCGCCGCCGTGGACACGGACGCGGACGTCGACGTTGCCCTCGTAGCCGGAGACGGCCAGCGGCTGCTTGACCATCGTCTGGTGCAGCGGCCGCGGGAAGAACTCCTCGAGGCTGCGCTTGTTGACTTCGATCTTGCCGTTGCCGGGAAGCACGGTGACGCGGGCGATCGCGCTCTTGCGTTTGCCGGTGGCGAGGAAGCGCGCGCCTTTCTCCATCTTCGCCGGGGCGCGGCTCGCGGTCGCGGTGTCGTCCTCCTCCGCCGCCGCCAGCTCGGCTTCGCGCCGGGCTTTCTCTTCTTCCTCGGCTTCCAGCCGGGCGCGCTCCTCGGTGCTCAGCTCCCGCTGATCCGGCTCGACCAGGATCGGCTCCAGGTCGGCGCCGGGAATGACGTCTTTTTTCTTCTCGGCCTTGGGCTCCTTAGCGGCCTCCTCGGCAGCCTCGGGCTCAGGTGGCGCCTCCTCGGTCTGCTCCTCGACGACGGGCTCCTGGTCACCCTCCGGAGCGGTGACCTCCTCGGCAACAGGCTCCTCAGCCACGACCTCGGACGGCTCAACCTCTCCACCCCCCTCGGACGGCTGCTCCTCTGAAGCCTCCTCGGACGGCTCCTCCTCAGCGGCGCCTGCCGCGGGTGGCGACGATGGCGCACTCTCGCCAGTTGGCGAGAGGGGGCTATCGGAGACAGGACCCGCGGCCCCAGCGTCTTGGCCCTGATCCTCAGTCGTCTCGTCTTTTTTCTGCTCGTCGTCCATCAAGTTCAGTTCGTCTCCATCGGTTTCGGCTGCTGCGCCGCGTGCGGGTGGTCCGGCCCGGCGTACACCTTCAGCTTGGTCAGCTGCTGGCGGGCGAGGCGGTTGCGCGGCAGCATCCCCTTGACCGCCTTGCGGATCACTTCCTCGGGCTTGCGCTCGAGCATCTCGCCGAGCGTCCGGGACTTGATCCCGCCGGGGTAGCCGCTGTGGCGGTAGTAGGTCTTCTGCGCCAGCTTGTCGCCGGTGACCCGGATTTTCTCCGCGTTGACGACGACGACGAAGTCGCCGGTGTCGATGTGCGGGGTGTACTCCGGCTTGCGCTTGCCGCGCAGGGTGTCGGCGATCTGGGTCGCCAGCCGACCCAGGGTCTTACCCTCGGCGTCGACTACGTACCAGTTGCGCTGGCGGTTGGCTGGAGTGGCTACAAAGGTCTTCATCGCGCAAAAACCGCGCGGTCCTTCCCACGCGGCCGGGGGATGATAGCCATCTTGGCGCCGCGACCGCCTCCGGATGGTCGCCTATACTGCCGCCCGAGCGATAGCCGAATCCCGTGCAGGCCACTGTGCGGGAGCGGAGGAACCGAAGAGGCCTTTGCAGGTCTCAGGGGCGAATCGGACGAAAACCGTCCGTAGCGCAGCTCTTTCAGCGCGAGCCCGTCAGCTAACTCCGCAGGCGATGGAAAGAGAGGGCTAGCGGTTGAACAGCAAAGGGTTCGTCCGACCGAGCGTGGTCGGCCAGATTTGGATGACGGGCATAGCGGCCCTGGTCGCGCTGCTCGCGTGCCTCGGCGGCGTCGCCGCGGCGACCACCGGCGGGGCCGGGACCCCCGGGGCGGCTCCAAGCGCCAAGGGCAGCCCCTCCGGAACCCCCGCCGCCTCCCCCAGCGCCGGCGCGATCACCCTCGTCGCCGGCACGACCAGCCCTCGCAAATCCTTCTATTTCGGCTACCGCTACCCCCGGCTCAGCTACACGATCGCCAGCACCCAGGCCGAAAACGACCTCCAGATCGACGTCGTCAACACCGCGGGAGAAGTCGTCAAGACCTTCTACCGGGAAAACGTCGCCCCCGACGTGGAAGACAAAGTCCGCTGGGACGGGGCGACCAACGAAGGCCGGCCCGCCCGCAACGGCCGCTACAGCTTCCGGATCAGCCCCCAGTCGGCGACCGCTACCGCTTCCGCCGCGCGCAAGGCCTCGAGCGCGACCACCCTCAGCCTCGGCTTCGCCTTCTACGGCTACGCCTTCCCGATCCTCGGCAACCACGAATACGGGATGAGCGCCGGTCGCTTCGGCGCCGGCCGCAGCGGCCACACCCACCAGGGCCAGGACGTGATGGCCGCCTGCGGCACCCCCCTGGTCGCCGCCCGCGGCGGCAAGGTCCAGATGTCGACCTGGGACGACGCGGCAGGGAACTACCTCGTGATCGACGGTCGCGGCACCGGCAACGACTTCATGTATGCCCACCTCGCCGAACCCTCGCCCCTGAAAGAGGGCGAAACCGTCCGCACCGGCCAGCCGATCGGCATCGTCGGCGACACCGGCGATGCCCAGGGCTGTCACCTCCATTTCGAGATCTGGGGCGCACCTGGCTGGTACGAGGGAGGATCGCCCTTTGACCCGCTCGCCTACCTCCAGAAGTGGGACGCCTACTCCTGAGCCGAGGCTTTCCTGGCTCCGCTCCACGACGCTCGCCCGTCATGACCAGATAGCGCTACTTGTCTAAAACGCGCGTGTTCTGGATTAAGTCCGCTGAATGGTCTATACGTACTTACTACATGACGAACGCGGCCGTATCCCCCAAGAACACCCCAAGGAGCCGATCATGAAGGAGCCACTCCCCGACGCGATAGACCAGCGGCTGGTCCGATCACTCGCACATCCCCTGCGAATACAGATACTCGAGCTGTTGACCGATCACGTGGCAAGCCCGAACGCGATCGCGAACGAACTCGAGGTCGCCCTCGGCGACGTCGCCTACCACACCCGCGCGCTCGATCGTTACGGCGCCCTCGAGCTCATCGACACCGCCCAGCGGCGAGGGGCTACCGAGCACTTCTACAAGGCGAAGCCAGGAGCCTTCGTCGGCGGGCCGAAGTGGCGAAAAGTGCCGCAATCGGTCCGCGGCGCGGTCTCAGCAGCGACCCTGCAGACCTTCCTCGACAAGGCGATCGCCGCCCTGGAGGCCGGCACCCTGGACGGGCGCGAGGACACCGTCTTCCGCTGGATGCCGCTCTTCCTCGACGAGCGGGGCTGGAAAGAGGTGGGGGCGATCCTCGAAGAGGCGACCAAACTGATGCTCGCCGCCCACCTGCGCAGCCAGGACCGCCTCAGCGAGAGCGGCGGCGAGGGAGCGGTCTCGACGGTCGTCGGGATGGCGGCGTTCGAGACGGCGAGGTCGGTCGAAGCGGCCTAGCTTTGCGGTAGAGGGTCCGGTCACCCTCCGCGTGAATTAGTCGCGCCCCTATCTCGGGGCTGCTCCCGAAGATGCTGCCGCCTATGGCGGGCAGGAATCAGATTGCATATCGCCGCTTCGCGAACATTCCCGCGGAGGGCGACCGGACCCTCTTTCAACACTCTCTCCAGGACAGCCGCAGCGCGAGGCCGCAAAAACGGTCCCTCAAGAGCCGTTTTCGCGGACTCGGTGATCAAGAGGCCCCACCGACTCCCTCCCCCTACTCAGGCGATGTTCCTACTCCCACTCGATCGTCGCCGGCGGCTTTGAGGAGATGTCGAGGGCTACGCGGTTGACGTCGCGGATCTCGTTGATGATCCGGTTCGAGACCCGCTCGAGGAGGTCATAGGGAAGTCGGGCCCAGTCGGCGGTCATCGCGTCGTCGGAGGTGACGGCGCGGATCACGATCGGGTAGGCGTAGGTGCGGCCGTCGCCCTGGACACCGACGGAGCGGACCACCGGCAGCACGCAGAAGGACTGCCAAAGCTGGCGGTAGAGCTCGGCCGCCCTGATCTCCTCCTGCAGGATCGCGTCGGCGGCGCGGAGGATGTCCAGCCGCTCTTTGTTGACCTCGCCGCCGACGATGCGGATGCCCAGGCCCGGCCCGGGGAACGGCTGGCGCCAGACCATCCGCTCCGGCAGACCGAGCTCGGCCCCGACCGCCCGCACCTCGTCCTTGAACAGCATTCGCAGCGGCTCGACCAGCTCGAACTCGAGGTCGTCAGGCAGGCCGCCGACGTTGTGGTGGGACTTGATCGTCGCCGCGTGGTCGGAGCCGCCGGACTCGATCACGTCGGAGTAGAGCGTGCCCTGGACGAGATAGCTGACGTCCTCCAGCTTCGCCGCCTCCTCCTCGAAGACGCGGATGAACTCGGCGCCGATGATCTTCCGCTTCGTCTCCGGATCGTCGACCCCCGCCAGCTTGGCGAGGAAACGCTCTTCGGCGTCGACGTGGACGAGCGGGATCCCGAACTGGCCGAAGGCCTCGACCACCTGCTCGGCCTCGTTCATCCGCATCAGCCCGTGGTCGACGAAGACGCAGGTCAGCTTGTCCCCCACCGCTTTGTGGACGAGGAGGGCGGCGACCGATGAGTCGACGCCGCCGGAGAGGCCGCAGATCACCTTGCCGTCACCGACCTGGGCCCTGATCTTCTCGACCTGCTCGGCGATCACCGATTGCGGCGACCACTGCTCGGCGCAACCGGCGACGTCGCGAAGGAAGCGGGTGAGGATCTCGGTCCCGTAGGGCGTGTGGACGACCTCGGGGTGGAACTGGATGCCGTAAAGGCCGCGGTCGGGCAGCTCGAGGGCGGCGACCGGCGAGCTCGGGCTGGAGGCCAGAGGAGTGAAGCCCTCCGGCGCCTCGAAGACGGCGTCGCGGTGACTCATCCAGCAGCTCTGCTCCTCGGGCAGGCCGCCGAGCAGGCGGCCGCCGCCGTCGCGGAGGACGAGGTCGGTGCGGCCGAACTCGCCCGTCTCGGCCGACTCGACCCGGCCGCCGAGGGCGAGGACCATCGCCTGCATCCCGTAACAGATGCCCAGCATCGGAATTTCGAGGTCGAGCAGCTGGGTCGGGAACTCCGGCGCCCCCGGCTCGTAGACCGAGGCCGGCCCGCCGGAGAGGACCAGGCCCTTCGGCTTCCGCTCGCGGATCTTCTCCACAGGAGTACTGGCCGGCAACAGCTCGGCGAACACTCCACATTCCCGGATCCGACGGGCGATCAGCTGCGAGTACTGGCCCCCGAAGTCGAGAACCAGCACCTCCTCGACCGCCCGCGCGGCGTCCGCGAGCGGCTGCTCGCGGACGTCCGCTACGGACTGCTCAGTCATCCGAGACGGCCACTCCCGTCGATACGGCGGCACGGCCGTTCGAGCCCATGCCCACCGACTGCTCGTTCTGGAGCTTCTTGCCCTCGCTCATCAGCGCCGGCGCGACCATCACCTCGGCCCGCTGGAAGGAGCGGATGTCCTCGTAGCCGCAGGTCGCCATCGAGGTTTTCAGCGCCCCCATCAGGTTGAAGGTGCCGTCGTTCTCTTTGGCCGGGCCGAGCAGGATCTCCTCCATCGTCCCGTCCTGCTTGGTCGAGACGCGGGTGCCGCGCGGCAGCGAGGGATGGAAGGTCGCCATCCCCCAGTGGAAACCGCGCCCCGGAGCCTCCTTGGCCCGGGCCAGAGGCGAGCCGATCATCACCGAGTCGGCGCCACAGGCGATCGCCTTGGAGACGTCGCCGCCGGTCCTCATGCCGCCGTCGGCAATCACGTTCACGTACTCGCCGGTCTCCAGCATGTGCTGGGCCCGGGCCGCAGCGACGTCGGCGATCGCGGTCGCCTGCGGGACGCCGATCCCGAGCACGCCGCGGGTGGTGCAGGCGGCGCCGGGGCCGACCCCGACGAGGACGCCGACGGCGCCGGTCCGCATCAGGTGCAGCCCGGTCGAGTAGGAGGCGCAGCCCCCGACCACGGTCGGCACCGGGACTTCGGCGATGAACTCCTTCAGGTTCAGCGGCTCGACCGTGGTCGAGACGTGCTCGGCCGAGATCACGGTGCCCTGGATGACGAGGATGTCGAGGCCGGCCTCGACCGCCACCTCGTAGTACTCGCGCACTTTCTGCGGCGTCAGCGAGCCGCAGACGACGGCGCCGCGGGCCTTGATTTCCTCGATCCGCTTGGCGATCAGCTCGGCCTTCACCGGCTCGGTGTAGATCTGCTGCATCAGCCGCGTCGCCTCGTGCTTGGGCGCGGCGGCGATCGCCTCCAGTTTCTCCTCGGCGTCCTCGAAGCGGGACCAGATCCCCTCCAGGTTCAGGACCCCGAGGCCGCCCAGCTCGTTCGTGAGGACGGCGGTGTCGGGGGAGACGACGCCGTCCATGGCCGAGGCGACCAGCGGTATCTCGAAGCGGTAGGGACCGAGGGTCCAGCTGACGTCGATGTCGTCGGGGTCGCGCGTCCGGCGGGAAGGAACGATCGCGATGTCGTCGAATCCGTAGGCGCGGCGACCCTTCTTGCCGCGGCCGATTTCGATTTCCAAGTTAGTCCTCCAGGGGCTGGCGTTGAACTAGCCAGCCTACACTTCGGCGGGGACCTCCAATTCGTGCACCGAGACCTCGCCGAGCAGGCGCTCGACCTGGTTGCGGTCGACGGTGCCGGCGCCGAAGTGCTGGGTCGACTCCGCCCCGCAGGCGACCCCGTAGGCGAGGCAGTCCTCCGGTGAGCGGCCCTCGTAGCGGGCGGCGACGTAGCCGGCGACGAAGGCGTCGCCCGAGCCGACCGTCGAGACCGGCTCCAGCGGCTCGGTATGGACCTCGAGCAGGCGCCTGGAGTTGCCCTCGCCGACGGCGGCGACGCAGCCCTCCGGGCGCGTGATCGCCGCCTCGGTCGCCCCCAGCCGGACCAGCTCCAGCAGGCCCTGGGCGAGGTCGGAGCGGTCGGCGAACTCCTGCCCGACCAGCTCCTCGGCCTCGGTCTCGTTCGGGGTCACCATCGAGGCGCCGGCGCGCACCCCCGCCAGCATCGCCTCGCCCTCGGCGTCGAGGACGACGGGAACCCCGCGGCGACTGAGGTCGTCGACCAGGCGGGCGTAGAGGTCGTCGCCTGCCCCGGGAGGTACCGAGCCGGCGAGGACGCAGATCTTCGCCCCGCTGGCCAGGTAGCCGATCCGGTCGAAGAGGCGCTTCACCTCCTCGGCGCTGACCGCGGGCCCGCGCTCGTTGATCTCGGTCTGTTCGCCGGAGGTGGGATCGATCACCGCCAGGTTGATCCGGGTCTCGGAGGCGATCCGGGTGAAGTCGGTCAGCACCGACTCCTCCTGCAGCTGTTCCAGCACCTGGGTGCCGGTCGGGCCGCCGACGAAGCCGGTCGCGATCACGGGGCGACCGAGCAGGCTGAGCGCCCGGGCGACGTTGATCCCCTTGCCGCCGGCGACGGTGCGGCTCTCGACCGCGCGGTGGCGACGGCCGAGGCGGAAGTTCGGCACCGCCACGGTGCGGTCGATCGCCGCGTTCAAGGTCACCGTGAGGATCACTTGGCCTTCACCCGATTCAGCTCCCTCTGAGGTCGTTTCCGCGGGCGCGCAGGCGCAGCAGCACCAGCGCGATCATGAGTATCACGAAGATCGCGATCGCGATAGGGATCAAATTGTCCGCGACGAAGGTCCGCGAGCGGTCAAAGAGGCTCGCCTTCGGGACCGCGCGGCCGGCACGGAGGGCGACAACCCCGACCCTGCGCCCGCCGACGACGACGGTGGCGCCGCCCAGGCGCTCGCCGCGGCGGATCGGCCCCTCGACCTCCCGCGGGGCCTGCAGTTCGACTTCGACCTGCTGCCCGCGGCGGACGCCGACCGGCAGCGAGCGCGAGGCCCGCAGCGGCAGATGCCCGCCCGAGTAGCGGATCGCCGGTTCAGCGAGCTCCTGTCCGGCCCGGATCGGCAGCCGCCGCTGGTACTGGGAGAACCCCCATTCGAGCAGGGTGAGGTTGTCGGTGAAGCGGGTTTCTTCGGTCGGGTCGCCGATCGCGACCGAGACCAGGCCGACCCCCTTTTTCTGGCCGGAGCCGACGAGGACGTAGCCGGCGTCGAAGGTGTGGCCGGTCTTCACCCCGGTCGCCCACGGGGCCATGTAGAGGAGGTCATTGAGGGTGTCGATCCGCCGCGGCGGCCGCAGGCTGCGCAGCAGCGCCGTCCGCGAGTCGGCGATCTTCGCGAAGGCCGGCTCGCGGAGCAGCCGCCGGGTCAGCGTCGCCAGGTCGGCGGCGGAGGAGTAGTTGCCGCGCTGGTCGAGCCCGATCGGGTTCGCGTAGTGGGTGTCGGCGAGCCCGAGGGCGGCGGCGTAGCGGTTCATCTGCCGCACGAAGCTCGCCTGCGAGCCGGCCGCCGCGACGGCGAGGGTGTGGGCGGCGTCGTTGCCGCTGACCAGGATCAGGCCGTAGAGGAGGTCGCGCACGCTCACCCTCTCCCCCGTCTTCAGTCCCAGCAGCGACTCGCCGTAGATCGGACTGTAGGGGGCGGCGCGAACCACCTTGTCGAGCGGCAGCTCTCGCAACGCCACGTAGGCGGTCATCAGCTTGGTCGTGCTGGCGATCGGCAGGTGGCGCTCGGCGGCGTGGGCGGCGAGGACGTCGCCGCTGCGAGCGTCGACGACGATCCACGATTTCGCTTCGATCCCCGCCGGCCCGGGCGCGGCGGCGGCTTGAGGGACAAGCCACAGCGCCAGCGCCAGCAGCACGGCGAGGGCGCCGTGGCGCCGTCGGCTCATTTGAGCTGCAGCGTCTGGCCGGCGATCAAGATCTGCGGGTCGACTTCGGGGTTCAGCGCCAGGATCTCGGCGACCGGGACCCCGGTCTTGTGCGCGATCGCGGTCAGGGTGTCGCCCGATTCGACCGTGTAGGTCTTGGCCTTGGTCCGGTGCTTCTTCTGCTTCTGGGCCGGCTGGCTGCCGCGGTCGTTCTTGGAGGACGAGTCGCCGTTCATCGCCGTGGCGACGATCCCGACGACGATCAGCACCGCGACCACGAGGGCGAGGGCGGCGGCGATGCGAGCGGCGGCGCTGGAGCGTTTTTCCATGGGACCGGGTGGGGGATCGGTTGGGGCGGGCTGATCGTAGTAGCGATCGCCGTCTTCAGGCGGTCGATATCTCCCAGACCGTTTGCCGCAGCCGCTCGGCGGCGGCGGCCGGGTCGGGATCGGCGGCGATCCCGCGCGAGGCGGCGACGAGGCCGGCCGCCCGGCCCGCCGAGAAGGCGGCCCCCAGCAGCTCCGGCTTGCCCCCCTGGGCGCCGACCCCGGGGATGAGGAAGATCGAGCGCGGCATCAGCTCGCGCATGCGGGCGAAGTGCTTGGGCTCGGTAGCGCCGACGACGGCGCCCATGCCGCTGAGGCCGGAGGTGCCGCCGAGCCGGTCGGAGAGCTCGTCGACGATGCCGGCCAAGCGCTCGTGCAGCGGGGCATCCGGCGCCGGCAGGTCCTGGAGGTCGGCGGCGCCGGGGTTGCTGGTGCGGACCAGGGCGAAAACCCCCGCTCCTGCCTCGGCGGCGGCGGCGACCAGGGGCTCCAGGGCGTCGCGCCCGAGCAGCGGGTTGGCGGTGAAGGCGTCGGCGTCGAGGCCACGCACCGGCCCCCAGGGGGTCGGCGTCTCCCCGACCAGAGCCTGGGCGTAGGCGGCGGCGGTGACCGGCACGTCGCCGCGCTTGCCGTCGGCGATGACCAGCAGTCCCGACTCCCGGGCCGCGGCGCAGGTGTCTTCCAGCGCCCGCCAACCCGGCGCTCCGAGCCGCTCGAAGCAGGCGAGTTGGGGCTTGACGGCGACGCAGGCGGGGCCGGCCCGCTCGATCAGGTCGCGACAGTGGTCGGCGACCGCGGCGGCGGCCAGCTCTGCGGACGGCGCCTCGGGGTCGCCCGTCCCCTCCCCCTTCCCGGCCAGCTTGGCCGGGTCGGGGTCGAGGCCGAGACAGATCTGGCTGCGGCGCTCTTCAACGAGCGCCGCGAGCCGATCGGAAAAGCCAGTCAGCGAATCAGCCGCCCTTGACTTTGGTCTTCAGGGCCGAGCCGGCGGAGAAACGGGGAACTTTGCCGCCCGGGATGGTGATCCTTTCGCCGGTACGCGGGTTGACACCCTGACGGGGGCCGCGCTCGGCGACGTGGAATTTGCCGAAACCGGTGAAGGCGACCTCCTCGCCCTTGCTCAGAGCGCCGGTGATCGCATCGAGAACGGCGTCCACAGCATCGCTGGCAGCTTTTTTGCTGCCGAGCCGCTCGTCGCCGGCAAGTTGGTCCAGAAACTCAGCCTTGGTCACGTCGTAAATCCTCCTCGGGGTTTGAAGACCGGCGCAATCTAACAGCGGTCACGGCGTAAGAACTCGCGCTCTAGAGCCAAACGTCACGAACCGCTGATCGCCAGCGCGGCGACCAGCAGCGGCGGCGTACTGACCGAGCCCCCGAAGGGAACCCAGCGAGGCTCCGCGCCGGCGGCGCTGACCGCGCCCAACATTGCCACCAACTCGCCCGCGATCGTGAACTCGCGAACCGGCTCGGCCAGCGCCCCGTCGCGGATGATCCGGCCCGAGGCGCCGACGGAGAAGACGCCGGTGACGGGGTTGACGCCGGAGTGCAGGCCGGCGACGTCGGTGACGTAGACCCCCTCGCCGGCCTCGGCCAGCAGCTGCTCGAGCGAGAGCGAGCCGGGGGCGACGACGAGGTTCGAGGTCGAGACCGAGGGCAGCGAGCGGTAGCCCTGCCGCGACGCGGAGCCGGTCGAGGAGGCGCCCTCGCGGTTGCCGGTGTAGGTGTCGAAGAGGTAGGAGCGAAGCCGGCCGCCCTCGATCAGGGCGGTGCGGCGGCGCGGGACCCCCTCGGCGTCGAAGGGCGCGGAGGCCGGGCCGGCGGGGTCGCGACCGTCGTCGTGGAGCGCGAAGGCGGCGCTCGCCACCTCCTCTTCGAGGCGGCCGGCGAATGGCGAGCGGCCGCGCTGCACGGCTTTGGCGCTGAGGCCGCCGCCGATCAGGCCGGCGAAGCTGGCGGCGACGGTCTCGTCGAGGACGACCGGACAAGAGCGCGAGGCCGGCTTGGAGGCGCCGATCATCGAGAGCGCCCGCTGCGCGCCCTCGCCGCCGATCGCCTCGGGATCGAGCCCGCGCGGGCCGCGGGCGAGGCCGAAGCCGAGGCCGGTCTCGCGCGCCCCGTCCCCTTCGGCCAGGGCCGAGAGGTAGGCGTAACAACTAGAGGCCTCGTACTCGCCGGCGACGCCGGTCGAGGAGGCGATCGCCGTCTGCTCGTCGGCGTCGGCGTAGACGGCGACCTCGACGCCGACCAGGCGCGGGTCGGACTCCAGCGCCGTCCGCTCGACGGTCAGGGCCAGGTCGGCGATCCGGGCGCTGTCCCATTCGGCGATCGAGGGGTCGCTGAGGCCCGGCAGCGCCTCGAACTCCGCCGGCTGCGGCGGCACCGCGAACTCGTCCTCGTCGGCCGCGGCGGCGGCTTCGGAGGCGCGGGCGGCGATCTCCCTCGCACCCGCGTCGGAGAGGTCGGTCCCGTAGGCGAAGCCGACCCGGTGGCCGTGCCAGGCGCGGACCCCGACCCCGGTCTGGGTCGCCGCGGTGAAGCTCTCGACCTCGCCGGCGTGGACGCGGACGGTGCGGCCACCCTCGCGGGAGACGTAGGCCTCGGCGTCGCTCGCTCCGGCAGCGACGGTCGCCTCGACGGCCCGTCGCGCGACCGCACTCAGATCGCTCACCGCTGCGTCCCCCCGACCGTCATCGCGCCGACGCGGACGTGGCCCTGGCCGGTTCCCACCGGCACTTTCTGGCCTCCCTTGCCGCAGATGCCGGTCTTCATGAAGAAATCGTCGCCGACCGCGTCGATCGCCGCCAGGGCGTCGAGACAGTTGCCGATCAGGGTGGCGCCGCGGCAGGGGCGGGTCACCTTGCCGGCCTCGATCAGGTAGCCCTCGGAGACACCGAAGACGAAATCGCCGGTGGCCGGATCGACCTGGCCGCCGCCGAAGGAGACGGCGTAGAAGCCGCGCTCGACCTCGGCGATCATCCCCTCGGGGGTCGCCTCGCCGGGGGCGATGTAGGTGTTGGTCATGCGCGGGATCGGCAGGTGGCGGAAGGTCTCGCGGCGGCCGTTGCCGGTCGAGGCGACACCGTCGCGCTCGGCGGTCAGGTGGTCGTAGAGGTAGGAGGTCAGACGCCCGTCCTCGATCACCTGAGTCTTCTGCGTCGGGCGCCCCTCGTCGTCGATCGCGTCGCTCCCCCACTCGCTGGGCAGGCGCCCGTCGTCATAGGCGTTCAGCAGCGGCTGGGCGACCTGCTCGCCGAGCTTGCCGATGTAGACGCTGGCGCCCTTCTGGATGTGGTCGGCCTCGAGGCCATGCCCGGTCATCTCGTGGAAGAGGACGCCGCCGAAGCCGCCACCGACGACGACCGGCATCGAGCCTGAGGGGGCCGGGACGGCATCGAGCAGGGTCAGCGCCTTCGCCGCCGCCTGCTCGGCGATCTGCCCCGGGTCGTCTTCCAGCAGCTCGAAGCCGCGGTGGGCGCCGAGGGTCTCGGCCCCGGTCTCGACGGCGCCGTCGCGCTGAGCGACCGTCTGCACGGCGATGCGGGTGCGGGTGCGGTCGTCGCCGCTGAGGAGCCCGTCGGAGTTGGCGACCGCCACCTGGCGCCGCGCCTCGGCGTAGACGGCGGTGACCTGGGCGACCTCGGCGCCCTTGCCCCGCGCCCGATCGTCGAGCTCGCGCAGCAGCTCCGCCTTGCGCCCGGCCGGCACGTCTTCGGGGCGGCGCTCGATCGGCACGGGGGTCACCTCCTGCCGGCGCAGCGGCCGCGGCTCGCGCCGCTCCGAGCGCAACGCCGCCGCGGCTTCGTCGGCGGCGCGCTCGAGGTCGGCCGGGTCGAGGCCGTCGACGTGGGCGAAGTAGGTGGTGTTGCCGTCGACGACGCGGACGCCCGCCCCCTCCTCGGCCCCCGACTGCACCGCCTCGATCCGCGACTCGTCGATCGACATCGACTGGCCGCGGCGGCGTTCGGCGAAGACCTCGGCGAAGCGACCGCCGTTGGCCAGTGCCCGGGCAAGGACGCGCTCGGCGACGCCCTGGTCGAGCAGCTCGCTCATCCCTTCTCCTTCTTGCCGGCGACCTCGATCAGGCGACCGGCGGCCACGAATAGCTCGGCGCCGCTGCGCGAGTCCTGGGCGTGGTCGGCGCTGCGGCCGTGCGGGTAGTAGAGGCGGGCGAAGGGCCGGCGCGAGACCCGGCGACGGCGCATGAAGGCGGCGGCTTCGTCGGCGTAGACGGAGACGCGGTCGAGGAGGACCCGGTGCGGCTTCGGCGGCATCAGTCGCCGCCCTTCCGAGATTTGGGGGGCTCTGATCCCCCGAAGTTCGGAGAGGCCAGCCGGCGCAGGGCAGAGCGCATATCGAAGAGCATCAGCGAGGCGAGGGCGAAGCGGTCGGTGACGGCGACCGCGGCGAGGCCGGCGTTGCGGACCGCGAAGACCTCGCCCTGCTCGGTGGCGATATGGACCTGCTCGACCGGCGCCCCCTCGGCGCCGTCGGCGACGGCGAAGAGAGCGGCGGCGTCCTCGCCCCAGCGCCCCGGCTCGTCCCCGGTCGCGGCCAGAACCTCGCCCTCGGCCCCGAGGATCGCGGCGCCCCGCAGGTCCGGCGACATCTCGGTCAGGAACGCCAGCGCCCCGTCGGCGGACTCTCCCGAGAGAGGGGCGGTTGCGGCAGCGTCAGGCATGTGGGCGAAGATACCGACCGTGACCCTCGCCCGAGCCTCCTGGATCATCACCGTCGTCATCTGCGCGATCGCCGCGGTCCTCTTCGCCTTCAGCGGCTACACCGGCTACGCGATCACCCTGGTCGCGATCGGCCTGGCGGCGAGCGTCAACCTGCTGCCGCCCGCCTAGCGGGGCGCTTTAGCGTCCCCTGGGTCAACTAAAGCGCCTAGCCAGAGCGATAGGGGCCGCTTTCGCGCTCGCGGTAGGAGGTCTCCGGCTCGGCGTGGATCAGCACCTCGGCCTGGGGAATCTCGGCCTCGATCGTGTCGCGCATCTCGTGGGCGAGCTCGTGAGCGCGCTCGAGCGTGGTGCCGGAGCGGTACTGGACGTGGAAGTCGATGTGGCGGCGGCGACCGGCGCGGCGGGCGCGGAGCTTGTGGTAGCCGGCGACCTCGGGGGTGCGGGCGGTGGCGATCGCCTGCTCGATCCGGTCCATCTCCGCGTCGGGCAGGGCTTCGTCGACCAGGACCCCGGAGGAGCGGCGGATGATGTTGATCCCGGCTGAGACGATCGCCACGGCGACGAGGAGAGCCGTGATCGAGTCGAAGGCGGCGGCGCCGGTGACCTCGACCAGGCCGAGGCCGACCAGAACCCCGGCCGAGGTCATCGCGTCGGTGCGGAGGTGGGCGGCGTCGCCCTCCAGGGCCGGCGATTCGTGGACACGCGCCTGGCGGTAGAGGACGCCGGAGACGACGAGGTTGGCGACCACCGAGAACCCCATCACGGCGATGCCGACGCCGAGGGTTTCGACCGAGGAGCCGACGGCGAGGCGGTGGGTCGCCTCGTAGACGATCACCGCGGCGCCGACGAGGATCAGGATCCCCTCGATGTTGGCGGCCAGGTTCTCGACCTTCTCGTGGCCGTAGGGGTGCTCCTCGTCGGCCGGCTCGTCGGCTTTGCGCACGGAGATGAAGGCGATGACCGAGGCGACGAGGTCGATCAGCGAGTGGATCGCCTCGGTGATGATCGCGATCGAGCCGGTGATCGCCCCGGCGGCCAGCTTCAAGGCGATCAGGATCGCGTTGGAGGCGATCGAGAGCGCAGCCGCGCCGCTTTTCGTACGGATCATGGCCCCGCCTCGGCCTCCAGGCCGAGGTGCCGGGCGAGCATCCGCACCGCCTTGCCGCGATGGCTGATCGCGTTCTTCTCCTCGGGCGTCAGCTCCGAGAAGGTGCGGTCGTCCCCATGGCCGGTCTCGTCGGGAACAAAGGCGGGGTCGTAGCCGAAGCCGCCGTCGCCGCGACCCTCACGCAGCAGCGTCCCCTCGCAGCGGGCCTCGAAGACGTACTCGTGGCCGCCCTCGTCGATCAGCGCGATCGCGCAGACGTAGGCGGCGCGGCGATCCTCCCCGGCCGCGCCCACTTCGCGCAGCAGCTTCTCCAGGTTCGCCTCGTCGCCGGCTCCCTCGCCGGCGTAGCGGGCGGAGAAGATCCCCGGGGCGCCGCCGAGGGCGGCGGCTTCGATCCCGGAGTCGTCGGCGATCGTCACCTCGCCGGTGGCGGCGTGAGCCGAGCGGGCCTTGATCAGCGCGTTGGCCTCGAAGCTGTCGCCGGTCTCCGGCGGCGAGGGAACCTCGTCGGGCAGCGACCGCAGGTCGACGCCCGGTAGGAGCTCGGCCATCTCCCGCACCTTGTGCTGGTTGCGGGTGGCCAGGATCATGCGACCCGCTCCTGCACCTCCCGCAGGCGGCCGATCCCGAGCTCGGCGAGCCCGAGCAGCTCGTCCAGCGAGGCCCGCGAGAGCGGCGTCCGCTCCGCCGTCGCCTGCACCTCGACCAGCCCGCCCTCGCCGGTCATCACCACGTTGGCGTCGACTTCGGCGTTGGAGTCCTCGCCGTAGTCGAGGTCGCAGACAGCGCGGCCGTTGACCATGCCGACGCTGACCGCGGCGACCGAGCCGGTCAGCGGCAGGGCGTCGAGGGCTTTCTTGTCGACCAGCTTCTGGAAGGCCTGACGGAGGGCGACGTAGCCGCCGGTGATCGCCGCGCAGCGGGTGCCGCCGTCGGCTTCGAGGACGTCGCAGTCGACGTAGACGCTGCGCTCGCCCATCGCCCGGAAGTCGACGACGACGCGCAGCGAGCGCCCGATCAGCCGCTGGATCTCGACCCCGCGGCCATCCTGTTTCCCCTTCGAGATGTCGCGCTGCTTGCGGTCGCCGGTCGAGGCGGGCAGCATCGCGTACTCGGCCGTCACCCAGCCTTTGCCCTTGCCCGTCATCCAGCGCGGCACCTGCTCCTGGATCGAGGCGGTGCAGATCACCCGCGTCCGCCCGATCGAGATCAGCGCCGAGCCGTCAGCGCTGCCGACGAACCCCGCGTCGATCGTCACCGGCCGGATGTCGGCCGGCGCCCTGTCGTAACTGCGTGAAGCTGGCATCGGGCGAGTGTTTCATGCGGACACGACTCACGAGCTCCGGGTCAGGAGCGATTTCGCTCCCGCCAATCGCCGGCCGCGGCACGCACCCGTCCGCCGCTGACGATGTCCGCTTCCGATTCGTAGGCGTATTCACAGGCTGATTGCAGGGCGGCCAGCGTCTCCCGCAAGTTGCCGCCGCTCTCGTCGTAGAGGGCGGCCAGCGCCTGCAGCGCATCAGAGGAAAGAAGCTGATCGGCGCTCACCGTGGGGGCGCCGTGCTGGGACAGCCGACGCTCGACGATTCTCATCAGCGCGGGCACGACCTCGACCTCCGCGAGCCCGGGCAGCCTGACCAGCGCGAATGCCCCGGCCAGATCCCTGAAGGCCTGCGTAGACGTGAAGACGTCCTGGATCGCGATCAGGAACGCGGCGTCGAGCTCATTGATGAAGGAGTGCACCGGCCCCGAGAGAAAACGCTCCGCGAGCTCTGGGCTGGAGCCTCCGATCGCGGCCTCCGTGTCCTCGAGGACGAATACGGGCTGGCGCCCACGAGAGCGGAGGATCGCGATCAAGCGCTCGAGGCCCGCCAGGCGATCGACTGCCCGGCTTTCCGTCCTCACCTCTTCACGAAGGGAACCGAGCTCGGCGTGGACGGCCGCGGGGATGGGTCCCCCTCCCAGGGTGCCTCCGACTTTCCCCGGGTCCTCCATGACAATGCGATCGTCCGCCCGCGCCAGCTCGATCTCCCTGCGGTGCCGATCCTCCATCTCGAGGTCGTTGAGAGCCTGACTCAGCGCCACCGCCCCCATCACGCCCACAGATGCGGGGTCATCGGCCCCGCTGACCGGCACCCGCAGCGCCGTGTGGGTGTCGGGGAGACTGCCGCAGACATGGGCGATCAGGCTCGACTTGCCGGCTCCCCGCGGACCCACGACGCCCACCGTGCCGCCCCCCGAGGCCGATCGAAGCGCTTTCGACTCGAACCTTCCGGTGCCGGTGAGCGAATCGAAGGGAACGTGATCAGTCGCGAGCTGGGCAAACTGGTGTCGCGGCTGAAAGACGCTCCGCCGCACGACCATCTCGATCAGGTCAGCGCTCATGCGGCAGGTTGGGGCGATAGACGGTGCGGGGACGCCCGGGCCCGTCTGCCCGCTCCGGCTCGGAGATCACGAGGTCGTTTTCTCGAAGCTGATGGAACATCTGCGTCAGACGCGCCCTGGTGACTCCGAGGGATTCCTGCAACTCGGCATCGGAGGGGCTGGCCTGCCCCCGATCCAGCAGCTCGGCCAAGAGCATCGCGGGGGCTCGCCCCAGCTGTGCGGCCATCTCCAGCAGCCGGGCTCGTTCGTCGAGGAGCACCCCTGGATCTTGATCGTTGACCACGCCGAAGCTCAAGGCTCGCAGCGCCTGGCGAGGATTGCCCTCCGCGCCGACGGCGGCTGCCCTGATCAGCCGGCCCGAGAGCTCTCCTTCGCCGCGTCGGGTGAGGAGGTTCGCCAGGTCGTTGGTCGACCAGTCCCCGAGGGGCACGACCAGGTCGAAAAAAGCGTCGGCGGGCGGCTTCAAGACCGTCGAGCGATGCCTCGCGTCGAGCGCCACCACCCAGCAATGGGGCTGCTGCCAAAGCACGTCCCGCATCCGCCCGAAGAGATCGAAGACCGCCTCCGGCGCGCTGGGGCCGTCGAGCAGGATCACGCTCGGCGCCGCTTCGCCGATCGCCCCCAGCTGCAGGCCGAGCTGACGGGACGCCCCCGCAGGAAGCTCCCCGCCCCCGCGGAGCGCTTCGATGGCGTTGCCGGCGATTGCGGCCGGCGATGACTCGCCCGTCAGGCTGTTGCGAATACGCGTCGTCAGCTCGAGCGCGTCGGCTGCGCCGGTTCCCTCGACGAAGACGACGTTCTCGCCACCTTCGCGAAGGACCATCTGGATCTGGTGCAGCAGGGTGGTCTTCCCACTGCCCCAACGGCCGAGGACGAGGACGTTGAGGCGCCGCTCGATCGCACGAACCAACCGGTCCCACTCGGGCACATTGACGAAGAGGTCGCGATCAGCCTGGTTGTCGTATAGCGGTCGGCCGCCCAGAAGCACGTAACTATTATTATAGTAATATTTTAAATGTCAAGAAATATGGGGATCGAGTCTGTCGAAGGCCCGATCCCCTGAGTCCTATTTGAAGGCGACCTTGTCGACCGCCTCCTTGATCTTGTCGACGATGACGTCGGCGAGCTCGGTTCCCTGCTTGCCGTTGAAACCTTTCATCGCCGCCACCATGCCGACCATCAGCAGCGAGACGAGCAGGATCAGGCCGACGTACTCGACCGTGCCCTGTCCCGTCTCCCCCGCCAGTCGGCGCAGCTCGTCGAAGCGGCGCGAGATCCTGGCGTGCAGGTAGCCCATCAGCTTGTAGACCATCGATGCCTCCTTACGGTTGGTTCGGGAGACGGATGCTCGGAGGGAAAAGCGCAACGAACAAGACGCGATTGCGCCGGAATCGGGCCAGTTTTGGAAAAGGTTCGTGAAGTCTGGCTCGACGCCGCCGTCAGGCTCGGCTGAGCTCAGGCCACTGGATCTCTTCCCGCTCGAGCGCCCTGACCACGGCCTCGGTTCGGGTCCGGGCCTCCAGCTTGGCCATCGCGTTGCGGACGTGGGTGCGGACCGTCTCCGGCGAGAGGACGAGTCGCTGGGCGATTTCCTCGCCGTTGAGGCCACGGGCGAGCAACGTGAGAATCTCTGCCTCGCGGCCGCTCAGCGCTTTCGGCGCGTCCTCTTCCTCCTCGCCGGGGGCCTGCGCGAAGCGGGAATCGAAGTAGCGGCCCCCGCGCCAGACCTCGCGCAAGGCTTCGATTAGGACCGCAAGGCTCGCCGGCTTCGCCACCAGGCCCCTGGCGCCGCTGCGAAAGGCCGCGCCGAGGAGGTCGGAGTCGTCCAGATCGGTGTAGATGAGGAACTTGGTCCCGTTCGCCCTGCCGTTGTTGAGGCGGCGGACCAGCTCGGTCCCGCGCTCGTCCGGGAGGTCGACCCCGACGACCGCGACATCGGGCCGCCGCTCGGAGATCACCGCCGCCCCGCCAGCCGCCGTGGTGGCGCATCCGAGAACCGAAAACCCACGCCGCTCCAGCAGGACCGCGAGGCCGTCCCGCAGTGCCTCATGGTGCTCAACCAGAACCAACGACGGACTGCCGACGCCTGCCTCCATCTGCCCTCTTCACCCCTCCTGGCCGTATCGACTCGCGAACGGTCAAATACCCATGGTGCATTGAAGAGAAACAGCGCGGTCTAGCGAAAGGCCTGGATGCCCGTGACGGCGCCTCCGATCACCAGCGCGTGGACGTCGGCCGTGCCCTCGTAGGTGACGACGGACTCGAGATTGTTCATGTGGCGGATCACCGGGTACTCCAGCGTGACCCCGTTGGCTCCGAGGACCTGGCGGGCCGTCCGCGCCACCTCGAGCGCCCCGTTGACGTTGCCGAGCTTGCCGAGGCTGACGTGCTCGGGCCGCAGCGTGCCGGCGTCCTTCATCCGCCCCAGGTGCATCGCCACCAGCGTCGCCCGGCTCACCTCGAGGACCATCTCCGCCAGCTTCTGCTGCTGAATCTGGAAGGAGGCGATCGGGCGGTCGAACTGGACCCGCTCGAGCGCGTACTCCAGAGCCGCTTCGTAGCAGGCGCGCCCCGCCCCGGCGGCGCCCCAGACGATCCCGTAGCGGGCCTCGTTGAGACAGGAGAGCGGCCCTTTCAGGGAGCTCACCTCGGGCAGCACCGCGTCGGCCGGCAGCCGCACGTCGTCGAGCAGCAGCTCGGAGGTGACCGAGGCCCGCAGCGAGAGCTTCTTGTGGATGTCCTGGGTGGTGAAGCCCTTGGTCCCCTTAGGGACGAGGAAGCCGCGGACCCCTTCGTCGGTCTGGGCCCAGACCACCGCCACCTCGGAGACCGAGCCGTTGGTGATCCACATCTTCTGCCCGTGCAGGATCCAGTCGGAGCCGTCGCGCCGCGCCCGCGTCCGCATCGCGCCCGGGTCCGAGCCCGCGTCAGGCTCGGTCAGACCGAAGCAGCCGATCGCCTCGCCGGCGGCCATCCGCGGCAGCCACGCCTGCTTCTGCTCCTCCGAGCCCCAGCGCCAGATCGCGTACATCGCCAGGCTGCCCTGGACCGAGACGAGGCTGCGGATGCCGCTGTCGCCCGCCTCCAGCTCCATGCAGGCGAGGCCGTAAGCGGTGGCGCTCGCCCCGGCGCAGCCGTAGCCCTCGAGGTGCATGCCGAGGACGCCGAGCCTGCCCAGTTCCGGCGCCAGCTCGGCGAGCGGGACCGTCGCCTCCTCGAACCACTCCCCCACGTTCGGCACCACCTTGTCGCGGACGAAGGCGCGGACGGTGTCGCGGATGTCGCGCTCCTCGTCGGAGAGGAGGGAGTCGAGGGCGAGGTAATCGGAGGGGCGGATCGGCGGGGCGGCGGTGGATGACATGGCGTCCTCGTGGTTGGTGGCTCGTATCTGAGATCGTGACCTAATGGCCGACTCGGCGTTGGGAAACCTGCGAATCCTCGACTTCTCCCGCGTCCTCGCCGGCCCGCTGGCGACGATGACGCTGGCCGACCTCGGCGCCGAGGTAACCAAGGTCGAGCGGCCCGGCGGCGGCGACGACACCCGCTCCTGGGGCCCGCCCCACGACAGCGCCGGGGAAGCGACCTACTTCCAGGCGGTCAACCGCAACAAGACGAGCCTCGTCCTCGACCTCCGCGATCCCGGCGACCTCGCCGAGGCGCGGCGGCTGGCGCTGGCAAGCGACGTCGTCGTCGAGAACTTCCGCCCCGGCGTGATGGCGAAGCTGGGCCTCGACTACGAGACGCTGGCGGCGGAGAGCCCGGGGCTCGTCTACTGCTCCGTCACCGGCTTCGGCAGCTCAGGCGCCGGCGCCGAGCTGCCGGGCTACGACCTCCTCGTCCAGGCCCTCGGCGGGCTGATGAGCGTCACCGGCGAGCCCGACGGCGAGCCGCTCAAGGTCGGGGTCGCCCTCGTCGACGTGATCGCCGGCCTCTACGCCGCGGTCGGCATCCTCGCCGCGCTCGAGCACCGGCGCCAGAGCGGCGAGGGACAGCTGGTCGAGGTCGACCTGCTCTCGGCGCTGCTCGCCGGCCTGGTCAACCAGAGCTCGGCCTTCACCGTGGCGGGCGTGGTGCCGAAGCGGATGGGAAACCTCCACCCCAGCATCGCCCCCTACGAACTCCTTCACTGCCGCGATGACGACATCGTCCTCGCGGTCGGCAACGACCGCCAGTTCGCCGAGCTTTGCGCGGTACTCGGGAGCGGCACCCTGGCCGATGACGAGCGCTTCGCGACCAACCCCGCGCGGGTAGAGCACCGCGACGAGTTGCGATCACTACTCGAGGGAGAGCTTGCCGGAGGGCCGGCAACGGAGTGGGTCGAGATGCTGAGGGCCCGCCGCGTCCCCGCCGGAACCGTCAACGACATCGGCGCCGCCTTCGATTTCGCCGCGAGGATCGGCCTCGACCCGATCGTCGAGATCGACCGCGAGGACGGGCCCCCGGTCCGCCTCCCCCGCAACCCGATCAGGCTTTCGAAGACGCCGGCGAGCTACCGACTACCGCCCCCGCGCCTCGACCGAACGTAGTTGTCCCCGCATACCGGGGACAAATGCGTCCGGTTCGCGACGCGGCTATACCCTGCTCTCGGTGCGGGTCCTCGTCGTCACCAACTTCATGCCCGACGCCGGTGCCCCGCAGCGGGGCCGCTGGGTGCGGGACCAGGTCGACGAGGTGCGCGAGCGGGGAATCGACGTGGACCTCTTCGCCTTCCCGCCGGGGCGCTCCGAGTACGTGCCGGCGACGCGACGGCTGCGGGCGCTGCTGCGTCGCGAGCGCTTCGACCTCGTCCACGCCCACTACGGCCTCGCCGGCTGGGTGGCGCGGCTGGCCGGGGCCTCGCCGCTGATCGTCACCTTCCACGGCACCGATGTCCGCCATCACCTCGTCGGCCACCTCTCGCGCCGGCTCGCCTGGCGGGTAGACCTCGTCGCCGGAGTCTCGCGGGCGCTGTTCGAGCCGGAGGACGGGCGGCCGGGGCTGCCCGCCGTTCCCGGCTCGGCAGTGCTGCCCTGCGGTCCCGACCTCGAGCGGTTCGGGCCGCTGGCGCGGCAGGAGGCGCGGCGCCGGCTCGGCCTCGACCCGGACGGCAGCTACCTCTTCTTCCCCGCCAACCCCTCCCGCCCCGAGAAGCGGCACGACCGCGCCGCCGAGGTCGCGGCCGCCTGCGAGGCCGACCTCCTCACCGGCGGCTCGATCGAGCCCGAGCAGATGCCGCTCTGGCTCAACGCCGCCGACGCCGTCCTCGTCACCTCCGAATACGAGGGGTTCGGGATGGCGGCGATCGAGGCGCTCGCCTGCGACGTCCCGGTCCTCTCGACCCCGGTCGGGATCGCCCCCTACGCGCTCGGCGGCCTCGACGGCTGCCTCTGCGCACCCTTCGACGCGGGCGCCTGGGCCGCCGTGGCGCGGCGCCATCTCGACGCCGCCGACCCCCGCGTGACCGGCGCCGAGCGAGCGGCCGACCTCTCGGCGGCGGCGATGGCCGAGCGGGTGATCGAGGCCTACCGGGCGGTGGTCGACGGCGCGGTGCCGACGCAGCCGCCGGAGCGGTAATAGATTGAGGCGATGAGCACGGAAGCCGGTGCCGCAGGAGACAGCCTCGAGGAGCGGGTCCGCGAGGCCGAGCGCCGGCTGGAGGAGGCGGCGACGCTGGCGGCCGAGGCCGAGAACCGCGCCGAAGAGGAGATCAAGGCGCTGGAAGCCGACCTCGAGCGCGAGCGCGAGGAGAAGGAGAAGGCGCTGGCGGCGGCCGAGGAGCGCCTCGGCGAGATCGAAGCGCAGGTGGAGACGGCCGAGGAGCGGGTCGAGGCCGCCGAGCGCCGTGCCGCCACCGCCGAGGGAACGGTCGCCGACGAGCTGGCACGCGCCCGCGAGGGGGCGGCGAGCTGGCTGCAGGGGCAGCTCGACTCCCTGCGCCGGGAGGCCGAGGGGCGATAAAGGCCTCGGGTGAGTTCGACGTCGCCGTCGTCGGTGGCGGCGCCGCCGGCCTCTGGAGCGCGCTGCGGGCGGCCGAGCTCGGGGCCCGGGTCTGCCTCGTCTCCCGCACCCCGCTCTCGCAGAGCGCCAGCTACTGGGCCCAGGGCGGGCTGGCGGCGGCGCTGGAGCCCGACGACTCCCCCGAGCGCCACGCCGCCGACACGATCGCCGCCGGCCGTGGCCTCTGCCGCGCCGCCGCCGTCCGGGTCCTGGTCGAGGAGGCACCGGCGGCGGTGCGGGACCTGATCGCCCGCGGCGCGGTCTTCGATGTCGACCACGAGGGGCGGCTGGCGCTGGGACTGGAGGGCGGCCACGCCCACCGCCGCATCGTCCACGCCGGCGGCAGCCAGACCGGCTACGAGCTGACCTCGAAGCTGGCGCTGTGGGTCGCGGCCGAGTCGCGGGTCGAGGTGATGGAGCGGACCTCGGCGGTGGCGCTGTGGAGCGAGGGCGAGCGCTGCCACGGGGTGATCACGGACGGCGGCGCCGTGGCGGCATCGGCGACGATCCTCGCCACCGGCGGCGCGGCGGCGCTGTGGCGACGGACGACCAATCCGCGGGGGGCGATCGGAGCCGGGCCGGTACTCGGCTCGCTCGCCGGAGCCGACCTCGCCGACCTCGAGTTCTGCCAGTTCCACCCCACCGCCCTCTCCCTGCCGGGGACCGAGTACGACGGCGTCCTCGTCACCGAGGCGGTCCGCGGCGAGGGGGCGAAGCTGCTCGGCGCCGACGGCGAGCGCTTCACCGACGAGCTGGCGCCAAGGGACGCGGTGACCGCGGCGATCCTGGAGAAGATGCGCAGCGAGGGCTCGGCGGCTGTCGCCCTCGACCTGCGCGAGATCGACCCCGCCCGCTTCCCCAACGTCTTCGACTCGCTGGCGAAAGCGGGGTTCGATCCCCGCTCGGAACCGGTACCGGTGGCACCCGCCGCCCACTACACGATGGGCGGGATCGCGGTCGACGTCGACGGTCGCTCCTCCCTGCCCGGGCTCTACGCCGTCGGCGAGTGCTCCTGCACGGGCCTGCACGGGGCCAACCGGCTGGCTTCGAACTCGCTCAGCGAGTGCTTCGTCTTCGGCGGGCGCGCGGCCGCCGCCGCGATCGCGGAGGAGGCGCCGGCGGACCGGCCGGCGCCGCCGGCGTGGCGGTTCGAGCCGCCGAGCGACGAGACCCGCGACGCGGTCTGGCGCTACGCCGGGCCGATGCGCAACCCCGACGACCTCGCGCGCCTGATCTCCAACCCGTACCCCCTGGCGCGGGCGATCGGCGCCAGCGCCCTCGACCGCCGCGAGTCCCGCGGCGGCCACCTGCGACGCGACCGCCCGGAGACCGACCCGGCGCTCGACGGCACCCACGTCGTCGTCCACCCCGACGGCAGCGTCAGCGAGGAGGCGTGGAACTGATCCGGACGCAGTTGTCCCCGGTATGCGGGGACAACTGCGTTCAGTAGCGTCAGCCCATGCTTCTCGGGGTGGATGTCGGCGGCACCTTCACCGATGCCGTCCTGCTCGATGGGGGCGCAGTCCACACCGCCAAGGTGCCGACGACCCCGCGCGAGGAGTCGGTCGGGGTGATGCGGGCGGTGGAGGCGGTGCTGGAGCGCGCCGGCGCCGGGGCCGGCGAGGTCACGGTCTTCGCCCACGGGATGACGGTCGGGACCAACGCCCTGCTCGAGGAGCGCGGGGCGAAGACGGCGCTGATCGCCACCCAGGGCTTCGCCGACCTGCTCGAGATCGGCCGCCAGGACCGGCCCGAGCTCTACCGGCTCTGCGCCCCGAAGCCGGCGCCGCTCGTGGAGCGGGAGCTGCGCTTCGAGGCGGCGGAGCGGACCGGGCCCGAAGGCGTGGTGGAGGCGCTGGGCGACGGGGAGCCGGAGCGGCTGGCGGCGGCGATCGAGGCCGGCGGCGCCGAGTCGGTCGCCATCTGCCTCCTCTTCTCCTACCTGGAGCCGGAGCACGAGAGTCGCATCGCCGCCCACCTCCGCGAGCGCCTCCCCGGCGTCCACGTCTCCGCCTCGCACGAGGTCCTGCCCCGCTTCCGCGAGTACGAGCGCTGCTCGACCACCGTCGTCGACGCCTACCTCAGCCCGCTGCTCGGGCGCTACCTCGGGCGCCTCGTCGAGGCCGCCGAGGAGGCGGGACTGCCACAGCCGCTGGTGATGCGCTCCTCCGGCGGCGTCGCCCCGGCCGAAGAGGCGGCGCGGGGCGGCGCCTGGAGCGTCCTCTCCGGGCCGGCGGGGGGCGCCGTCGGCGCCGGCCTGCTGGCCGAGCTCAGCGGCGACGGCAACGCCCTCGGCTTCGACATGGGCGGCACCTCCTGCGACGTCTGCGTCGTCGCGGGCGGCGAGGTCCGTCGCACCGACTCCCGCGAGATCGCCGGCCGGCCGATCCAGCTGCCGATGATTGACGTCCACACCGTCGGCGCCGGCGGCGGCTCGATCGGCTGGCGCGACAGCGGCGGCGCCCTCCGTGCCGGCCCCCGCTCCGCCGGCGCCGACCCCGGCCCCGCCTGCTACGGGCGCGGCGGCAGCGAGCCGACCGTCACCGACGCCAACCTCCTGCTCGGCCACCTCGCCGGCGACTCGCGGCTGGCGGGCGGGGTCGCGCTCGACGTCGAGGCGGCCGAGCGGGCCGTCGCCGAGCTCGGTCGCTCGCTCGACCTCGACCCGCTCGCGACCGCCGCCGGGATCGTCCGCGTCGCCAACCAGGAGATGGTGCGGGCGCTGCGGGTCGTCACCGTCGAGCGCGGGGTCGACCCGCGCGGCTTCGCGCTGCTGCCCTTCGGCGGCGCCGGGCCGATGCACGCGGCGGCGATCGCGACGGAGCTCGGGATCGGGACGATCCTCTGCCCCCGCGCCGGCGGAGTTCTCTCGGCGCTCGGCCTCTGCGCCTCCGAGCGCCGCCGCGACACCGCCCGCACGGTGATGCTGAGCGGCGAGGAGCTGACGGCGGAGCACCTCGCCGCCGAGGTGGCGGCGATGGTCTCCGAGACCGGCGCCGGGATGGAGGGGGAGGCGGAGCCGCGGGTCGTCTACAAGCTCCGCTACGCCGGCCAGGCCTTCGAGCTGGCGGTGCCGGGCCCGGTCGATCCCGACCCGGCGGAGCTGGTGGCCGGCTTCGAGCGCCTCCACGAGGAGCGCTACGGCCACCGCGATCCCGAGGGCGAGGTGGTGCTGGTCGACATAGAGCTGGCCCTGGTGGTACCCGGCCCGGCGCCGCGGCCGGTCGCGGCCGGCGAGGGAGCGGTCGAGGAGAGCTCGCGCCGGGTCCACTTCGGCGAGGGGTGGGTCGAGACCCCGGTCCTGCGCGGCGAGCCCGCCTCCGGCCGCGAGGCCGAGGGCCCCGTCGTCTTCGAGCTTCCCGAGGCGACCTTCGTCGTCCCGCCCGGCTGGACGACGAGCGTCGACGAGCACGGCACCATCGTGGGGCGATGGACCCGATAACGCTGCAGGTACTGGTCGGCGGCCTGCGGGCGGCCTGCGAGGAGATGGGCGCGAGCCTGATCCGCTCCGCCTACTCGGCCAACATCAAGGAGCGCCACGACTGCTCGACCGCGCTCTTCGACGCCGCCGGGGAGCTGGTGATGCAGGCCGAGCACATCCCCGTCCACCTCGGCTCGATGCCCGACGCGGTCGCCGCCGTCCTCGACCTCGAGCAGCGCCCCGGCCAGAGCTGGGTGCTCAACGACCCCTACCGCGGCGGCACCCACCTGCCGGACATCACCTTGATCCTGCCGGTCTTCGACGGCGAGCGGCTGCTCGGCTTCGCCGCCAGCCGCGCCCACCACGCCGACGTCGGCGGCCCCACCCCCGGCTCGATGCCGGCCTTCTCGCGCAGCCTCGACGAGGAGGGCGTCGTGATCCCGCCCACCGTCGCCGACGAAGACACCCTGGCGGACCTGGCTTCGCGGATGCGGGCGCCGCGCCAGCGCCTCGCCGACCTGCGCGCCCAGCAGGCGGCCAACCGGGTCGGCGAGCTCCGCCTCGGCGAGCTCCGCGAGCGGCTCGGCGGCGAGACGCTGCGAGCCGGGATGGCGGCGATCCTCGCCTATAGCGAGCGCCGCACCCATGCCGCCCTCGCCGAGCTGCCCGACGGGACCTACCGGGCCGAGGACGTGCTCGAGGGCGACTGGAACGGCGAGGAGCGCGACCTGCGGCTACAGCTGGAGGCGACGATCGCGGGCGACTCTCTGCGGCTCGACTTCGGCGGCAGCGTGGCGCAGGTCGAGGGCAACCTCAACTGCCCCCTCTCGGTGACCAAATCCGCCGCCTTCTTCGCGGTCCGCGTCCTCACCGACCCGGAGGGCCCGCCCTCGGCCGGCGCCCACCGGCCGATCGAGGTGACGGCGCCCGAGGGCTCGATCCTCAACGCCCGCTACCCGGCCGCGGTCGTCGCCGGCAACGTCGAGACCTCGAGCCGGGTCGCCGACCTCGTCCTCGCCGCCCTCTCCCAGGCGCGGCCGGGGCCCGCCCAGGGCCAGGGGACGATGAACAACCTCACCCTCGCCGGCGAGGGCTTCACCTACTACGAGACGCTCGGCGGCGGCCAGGGCGCCTGCCCCGACGCCGACGGCCCGAGCGCGATCCACGTGGCGATGTCGAACACGCTCAACACCCCGACCGAGGCGCTCGAGGGGGAATTCCCCCTGCGGGTCCGGCAGCTCTCGCTGCGCCGGGGCAGCGGCGGTGAGGGGCGGCACCGCGGCGGCGAGGGCATCGTCCGCGAGATCGAAGCGCTGGCGCCGATGCGGTTCTCCCTGATCACCGAGCGCCGGCGGCACCCGCCGCGGGGACGGGGAGAGGGAGAGGACGGCGCCCCCGGAGTCAACCTCCTCGACGAGGCGCCGCTGCCGAGCAAGACGGCGGGGGATCTGCGCCCCGGGGACCGCCTCCGGGTCGAAACTCCGGGCGGCGGCGGGTGGAGTTAGGTCACATTTCGCAAATTTCGCGGTTTTTTAGTTGAGATTTCGCCGCACTCCTCTAGAATGCGCGCCTCCGGGCGGGTCCAAATGGCCTCGACAGGCCCTGTAAGACACGGCCCAGCCCCTTTTTTTCAACTAACGAACTTCTGCTGGATTACTTCAATGCCGATCGCTCTCAAGGAATGGGCCGTAACGGTCCGCGCTCTCGCGGAGGGCGAGCAGCTGCTTACCCTGCGTAAGGGCGGCATCCGCGAGGAGAACAAGCATTTCGAGCTCGAGCACGAGCGGTTCTTCCTCTATCCGACCTTCGACCACCAGCGGAACAACCTGGTCCGCGAATCCCACCACCCGGAGCTGCGCCGCGCGCTCGAGGAGGGTGTCTGGCCCGACGAAGAGCCGCCGCCGAAAGCGCTGCTCCAGGACGGCGGCATCCCCCAGCCCGACCGCGTCCGCCTGCGCGCCTGGGCCGAGGTCGTCGACCACGTCACGATCAACGACCGCCGCAGCCTCGACGCGCTCTCGCCGTATTACATCTGGACGCCCGACTACGCCGAAAAGCGGCTCGCCTGGAAGCGGCGTCACCCGCTCCACGTCCTGCTGCTGCGGGTCCACCGGATCCCGCGCCCGGTCACGGTCCGCGTCCGCGACGAGTACCACGGCTGCCGCTCCTGGGTCGAGATCGACCGCGAACTGCCCTTCGAGGGCACGCCGGTGATGGCCGACGAAGAGTTCGACCGCGCCCGCGAAGAGATTCGCAACCGCGCCGGCGCCTCCGAGCCTGCGCTCGTCTGAACTGCGCATACCGGCGTCCTCAGTCGCTCACGTGCGAAGCACGCTTCGCTCCCTGCATCCTTGGTCTGCTTGGTCAGCCGACCGCAGGCACTAAATTCGGCGTATGTCTTGGGTTGAGACCGAGTCCCTGTCGTTCAGCGCGCGGCACGACTCCGACGACTCCGCCTTCGCCGAGCGGACGCTGGACCGGCTGGAGGACCTGCGGCTGCGGCTGGAAGACCGCTTCGAGAAGGTCCCGGAGGAGGTGACCGTCGTCGTCCACACCAACCCGGTCTGGCTGACGGCGGCGCACCCGTTTCTCCCCGCCGCGCGCTGGTCGGCGGCCCCGGCCGGGCGTCGCTACCTCGCCGGCTGGCCGATGTCGACCGAGCTCCACGTCCTCAACGACCCGCACATGGAACGGCGCGCCGCCGGCGACGACTCCTACGAAGCGCTGCGCGGCACCGCCGAGCGGCTCTACGCGCAGATGGTGATCGCCGCCAACAACACCGCCCTCCCCCCCTCCTGGACGCCGCGCCGCTTCGCCCGCTACCTGCGCTGGGCCTGGCTGGTCGAAGGCGGCGCCCAGTACTTCTCCCGTCAGGTCGGCCTCTACCGGGCAGCGGTGATCCGCCGCCTGCGCGAGAACGCCCGCCCCTCCTTCCCGCCCTCCCGCCGCGACGCGGTCCTCCTCGGCGGCACGATCTTCGACCTGCTCGAGAACGAGCGCGGCCCGGAAGCCTGCGAGCGCCTCGTCGCCAAACTGCTCCCCCAGGGTCCCGAGGTCCAGCTCGAAGACGCCTTCGACGCCCGCTTCCGCGACATCGAAGACGCCTGGCGCGACTACCTGCGAGAGATGGTCCGCGGCCCGGTCGTGGTCTAGGTCGCCTGGTAAAGCAGCCAGATCAGGAGGAAGCCGGCGATCACCGCGGCGATCAGCCAGAAGGCCAGCCGCCCCGGTGAGGTGACGCCGGTTTCGCCGCGGGCGAGGCGCCGTTCCTCTTCGATCTCGGTCGCCTCATCGCGCTCGTCCTCGATCATCACGTCGGCGAGCACCTCGCGAGCGCGCTGGGCGTGAGCCTGGGAGACGAAGACGTCGCGGGGGCCGTTGGGGAGGAACTCGGGGTTGTCGAAGCCGCCGCTCCGCTTCAGCATCGACGGGATCCCGGCCTCGCTGAGCAGGCCCTGCAGCATCTCCGCCTCGGGCTCGGTCCGGGCGAAGGCGACCTTGACCATCGGCCCGCCGCCGCCTCCCCCACCACCGCCGCCGCCCTCGCCGCCGCCGGAGCCACCGCCGCCGTGGGAGCCGCGAGCGTGGCCGCTCGCCTTCTGCCTATGCGACGTCGAGCTCGACATCGGCGATCTTCAGGTCGGCAAGGTCGTAGGCCTTCACATCCGGCGCCTCTTCGTCCTCCAAGGAGACGATCACGTAGGCCTGTTCCGGCCACATCCGCGCCTCGTTGACGTCGGTCTGCGAGGGATAGGCGGCGCTGCGGGTGTGCGAGTGGTAAATCCCGATCAGCTCTTCGCCCGCGTCTTCGATCGCCTTCAGCGCGTCGTACTGCCCCTGCGGGTCCATCTCGTAGCGCAGCGGGCTGGCGGCGGCGTTCTGCACCCGCACCACCCGCGCCGCCTCGCCGTCGCGGCCGCCGATCATCCCGCAGCACTCGTTCGGCAGGTCCTCACGCGCGTGGGCGACCATCTCGTCGATCAATTGCTGAGAGATCTTCATCGGGGGCGAACTACCACCAGACAGTGGAATCCAAGTTCTCGATCTCCTCGATCGGCTTCGTGTAGACGCCGGAGGAGAGATACTTCCAGCCGTCGTCGGGGATCAGGAAGACGACGTTGCCGGAGTCGAGCTCACTCGCGATGCGGTGGGCGATGTAGGCGATCGCGCCGCCGGAGACGCCGGCGAAGACGCCCTCCTCCTCGAGCAGCTTCTTGGTCCAGACGATCGCGTCGTAGTTCGAGACCATGATCTTGCGATCGAACATGTTGATGTCGATGATCGGCGGGATGAAGCCGTCGTCGAGCGAGCGCAGGCCCTGGACCAGCTCGCCCTGTTTCGGCTCGGCGGCGACGATCAGCGTCTCCGGGTTGGCCTCCTTGAAGCGGCGGCCGTTGCCCATCAGGGTGCCGCCGGTGCCGAGGCCGCCGACGAAGGCGGTCACCTCGTCGAGCTCTTCGAGGATCTCGACCGCGGTGCCGTTGTAGTGGGCGAGCGGGTTGGCCTCGTTGCCGTACTGGTAGGGCATGTAGAAGCCGGGGTCCCGCGACATCTCCAGCGCCACCTCGACGGCGCCGTTGGAGCCCTTGGCGCCCTCGGAGTAGACGATCTCGGCCCCGTACATGCGCAGCAGCTGCGTCCGCTCCTCGGTGACGTTGTCGGGCATCACCACCTTCAGCGGGTAGCCCTTGCGGCGGCAGATCATCGCCAGGGCGATGCCGGTATTGCCCGAGGTCGGTTCGAGGATCGTGTGGCCGGGCTCGATCGCGCCCTCGGCCTCGGCCGCCTCGATCATCGACTTCGCGACCCGGTCCTTGACCGAGCCGGTCGGGTTGTGGCCCTCGAGCTTGGCGTAGATGCGGACGTCGGGCTTCGGCGAGAGCCGCGGCAGCTCGACCAGCGGGGTATTGCCGATCGACTCGACGATGTTGCCGAAGCGACCCCCGCAGGGTTTGTTGAGTAGTTGCTCTCGCGCCATTTCTCCCGCCCTTACTTCAGAAAGTGTAGCGAGGGGGATTAGAGGCAGTGGGTCAGTTTGAATTTCCCCCAGTTCTGAAGCCGAATCCGCGCTAGCTTCGGCGCCGACAAGGAGAAATACGGCGGGGGCGCTGGTGGAACAGCCCCCCGCCTGGCACCGAAAGGCGGAACCTTCCGATGCAGGCGAAGCGTATGGCAGCGAGCAACGCTGCCGAGGATCTGAAAGACGAACGGGCGGTGCTCGTCCACCTAGTAGAGAGCTTCCCGTCGACGCTGCGCCTCGCGGACCTAATCCGCGAGCTGGGCGGCTCCGACGATCTCAGAAGGCGCGATGGGATCGAAAGGGCGGTTCGGGAGCTGGTCACGGGCGGGCTGCTGTTCCGTTGCGAGGGCGCGGTGCTGCCGACCAGAACCGCTCTCCGCGCCTACGAGCTGCTCGCTGAGGGGGCGTGATGGAGGTCGCAGAGCAGTTCGGCCGCAACCTCGCTGAGGCTCGGGGGTGGATCGGTCTGTCCCAGTCTGAGCTTGCCCGGTTGGCCGGGACCAAACAGAGCGACATCGCCCGGTTGGAGTCCGGGGAGCGCTGCCCGAAGCTGGACAAGATCGTGAAGCTGGCCGAGGTGGTGGGGGTCCAGGTCCGAGACCTTCTCTACGGGATTGAGTAATGGCGAGGAAGCCGAAACACCACAGACGACCCCAGCACTGGCCAGCCCACCGCATCCCTCTCCAGCGAGCGGTCATGGCCTTGGCGCTGGAGGTCTACCCGCACTGGCGCACGATCCCCGAACTGGCGCGCGAGATCGGCGGCAGCGGAGCGCTGACTCGGGCGGTCTTGGAGTTGATCAAGCTCGGCCTGCTCGAAAGCTACGGCTCGGCGGTGCGGCCGACCAAACCCGTCGCCGCCCTTGAGCGGCTGCAACTCCCGTGACGCCTTCTACCCCCGCTACGCTCTGAGCGATGGCGAAGCAGTCGAAGAAGCCAGCCGATCTCAACCGCCTCGCCGCCGCCATAGTCGGCGAGGCGACCGATGAGAGGCCGCCCGAGCCGGAGAGTCGGCAGGCACGAGCTGGGCGCCTGGGCGGGGTCAAAGGCGGCAAGGCGCGCGCTAAGAAGCTTCCTCCGGAGCGCCGCCGGGAGATTGCAAAGAAAGCTGCCGCGAGTCGCTGGGAACGGGAGGCGGGGTCGGAGTAACGGGCGGGGTCGACGGGCCGAGCGGCTGGGTCGCCGGGGCATCGCTCTCTGGCTCCGATTTCACCGGGGCCGGGTCGTGTCCTATGGCATCTTCGATGGGCTGCCAGATCACTGCGGCTTCATCTTTGGACAGACAGGTATTCGCCCACTCGGCGCACATGGCCTGCCACAAGATGTCCCCACCAAGGACCAGAGTCGACGCTGCCGACCTCACCCAGTCGTGGTGGTCAGACAGGGCCATAGCCTGATCACAGGCATCGGCAACGTCCGAGAACTCACGCCCCGTCCGGCTAGCCAAGCCCCCCCAGTTTTTCTTTTTCAGCGCTTCAAAGACGACCTGCTCGGGAGGATCGCCCCCCGGAAGTGCCAAGCATCCCCGTGCCGGACCTTGATCGCCGTCCAAGAAAACGCAGACAGGATCAGGAAAACGACCCGCGTCCCTCATTTCCCCGAGTGAGCGCCCGACAGAAGCGGCACCAAACGGGATCGTCCGAGTCCTGCGAATCAGCTCGGGTCGATGGGCCGCAAGAATCTCCGTGAGTACCGTCTCGGCGCGCGGGTCCTCCACGTAGAGGTCGCACTCGGGGTGCGGGAACTCATCCATCTTGGTCATCGCGAATTCGGGGCTGACGCCATAGACAATCTCTCGACCACCACCGGACGGCTGCAATATGTACGCGCGAGCGTCAAGCGGTAGCTCTTCAAGAACAAACGGTGAGTGCGTGGTGAGGATCACCTGGAGTCCGCGGGCGCGGGCAAGCGCTGCAAGGTCGCGGATCAACTGCCGCTGAACACGGGGATGCAGAGAGGTCTCTACCTCGTCGATAAGCACAAGAGCGCCAGCGGGAATGGGGGCTTGTAGAAGCTCCGCCATCGTGATCTCACCTGCTCCGGAATGGAACCCGGAATACGGGGCGCCCCTGTGACTAACAACGGGGACCTCTCGGTTCGGGTCGGCATCCGTGAGGGCCATCTTCACTTCGTCGTACTTGCGGCCCATGATGGCGCTGAACCGGGCAAGAGCCTTTTTCTCGAACGCCTCGGAGGATGCCTCATTTAGCGACGCTTTTGCAAGACGGGTGTAGCCGACACGGGCCGGGACCGGCTGGATTCGGCTGAGGTCGATGTAGACCACATGGCGATGAGGGCGTTCCTGGTAGCCGCGCCAACGGCCGGTCGGCTTGCGAATTGCAACCGTCTGGAGGTTCGTTCCCTCTTTGATCTCGCCTTTGATTTCCGCGTTACGGATCTCGTCCCAGGGCGTCTCAGGAAAGAAGTCGGAAGCGAAACGGTATTTCTTCAAACGGGGGGAGCCGGGCTCTGCTTGGTAGATCGTCGCTGCGGCTTGGAGCAGCGTGCTCTTACCTGCGCCGTTTTCCCCGACTACGGCCATGATCGGGAACCGCAGGTCGAAGCGTTGGCGATCCCACCCTCTGATGCCGGCGATCTCGACCCAGTGAAGCCGCTTGGGCCATCCGGTTCCGGCTTGCCATTGGCGCTGAAGGCGACGCATCTCGCTACTGAGCGGCACAGTGACTCTCCCTCTGCCGCTTTAAGCGGCTCTGTTCGTGATTGGAACCGGCAACAAAGGCAATGTAGCATCAAATACAACGGTAAAATGCCTAATCACCCGGTTTCACAACCCGTCGAGAGTCGTTTTGGAGGTTATTCCGTCCGATAGCTCAAGCAAAATGGTCAGTATGAACAGGCTAAGTACCGAGAAGCGGGCGCAGATCATCGGCTGCCTCGTAGAGGGCAACAGCATCCGCGCCACCGTGCGGATGACCGGTGCGGCTAAGAACACCATCGTCAAGCTCCTGGCCGACCTCGGCGAAGCCTGCGCCGAGTACCAGGATGGCGTCCTCCAGGCGCTGCCCTGCAAAGTGGTGGAGGTCGATGAGATCTGGAGCTACTGCTACGCGAAGCAGAAGAACGTCCCGGAGCAGTTCAAAGGGACTCCCGGCTATGGCGATGTCTGGACCTTCACGGCGATCTGCGCCGACACGAAGCTCGCGCCCTCCTGGCTGGTCGGGGAGCGCACGTCAGACGACGCCGAATTCTTCCTCACCGATCTCGCCAGCCGCCTTGAAGGCCGCGTCCAACTGAGCACCGACGGCCACGCCATCTACGAAGGGACGGTGGGGCCGTCCTTCCGGAACAACGTCGACTGGGCGCAGATCCAGAAGCACTACGCGGCCGACCCGAAGCAGACCGGCAAATACAGCCCCGGCGTCTGCATCGGGACCAAGCGGCGGGCGATGAAGGGCGACCCGGACCCGGCCCGAATCTCAACCAGCTACGTCGAGCGCCAGAACTTGACCATGAGGATGGGGATGCGCCGCTTCACCCGGCTCACCAACGGCTTCAGCCGCAAGGTGGAGAACCTCTCCCACGCCGTCAGCCTGCACTTCATGCACTACAACTTTGCCCGCCCGCACAAGACGCTGAAGGAGAAGTACCCGCGCACTCCGGCGATGGCGGGGGGGGTTGCCGATCACATCTGGTCGCTGGAAGAGATCGCGGCGCTGCTGGACTGAATCTGCGTCGGCGCAGGACAGAGCGGGAAGATGACGTAGAGGCCGACAGACCTGCGGCGTCCAAACCCGCAGCCCCGGCGTCCAAACCCGGGGAACAAGTCGTCATCGAGAGGACGGGCGCCCGTCCTCGATTTGTTCAGCGGTTCCGGGGGGTTGCTCTTGGCGGGGCTCCCCTCGGTTCCGCTGCTACTCAGCCGCCCTTGCCGGTGCTGAGCAGCGGGAAAACGGGGCGTGAGGTCGTGAGAGTCATCGCCTTCGATCTTAGCCAATTCAAACTGACCCACTACCGGATTAGAAAAACCTTCCATTGGAGAGATAAGGCGCAAGAGGTATACCTATCTCCGCGTCTGTCAAACCCTCGAACGGAGGAACTCGATGAGATCGACCCGGCTGACCGCGCTGCTCGCGGTCTCCCTTCTGGCAATTGCCTCGCTGGCCACGGCGGGCTGCGGCAGCAGCGACGACGACACCACCAGCGGTGGCAGCGAAGGCGGAGGTGGCGGCGAGCCGTTGACCGTCGGCTCCGACATCCCCTATCCCCCGTTCGAGCAGGGGAAACCGGGCGAATACACCGGCTTCGACATCGAACTGATGGAAGCGATCGGCGAAAAGATCGGTCGCGCGCCCGAATTCCAGGACACCTCGTTCGAAACGATCTTCCGCGACGTCGCCCAGGGCAAGTTCGAGGCGGTGATCTCGGCCGCGACGATCACCGAAGAACGCGAGGAAGCGGTCGACTTCTCCAACCCGTACTACCTCTCCGAACAGGCGGTGCTGGTCAAAGAAGGCAGCGCGATCAAATCGCTGGAAGAACTCGACGGCAAGACGGTCGCCGTCCAGCAGGGCACGACCGGGCAGGAACTCGCCAAGGAAGAACTCGGCGGCAGCGAAATCCGGCCCTTCCCCGAAGGCCCCGACGCGGTCAACGCGCTCAAAGCCGGCACGGTCGAAGCGGTGATCATCGACGCCCCGGTCGCGCAGAACGCGGTCGAAAAATCCGGTGGCGTGGAAATCGCCGAAAAAGTCCCGACCGAAGAAGAGTATGGAATCGCCGTCGCCCAGGGCGAAACCGAACTGCTCGACGAAATCAACAAGGGCCTCGAAGAAGTGTTCGACGACGGGACCTACAAAAAGATCTACGAAAAGTGGTTCAAACTCGAACCGCCGCAGGAGATCTTCTCCGCGAGCCACGAAGCCGAATAGGGCGAGCGGCCAATTTGAGCTGAGTCAGACGGGGCGCCCGGGTGGCGCCCCGTCGTCCCTCCGCCAAGGCAACAGGACACGAAGATGAGCGAATTCTTCCATCAGTACTTCGACTTCAACTACATGGGAGAACACTTCTGGGAAGTCCTCGAAGCCTTCCTCCAGAACCTGCTGATCTTCGCCGTCGTCGCCGTCCTCGCCCTCACCTGGGGCCTGATCCTCGCCCTGCTGCGGCAGCTGCCCGGGAAAAAATTCCTCCCGGTCCGCTTCCTCACGATCGCCTACATCGACATCTTCCGCGCGATCCCGATCCTGATCGTGATCCTGCTGATCTCGGGCGGCATCCCCTTCCTCGAGTTCCTCCCGAAAGAGATCCGCATCCCCCACTGGCTCGGCAAGCCCGACCCCTTCTGGTACGGGGTGGCGGCCCTGATGCTCGTCTACGGCGCCTTCAGCGCCGAGGTCTACCGGGCCGGGATCGAAGCGGTGCCGCGCGGCCAGATGGAGGCCGCCCGCTCGCTCGGGATGAGCCACGGCCAGGCGATGCGCCACGTCGTCGTCCCGCAGGCGATCAGCGTCATCCCGGCGCCGATGCTGAACGAAATGATCTCGCTGCTGAAGGACTCGACCCTGGTCAGCGTCATCGCCTTCGCCGAGTCGGTCCTGATCAGCCGCGAATTGCTCGCCCAGTCGTTCAACAGCTCGGCGCTGATCCTCACCGGCTTCTTCTTCATCCTCATCATCCTGCCGCTGGCCCGCGTGGTGGACAAACTGATCGCCCGCAACCAGGGCAAGATCACCCGCGGCTCCCACATCGAGGTCGCCTGATGGCGGAGGCGATGGTCAAGCTGGAGGGGATCTGCAAGCGCTTCGGCGAGCTCGAGGTGCTGAAGGGCGTCGACGTCGACATCGCCAAAGGCGAAGTCGTCTGCATCCTCGGCCCCAGCGGCTCCGGCAAGAGCACCCTGCTGCGCTGCGTCAACCTGCTCGAGCCGCCCGAGGAGGGCGACATCTACATCGAAGGCAGGTCGATCTGCAAGGGGCCGGGAAGCGGCAGCGGCGAGAGCAGCTGGGAGCTGGACTTCGTCCGCCAGCGGGTCGGGATCGTCTTCCAGCAGTTCAACCTCTTCCCCCACAAGACGGCGCTGGAAAACGTCACCCTCGCCCAGGAAAAGGTCCTCGGCCGCTCGCGCGGCGAGGCGCGGGCGAAGGCGTCCGAGCTGCTGGAGCGGGTCGGCCTCGGTGACAAGGTCGGCCAGTACCCCGACCGGCTCTCCGGCGGCCAGCAGCAGCGGGTGGCGATCGCCCGAGCGCTGGCGATGGACCCGCACGTGATGCTCTTCGACGAGGTGACCAGCGCCCTGGACCCCGAGCTGGTGAAGGAAGTCCTCGACGTGATGCGCGAGCTGGCCGAGGAAGGGATGACGATGATCGTCGTCACCCACGAGATCGGCTTCGCCCGCGAGGTCGCGGACCGCGTCGTCTTCATGGACGGCGGCGTGATCGTCGAGCAGGGCCCGCCGGCCGAGGTGCTGGAGAGTCCCCGCGAGGAGCGGACCCGGGAATTCCTCGGCCTGGTGCTAGATCACTGAGAGTTAGGCGGCGCCGCCGGCCATTGCCGGCAGGATGACGACAGTGTCGCCGTCTTTGACCGCGGTCTCGAGTCCCTGCAGGACCCGCACGTCCTCGTCGTTGAGGTAAACGTTGACGTAGCGATTGAGCTCGCCGTCCTCACCGAAGAGCTGGGACTGGGTGTCGGGGAACTCGCCGGTCAGCGAGCGCAGGACCTCGCCGACGTCGGCACCGCCCGCCTCGACCTCGGCCTGCCCGCCCGTCTTCGGGCGCAGCACTGGGGGGATGCGGACGGTCGCCATGGAGCGGGAAATCCTATCTAGGTCGTGGAGACCAAGCAGGTCGGGGGACGCAGGGAGGGAAGTGTGCTCTGCACACGACCGACCGAGGACCCCGAGATGCGCCGGTCTCCACGACCTAGCGGTCGCCGCCTGCGCCGGCGCAGAATGCGTCGTAGTCGGGGAACTTGCCCATCTCCGACTCGGGGATCTCCTCGGCGTGCTCGCCGCAGATCGGGCAGTCGGGGTCGCGGCGGACCTTGAGCTCGGTGAAGCTGGTGCCGAGTGCCTCGTAGAGAAGCAGGCGGCCGACCAGCGGATTGCCGGCTCCGAGGACGAGCTTGATCACCTCGTTGGCCTGCAGCGTGCCCATCGTCCCGGCCATCACGCCGAGCACCCCGTTGGCGGAGCAGCTCGGCGCCAGCTCGGCCGGCGGCGGGGTCGGGTAGAGGCAGCGGTAGCAGGGCCCCTCGTAGGGGACGAAGGTCGAGATCTGCCCGTCGAAGCCGAGGATCGAGGCGGAGACGACCGGCTTGCGCAGCCGGACCGACGCGTCGTTCAGCAGGTAGCGGGTCGGGAAGTTGTCGGCGCCGTCGACGACGATGTCGTAGTCCTTGATCACGTCGAGGATGTTGCTGGCGTCGAGGCGGCCGTTGTGCTCGACCACGTTGACATCGGGGTTCAGGCCTTCGATGAAGATGCGCGCCGAGGTGGTCTTCGGCATCCCGATCCGCTCGGTGTTGTGGATCACCTGGCGCTGCAGGTTGGAGGCGTCGACGACGTCGTCGTCGACGAGCCCGATCGTCCCCACCCCGGCGGCCGCGAGGTAGAGCGCGGTTGGTGCGCCGAGGCCGCCGGCGCCGAGCAGCAGCACCTTCGCGTTCAGCAGCTTCACCTGGCCGTCGACGCCGACCTCGGGCAGCAGGGTGTGGCGTGAGTAGCGCTCGCGCTGCTCGGGGGTCATCCCGTGCGCGGCGACGACCGGCAGCCCCTGCTCCTGCCATTGCAGAATGCCGCCGCTCATCGAGGCGACGTTCTCGTAGCCGAGCTGTTGCAGCTGTGCCGCGGCGAGGGCCGAGCGGTTGCCGGAGCGGCAGTAGAGGATCGTGCGGGCCGCTTTGTCGGGCGCCGCGGTAGCGATTTCGTCGGCCAGCAGGCCCGGCGGAACCAGCTTGCCGCCCTCCAGGTGGGCCTCCTGGTACTCGTGCGGCTCACGCGTGTCGATCAGGACGACGTCGCCGCCGTTGATCTCCTCCGCGGCCTCGAAGGGCTCGATCTCCTCGATCGTCTGTCCGCGCTCGGTGTCGATGGCCATTTCTTGAAATCCCCTAATCCGGATCAGCTTTAACTTCAAAAAGTATAGCGAGACTTGGTCGTCAGTTTTGGAGCAAAGAAAAGCGGCCCCGGGGAAGGATCCCGAGGCCGCTCTGTTCTTCCCGAGAAGCTGCCCGCGTTGCTTACGAAAAGCTGGGGCGCATCTGGCGCAGGCGGCGGACCCGCTCCTCGATCGGCGGGTGGGTCGAGAAGAGCCCGGCGATGCCCTTGCCGCTGAACGGCTTGACGATGTAGAGGGGCTCGGCCGCCTGGTTGACCTGCATCGGCATCGCTTCCGCGCCCTGCTCCAATCGCAGCAGCGCGCTCGCCAGCGACTCCGGGTTGCCGCAGATTTCGGCGCCGCCGGCGTCGGCCGCGTACTCGCGCTGGCGCGAGATCGAGAGCTGGATGATGCTCGCCGCGATCGGGGCCAACAGGACCATCGCCAGCGAGGCGACGAGACTGAGCGGCGAGTTGTCGTCGTTCCCGAACCACATGAACATGTAGGCGAGGTAGGTGATCGCAGCGCCGATCGCCGAGGCGACCGACTGGATCAGGATGTCGCGGTTGCGGATGTGCGTGAGCTCGTGGGCGAGGACGCCGCGCAGCTCGTCCTCGGAGAGGAGCTTGGTGATCCCGCGGGTGACCGCCACCGCCGAGTGCTTCGGGTTGCGCCCGGTCGCGAAGGCGTTGGGCTGGTCCTGGGGGATCATGTAGAGGCGCGGCATCGGCAGGTCGGCGCGCGTCGTCAGTTCGCGGACGATCTGGTAGAGCCGCGGCGCCTCCGACTCCTCGATCGGCTGCGCACGGCTCATTTTCAGCGCCATTTTGTCGCTGAAGAAATAGGCGAAGAAGTTGATCGCCAGGGCGATGAAGAGGAAGGTGAGCGCGGTGCTCGGGCCGCCGATCGCGGCGCCGATGACGACGAGCAGGCCACCGAGGGTGGCCATCAGGATGGTGGTCCGCAGCGTTGCGCCCCAGGTGGATTGCTTGGTGGTGGTCATCGAATGGTCGCTCCTGAGAGTCGGGGTGTCGGTGAAGTATGCGACGAAAGCGTGAAATCTCCTATAGGTGGAATCCCCCTACCGGCCCGGGGCTGACCCCTAGGCTTGCGGGCATGACCTTGCTGGTGATCGGGCTCTGCCTGGTGGTCGTGGCGCTGTCGTTGGCCTTGACCCGGGAGCGGCGGCGGCTGCAGCCGCTCGAGGATCTGGTCGAGGCGATGGAGAAGGTCGACCTCTCGAGCCCACGCCTCCACCTCCCCCCCTCGATCGACGGCGTCGGCGAGACCGAGGAGGTCGAGCGGCTGGAGCTCGCCTTCCTGCGGATGATGCGGCGGCTCGAGGCCGAGCGCCGGCGCGCCGGGTCGGCCGCTCTGCACGCGCAGGAGGAGGAGCGGGCGCGGGTTGCCCGCGACCTCCACGACGAGGTGAATCAGTCGTTGACCGGGCTGCTGCTGCGGCTGGAGGCGGCCCGCGAGGCCGCCCCACCCGAGCTCGAGGACGAACTCGCCGAGACCAAGGCGCTCGCAAATCAGGCGATGACCGAGCTCCTCTCCCTCGCCCGCCAGTTGCGGCCGACCGCGCTCGACGACCTCGGCCTGGCGGCGGCGATCGGCGGCCAGGTCGAGCAGCTCAGCCGCGGCGAGATCGAGGCGCGGCTCGAGGCCGACGGCGACTTCTCAGACCTCGGCGACGACGCCCAGCTGGTCGTCTACCGCGTCGCCCAGGAGGCGCTCAACAACGCCGCCCGCCACAGCGGCGCCGGCCGGGTGGAGGTGCGGCTGCGCCGTGGCGGGGACGGCGGCGTCGAGCTCGAGGTCGCCGACGACGGCCGCGGCTTCGCCTTCGACGAATCCGAGCGCGGCCTCGGCATCGGCGGCATGCGCGAGCGCGCCCTCCTCGTCGGCGGCGAGCTGACGATCGAGTCCCGCCCCGACGCCGGCACCACGGTCCGCCTCTCCGTGCCGACTTCAAGTTGACGGGCCGAATTCACTCCATATAGGGGTATTTTCGGCCCATCAACCAGATGGGGCCCTCATGCGCGTACTGATCGCCGACGATCATGGGATCGTCCGCTCCGGGCTGCGGCTGCTGCTGGAGCGCCAGCCGGACATCGAGGTCGTCGCCGAGGCCGGCGACGGGGCCGAGGCGCGGGACCTCGCCGTGCGGGAGCGCCCCGACCTGGCGATCCTCGACGTGAAGATGCCGAAGCTGACCGGGCTGCAGGCGACGCGGGAGATCAAGCAGCAGGCGCCCGAGGTGGCGGTCCTGATCCTCTCCATGCACGACGACGAGCGCTACCTGTTCGAGGCGCTGAAAGCGGGCGCGTCGGGCTACGTGCTGAAGGCGCAGGCGGATACCGACCTGCTGGCGGCGATCCGGGCAGTGGAGCGGGGCGAGCCCTTCCTGACCCCGGAGGCACAGCGGACGCTGATCAAGGACGTGCTCGAGCGCGGCTCCAGCGGCGAAGAGGAGCTGACGCCGCGCGAGGAGGAGATCGTCAAGCTCGTCGCCGAGGCGCACACGACGAAGGAGATCGCCGAGGTCCTCCACCTCTCCGAGAAGACGGTCGAGAACCACCGCGCCAACGCGATGCGCAAGCTCGGGATGCGCGACCGGGTCGAGCTGGTGCGGTATGCGATTCGACGCGGCCTGATCGAGCCATAACCGACCTCTTCAGTAGGATTTAGTCCGATGCTGTTCTCGACCAAAGCCGAGTACGGAGTTCGCCTGATGGTCGAGCTGGGCCGCCAGCCCGGCTCGCAGCCCGTCTCGCTGGGCTCCGTCGCCGAAGCGGAGAACCTGCCGCTCTCCTACCTGGAGCACCTGGTGGCGAAACTGCGCAAGGCCGAGCTCGTCACCTCGACCCGTGGCGCTCACGGGGGCTACCGCCTGGCGAAGCCCGCCGGAGAGATCACGATGGACGCGGTGGTCGAGGCGCTGGAAGGCCAGATCGCGCCGATGGAGTGCTTCCACGACACCCCCGAAGGCAAAGTCCTCTGCTCGCACGAGAGTGACGGCGACCAGGCCTGTTCGACGAAGCTGCTGTGGATGCGAGTCCAGGGCGGCGTCACCAAGGCGCTGGCCGGGACCACCCTGGCGGAGCTGGTCGAGTTCTCGGAACACAGCGCGCCGAAGCGCGCCGCCGTCATCGGCAGCGCCGCTTAAGCATCGCGACAACTTCGAATAACCCCAGAAACGGAGCGAAATTGGCTGAGCTGGAGATACGCAACCTGCACGTGGAGGTCGAGGACAAGAAGATCCTCAAAGGCCTCGACCTCGACGTCGAGAAGGGGAAAGTGCACGCGCTGATGGGGCCGAACGGCTCCGGCAAGTCGACGCTCGCCAACGTGATCATGGGCCACCCGGCGCTCGAGGTGACCGAGGGCACGATCACCTTCAAGGGCGAGGACATCACCGACGCCGACCCCGAGGACCGCTCGCAGGCCGGCCTCTTCATGGCCTTCCAGTACCCCGTCGCGATTCCGGGCGTCTCGGTCAGCAAGTACCTGCGGATGATCATCAACGCCCAGCGCGAGGCCCGCGGCGAAGACCAGATCAAGATCAAAGACTTCGCCCGCACCGCCCAGGAGGCGATGGAGCTGGCGAATATCCCCAAAGACTTCTCCAGCCGCTACCTCAACGACGGCTTCTCCGGCGGCGAGAAGAAGCGGATGGAGCTGCTGCAGCTGGCGCTGCTGCGGCCGGAGATCGCGGTCCTCGACGAGACCGACTCCGGCCTCGACATCGACGCCCTGCGCACCGTCGCCGAGGGCGTCAACAAGTTCGCCGGTCCCGACATGGGCGTCCTCATCATCACCCACTACCAGCGCATCCTCCACATGGTCAAGCCCGACGCGGTCCACGTCATGTACCAGGGGCGGATCGTCAAAGAAGGCGGCCCGGAGCTGGTCGGCGTCCTGGAGGAGAAAGGCTACGGCTGGATCGCGGAGGAGGTAGAGGCAGGCGCCGCGGCCTGACCTCTTCGCGATGGAGCCGGTGATCGCCAAGAGCCCGACCGTGGCGCCGATCTCGATCGAGAAGATCCGCGCTTCCTTCCCGGCGCTCGAGCGCGAGGTCAACGGCCAGCCGGTCGCCTACCTCGACAGCGGCGCCAGTTCCCAGCGGGTGCTGGCCTCGATCCAGGCGGTCGACCGCTACGAGCGGCGCCACCACTCCAACGTCCACCGCGGCTCCCACACGCTCTCGGCCGAGGCGACCGAAGCCTACGAGGGCGCCCGGGCCACGGTCGCCGACCACATCGGCGCCGGCGACCGCCGCGAGGTCGTCTTCGTCCGCAACGCGACCGAGGCGATCAACCTGGTCGCCCGAGCCTGGGGCGATGCCAACGTCGGCGCCGGCGACCGGCTGCTCCTCACTGAGATGGAGCACCACTCCAACATCGTCCCCTGGCAGCAGCTGGCCGAGCGGGCCGGGGCCGAGATCGACTGGGCGCCGATCGAAGACGAGGGCGGGCTCGACATCGACGCCTTCGCGGCGCTGCTCGAGCGCGGCCCGAAGCTCGTCGCCGTCGCCCACGTCTCCAACGTGCTCGGGACCGAGAACCCGATCGCCGAGATCGCCCGCCTCGCCCACGACGCCGGCGCCAAGGTGCTGGTCGACGGTGCCCAGTCGGCGCCGAAGATGCCGCTCGACATGGCGGCGCTGGGAGTCGACTTCTACGCGATCACCGGCCACAAGCTCTACGCGCCGACCGGGATCGGCGCCCTCTGGACCAGGCTCGAGCTGCTGCGCGAGATGCCGCCCTTCCTCGGCGGCGGCTCGATGATCCGCAAGGTCACCAAGGAGGGCACGACCTACGCCGACCCGCCGGCCCGCTTCGAGGCGGGAACCCCGGCGATCGCGCAGGCGATCGGGATGGCCTCGGCCTTCCGCTGGCTCGACCTGGTCGGGATGGAGGCAGTGCGCGAGCACGAGGAGCAGATCGCCGACTACGCGCTCGAGCGGGTGGCGGAGGTCCCGGGGCTGCGCGTCTTCGGTCCCCCCCGCGGCGCCGGCCGCCTCGGCCCCGTCTCCTTCGAGATCGAGGGCATCCACGCCCACGACGTCTCCGAGATCCTCGACCGCCACGGGGTCGCCGTCCGCGCCGGCCACCACTGCGCCCAGCCGCTGATGGACCGTCTGCAGATCGCGGCCACGGCGCGCGCCAGCTTCGGCGTCTACACGACGCCTGAGGAGATCGACCGCCTCGTCGACGGCCTCGAAGACGCGCGCCGCGTCTTCGGCCTCTAGCCCCGGCGCCTGACGATCAGTCGATCGTCAGGACCTGCGATTTGTCGGCCTTGCACTTGCCGCGCTTGGCGACGGTCGCGTAGTAGGCGCCCGAGGTGAGGTTTTTCCCGACCGGGATCTTCCACTTGCCGTTGTCCTCACTGGTGTCGCGGCCGAGCAGCTTTTTGTTGCCGTTGCGCTCGCGGTACATCTTCACCTTGCGGCTGCCGAGGCAAGCCTTGCGGGGGGAGCTGAGCTTGCCGTGGAAGGCGGGGAATTTGAGGCTGACGACGATCGTCGTCGAGTTCTTCCCGGCCCCCATGCCGAGGCTGGGCAGCGCCAGCATCGCGACAAGGGCGACGGCGGCGAGCGTGGCGATCAGGGTGCGGCGACTGGTGGACATACTCTCCCTCCCAAGGTTGAAGTGCTCCGAGCACTCTAGATGTCTCGGGAAACCGCTGCGGTAGCCTCGGATGGATGGACGAGCTCTACCGCGACCAGATCCTCGAGCACTACAAGCGGCCGCACAACTTCGGCCACGTCGAGGACCCCGACCTCGAGTTCGAGGACACCAACCCGTTCTGCGGCGACGAGCAGCACGTGACGATCAAGCTCGACGGCGAGGACCGCGTCGCCGAGGTCGCCTTCGAGGGCAAAGGCTGCGCGATCTCCACCGCCGCCACCTCGCTGCTGACCGACGAGCTGGTCGGCAAGAGCCGCGACGAGCTGCTGCGGCTGCCGAAAGAGTTCGTCCTCGAGCTGCTCGGGATCGAGATCTCGGCGACGCGGATGAAGTGCGCGATGCTCGGCCTCAAGATCGTCAAGAGCGCCTCGCTCGGAACCTCCGCCGACTGGGAGGACGAGGGCGAGACCGGCGACCCCTCAGAGGCGGTCGCCGACCTCGGCCAGCTGTAGAGACCCCTCGAGAAAAAAGAAGGCCCGGTAGGAACCGGGCCTTCGAAGCTAGGGGAAAGAGGCCTTGTAGACATATGCCTTGTAGGCGTCAGTCCCCTTCAAGAACGTGGAAATAGAATAGCAGCGATGGCCGGGGGAGATGACTTTGCGGAAGCTGTGAGCAGCAGGCTGGCCGAGTTCTTCGATCCCGCTGTTCGATGGCAGAGAGCGCTCTGGAACTCCGGTCTGACGCTCTCCTTGAAGGAAATCATAGAGGCGAGCGACGCCGTGAGCGAAGGGGCGCTGCATCCAGCCGCCCTGAAGTGGCTAGCGAACAGTGTCCACGGAATGGTCTCCGCCGACCCCGGCTCCGGAACCGAAAACGAGCGGAAGGCCCTCGGCATTGTCCTGACCCGCGATCTGTCAAGCGGAGGGGTCGGCTACTTCGAGCTGGGGCACTGGGCCCACTCCGTTGAGAATTCCTACCTCTCTCGCTGGGCGGAGTCGGTGGCCCAGGAGCAGCGACCTAGCCGAGAGCAGACGGCAAGAGCGCTTGCAAGCCATTTGCTCGATCTCGGTTTCTCTCCTAAATGGCTCCGCCATTGGCTTTCAGAACTCAAGGTCAAAGATGCCCCCGAGATTTTCGAAGCTGCGAAAGAGATCGTTGAGCAGGGCAAGTCCCCCTTCGAGCTCATGCTGCTATTCGAGCGTCCTCCCCCGGAACGGGTAACCAAGCCAAAAGAGTGGCGAGACGCAAGAGAAGTCAGCAAATGGCTTCAGCAAAACCAGCACGAGCCAGAGCGCCAGCACGGAGGACTCCTGCTTGACCTCGAAGCCTGGGACTCGGGCGACGCCGCCGACCAAGCTGCAGACGTTGTTGATCGTCTGCTCGCGCGCGTCCGCGTAGGAACTCGGGAGAGCATCGAGGTAAGGCGGCACGCACATCTCGGAGGCAACTCGGGAGTCGTACTCGATCTTCGGAGAACTAGAAGGGCAGAGGTACGAGCGCTCGAGCGGGAGGAGCGTCTTCTCGACCTTCACCGAACGGGGCCTGTAGACGATGCGCTTGAGCTTCTCTCGCACTTGATCGACGCCCCCGCCCCTGTCGCGGTGGCAGGCGGATGGTCGGCCGTTGAGAGCCTGCTCTCGGGACCCGGTGACGCGACCAAAGGGATCGCAGCCGAAAGGCTTGGCTACTTGGTTGCCTGCTCGTGGCCTCGCGCCGAGCTGACCACGCTGGCTTGGATACGCCAGAGAGACTCGGTCAACGATGACCTCGCCCGACGTCTGACCTCATGCTCCACCAACCGGGATCGCGCGCAGCTGCTCCTTAGCCAGATACCGCGAGGGGAGGAACTGAACTTCGATAGCCCGCAAGATCAGATGGCCCTGCGGAGAATTGAGAAATTGACCAATACTCCACGCCCCCGACTCGAGGCCGTCCAACGAAGCGCAGAAGCCTCACTTCGGCGGCTTTACCGACAGCGCAACCTCGTCGTGCACGGAGGGCAGGTGCACGGAATCGCTTTATCCGCAGCTCTCCGAACCGCCTCCCCACTCGTAGGCGCAGGACTTGATCGCATCACCCATGCATTCCTCACCCGAGGAGTCTCCCCGCTTCAGTTGGCCGCCCAAGCCCAGATGGAGGTAGCCCGCACCGGCAGCTCAGGCGCCCCAACGCTCACGGCAATGCTCGAGTGACGAGGGCGAGACCGGCGACCCGGGCGAAGCGGTCGCCGACCTCGGCCAGATTTAGCGAGTCCGCGAAAACCATCCCGCAAGGATGGTTTTCGCGGACTCGGCGTTTACGGGACCTCGATGTCGTCGCCGAACTTGACGACGGCGAACGCCGCGCCCCAGGGATCGGTGACCATCGCGAAGCGGCCGACGGGGATGTCGACCGGGCCGAACTGGACGGCGCCGCCGCCTGACTCGACCTTCTCGATCGCGCCCTCGGGGCTCTCGACGACGAAGTAGGTCATCCAGTGGGCCGGGATCTCGTCGGGCATCCGGCCGGAGATGTCGGCCATGCCGGCGACCCGGTTCTCGCCCACGTAGGCGACGTTGTAGGTCATCCCACCCGGCGCCTCTTCCTCTTGGAACTCCCAGCCGAAGACGCGGCCGTAGAACTCCTTCGCCGCGGCCGGGTCGCGGGTCTCGAGCTCGTTCCAGGAGAAGGAGCCGGGCTCGTTGACCAGCTCGGCGCCGGCGAAGTCGGCCGGCTCCCAGATCCCGAAGAAGGCGCCCTCGGGGTCGGTGAAGATGGCGAGGCGGCCGTAGGAGGCCACGGCCATCGGCTCGGCGATCATCGTGCCGCCGTTTTCCTGGATCGCGCGGGAGATCGCGTCGGCGTCGTCGACCGAGACGTAGGTGCTCCAGGCCGGCGGCTGGCCCTCCTGCATCAGCGGCATCGCCCCGGCGACGTCCCTGCCGTTCATTTTGGCCCGGCGGTAGCCGCCCATTTCGGCCGAGTTCGGCAGCTCCGGGATCTCCCAGCCGAAGAGTGGGCCGTAGAACTTCTCCGCCGCCTCCAGGTCCGGCGTTGCCAGGTCGACCCAGCAAGGCGTCCCGGGTGCGTAACTGGTCCTCTCGCTCATCCTCAGAATCCTTTCGTCACGGGGCTTGTGTAGATAAGACCAGACTCTGGACCCGAACTCATCGCTCCGATCTGATTGCCCACCCGGGCGCCCCGCTAAAATCCGACCGTAGAAGTAGGATTAAGTCTCGATCCGCACTAGCCGCCATTGCGGCCGAATGGAGCCCCACCCTCTTGACCGACACCGCTGGAACCACGATCCCCGTCTGCCCGGCAGCCGAGCTGTCGCCGGGCCAGATGCGCCTGGTCGAGCACGAGGGCAAGAAGATCGGCGTCTTCAACTGCGACGGGACGCTGTACGCGATCGAGGATCGCTGCTCGCACGACAACGGGCCGCTCGCCGAGGGCGAGTTCGACGCCGCCAGCTGCACGGTCGAGTGCCCCCGCCACGGTTCCCTCTTCGACCTCACCACCGGCAGGCCGAAGACGCTCCCCGCTTTCCAGCCGGTCCAGACGTTCCCGGTAGAGATCGAGGACGACACCATCACTTTGGAGGTCAACTGACATGGCAACGCCCGAGGTTCTCGCCGAGAAACGCGAGCTGGCCGGCATCAACACCGACTACAAAGAGAAGTTCGGCTTCCACGACTCGGAGTCCGGCTACGCCTACAAAGCCCCGAAGGGGCTGACCCGCGAGGTCGTCGAAACGATTTCCGACTTCAAGCAGGAGCCGGCGTGGATGCGGGAGTTCCGCCTCAAGGCGCTGGAGCACTTCGAAAGCCGCCCGACGCCGAAATGGGGCGGCGACCTCGACCAGATCGACTTCGACGACATCCACTACTTCGTCCGTGCCTCGGAGAAGAACAGCCGTGACTGGAGCGAGGTCCCCGACGACATCAAAAACACCTTCGACCGGCTCGGCATCCCCGAGGCCGAGCGCAAATTCCTCGCCGGGGTCGGCGCCCAGTACGAGTCCGAGGTCGTCTACCACCAGGTCAACGAGAAGCTCGAGGCCCAGGGCGTGATCTTCACCGACATGGACACCGCCCTGCGCGAGCACGAGGACCTGGTGCGCGAGCACTGGGCGACGATCATCCCGCCCAACGACAACAAACTCGCGGCGCTGAACAGCGCCGTCTGGTCGGGCGGCTCCTTCGTCTACGTCCCCGCCGGGGTCAAGGTGGAGATGCCGCTGCAGGCCTACTTCCGGATCAACACCGAGAACATGGGCCAGTTCGAGCGGACGCTGATCATCTGCGAGGAGGGCGCCGACGTCCACTACATCGAGGGCTGCACGGCGCCGGTCTACTCCAGCGACTCCCTGCACTCGGCCGTCGTGGAGATCGTCGCCAAGAAGAGCTCCCGGGTCCGCTACACGACCGTCCAGAACTGGTCGCAGAACGTCTTCAACCTCGTCACCAAGCGCGCGGTCGCACACGAGAAGGCGACGATGGAGTGGGTCGACTGCAACCTCGGCTCGAAACTGACGATGAAGTACCCGTCGATCTACCTGCTCGGGCCCGAAGCCCACGGCGAGATCCTCTCGATCGCCTTCGCCGGCGAGGGCCAGCACCAGGACGCCGGCGGCAAGATCATCCACGCGGCGCCGAAGACCTCGTCCTCGATCTTCTCCAAGTCGATCTCCAAAGACGGCGGCCGGGCGACCTACCGCGGTCTGCTCGAAGTCGCCGACGGGGCGAGCGAATCCCGCTCCAAGGTCGTCTGCGACGCGCTCCTCCTCGACGAGGACTCGCGCTCGGACACCTACCCGACGATCCGGATCGACGAGAACGACGCCGACATCGGCCACGAGGCGACCGTCTCCAAAATCGGCGACGAGCAGCTCTTCTACCTGCAGAGCCGCGGCCTCGACGAGGAGGAGGCCTCGAAGATGATCGTCAACGGCTTCATCGAGCCGGTGACCAAGGAGCTGCCGATGGAGTACGCGGTCGAGCTGAACCGGCTGATCGAGCTGCAGATGGAGGGCTCCATTGGCTGAGGTCGCGACGCAACCGGCCTGGCTCGAGGAGAGGCGCCGGCGCGGCGCCTCTCTCGCGCGGGAGCTCCCCCTCCCCGACCAGAAGGCGAAGGGCTGGGAATTCACCGACCTCTCGGGGCTCGAACTCGATGCCTACACGGAGACCGGCGCGACGCCGACGATCTCCGGCGCCGAGGGCGCGACCGTGCTGCCGCTGAGCGAGGCGCTCGCCGACCACGACGGGCTGCTGCACGAGCGCCTCGGCTCGCTGGTCCCGGTCGAGGACCCGTTCGTCGCCCGTAACGAGGCGGCATGGAGCGACGGCGTCCTCGTCCACGTGCCCAAAGGGGTGCGCCTGAGCGAGCCGATCCAGATCGAGCTGCCGCTCGAGGCGAGCGGCGCCGCGGTCAACTGGCGAACGCTGATCGTGCTCGAGGAGGGCGCCGAAGCGGAGGTCTGGGAGCACTGGTCATCGCCGTCCGACGAGGTCGACGGCGTCCTCAACTCGGTGGTCGAGCTGGCCGTCGGCCAGGCCGCGACCCTGCGCTACGTCAACACCCAGGACATCTCCGAGAAGTCGTGGATCTTCGCCACCCAGCGCGCCCAGGTCGAGCGCGACGGCCGCCTCGACTGGGCCGCCCTCGGCTTCGGCTCGGCCCGCGGCAAGGTGCGGATGGAGACCAAGCTCGCCGGCCCCGGCTCCGAGGCGCGCGTCACCGGCGGCTACGCCGGCGGCGCCGGGCAGCACCTCGACTTCGACACGCTGCAGGAGCACGCGGCCCCGAACACCAACTCGGACCTTGCCTTCCGCGGTGTCCTCGCCGCCGGCGCCACCGCGGTCTGGCGCGGGATGATCAAGGTCGACCCGGGCGCCCAGCAGACCGATGCCTTCCAGGAGAGCCGCAACCTGCTGCTCTCCCCCGAGGCCCACGCCGACGCGATCCCGGGCCTCGAGATCCTCGCCGACGACGTCCGCTGCACCCACGCCGCGGCAATCGCCCAGGTCGACAAGGAGCAGCTCTTCTACCTCACCTCCCGCGGCCTCGGCGACGAGGCGGCGAAGGCACTGATCATCGAAGGCTTCCTCGAGTCCCTGGTCGAACGGCTGGCCGAGGGCCAGGTCCGCGACAGCATCTCCGAGGCGCTGGAGACGCGCCTCGCCGAGATTCTCTAGCCGGCTCCCGGCTCTTCGCTCTCGTGGTCCCGCCGCTGCGCGAGCGCACTGCGGACGATCGCGCCGACGACGATCAGGACCGGCAGGACGTAGAGGATCCAGAGCGCGTAGTGGCCGGCGTGGGCTAGCGGCAGCACGCTCCCTTCCTACCCGTTGGAGACCGAGAGCAGGTAGAGGCCGAAGCAGGTGAAGGCGACCATCACCGCCAGCATCCAGTACTGGGAGGCGGTGGCGCGGCGGTATTCGGGCCAGTAGACGAGGGCGCGGTCGTGGGCGAGCATCAGGCCGATCACGTGGCCGGTGACGAGGGCGCCGACCTGAACGTACCAGATCGCGTTGGCGCTGAGGACGCGGAAGTCGATGCCGGAGGCGGCGGTGCCGAAGAGGTCGGTGGTGCCGGTGCCGAGTGGGTCCGAGAGCAGGTAGCCGAACTGCGCCTGCTCCTGGAAGACGAAGAGGCTGAAGTAGTGGGCGACGAGGTAGGCGAGGGCGATCGGGATCAGCGAGTGGGCGAAGCCGACGCGCAGTTTCGCCAGCGAGGGCGCGCCGGGGACGGTCCGCATCCCCCGCACACCGAGCAGGTAGACGAGCCCGACCCCGGCGAAGCAGAGCGCCATGAAGATCGTGTCGGTGAGGCGCAGGGCGGTGGTCAGGTTCATGCCGGTGTCGGCGAGCCATTCGAAGACCCCTTCGATCCCGTCTTTGAAGGCGCCCTCGGAGGCCCCGTCGTAGCTGGTCGAGGCGATCGAGGCGATGACGACGGCGGCGGAGCCGGGGATGGTGGCCCAGGTCGTGGCGGCGGCGAAGGGCCGGCGCCGCTCCAGCCTGCCGTCGCGGCTGCCGAAGATGCCGAGCCGGCCGAACATCCCGAAGTAGACCGAGAAGACCTCGCCGCGCTCGCACCACTCCTCGACGCCGAAGACGGCCATCATCGCCAGCGTGTAGGCGCTGTAGACGAGGGCGGCGACGCCGGCCGCGTGGGGGTCGAGGCCGACCGCGACGCCGCCGCTGGCCCCGTAGACGACCTCAAGCCAGACGACGGCGAGGAGGCCGACCGCCGCCGGCCAGCGGCCGAGCCGCTCGGGGTAGGCGAGGTGGGCGGGGCGCTGTCCCGCGATCGCCTCGAAGCCGGCGCCGACGGCGCGGCCGACCGCCCGCCAGGGGTTGAAGGGCCGGAAGATGTCGCCGAAGATCGCCGAGAAGACGGGAAAGCCGAGCCAGCAGGTGACGAAGAGGAAGGTGAGGGCGAAGTTGCGATCGGGCGCTTCGGTCCCCTCGAGGCCGGCGTAGATCGCGAAGCCGAGGAGGAAGACCCCGATCGCGCCGCAGACGATCTGCGCCGGGAGGCCGAGCAGGGCGCGGGAGAGCCCCGCTCCGAGCGAGCGCGTCGGCGCCTGCTCGAAGCGGGGGGTGCGCCAACCTGCCGCCAGCGCGAAGAAGGAGACGATCAGGACGATCGACGCCCCCCAGGCGAACAGCCAGGCCGGGACCGGCAGGTCCTGCCGGGAGACCAGGGCGTGCGCCAGCGGCAGGAAGCTCACGGGTTTATCCGCAGCTCGACGATCTGGACGCCGAGGCCCTCCAGCTCCGCCTCGTAGATCCCTTCCAGTTCGGCCGGGAAGTCGAATTCGACCGTGCCGCCGGCCGGCACGTCCTTGGCGATGTCGTAGCCGTGGACGTGGATCTCTTCGGCTTTGTCGGAGCTGACGCGGAAGCGGACCTCTTCGCCGGCGCTGTATTCGAGCTCCTGGACGCCCCCGACGGGCTCGCCGTCGCGGACGACGATCGTCGGCACGTCTTCGCCATCGGACGGCTGGCCCTTTTCAGGCTCCCCGCCGGTGACCGCCCCGCTTTCCTTGCCACCGCTCGCGGTGGTGCTCTCGTCGCTGCTGCCACAGGCCGCCAGCGCAATCGCCGACGCCACGACGAGCAGCGCCACGATCAACTTGCGTACGTCTCTCATCTGAAACCTCTCTCTTCCGTCTTTCCGGCAGGGGACAGCGCCCGTGCCCTGGGCTGTGCGCCGCCGCGGCGCTAGGCCGCGGCCGGGGGAGCCCGGCCGGAAAGCGAGAGAGCGAGGAGCAGCCCGCCGCCGCGGGCGAAGAAGGGTGCGCGTGGGGTCCGCGGCCGCCTCGAGGCCCCGGTGCCCTGGCGGCGCCCGGCGGCGATCCGCTCGGAGAGGCGGACGATCGCCTCGCAACCGGGGTAGTGACCGAGCAGAAGTGTCAGCAGCAGAGCCAGCAGCGGCAGCGCCGGCAGCAGGAATGCGACGAACTCGGTCACCGGCTCAGGATACTGTCCGCCCTTCGTGCGCCCCGGACGCGACAACATCGCCGCCCCCGACCTGCCGGCCGGCCTCGCCTGGGTCGGGGCCGAACCGGAGTCGATGCCGGCCCTGACCGCCGGCGGGCCGGCGCTCGTCCACTTCGTCGAATACGCCCAGCTGAACAGCGTCCGCACGCTCCCCTACCTGGCCGAGTGGCAGCGCCGCTACCGCGAGGCGGGCCTGAGCGTGATCGCGGCGCAGGCCCCGCGCTTCCCCTTCGCCGCCGAGCCGGACAACGTCGCCGCGGGCCTGGCGGAGCTGGGTGTCGAGGTCCCGGTCGCGATCGACGCCGACCACGAGCTCTGGAGCGCCTACGGCTGCGAAGGCTGGCCCAGCCTCTTCCTCTGGGCCCTCGGCGGCTCGCTCACCTGGGCCCACTTCGGCGAGGGCGAATACCGGGCGACCGAGGAAGCGATCCAGGCCGAGCTGCGGGAGATCGACGCGCTGCGGGAGCTGCCCGAGCCGATGGCGCCGCTGCGCCCGACCGACGGCCCCGGCGCCCAGGTCATGGCCCCCACGCCCGAGCACTTTCCCGGCGGCAGCTGGGAGCGCCCCTGGGTCGCCGGAGAGGACGGCGAGGACCTGGCGCTCGACTACCAGGCCGGCGGCGCCTTCGCCACGGTCGAGGGCGAGGGCGAGCTGCGGGTCGAGATCGACGGCGTCTGGAGCACCGTCCCCGCCGGGCCGTCGCCCGGGTTGCGCGCTCTCGCCGAGCACCCGTCCCACGAGGCCCACAGCCTCGTCCTCCGCCCCACCCCGGGCGTCAAGGTCTGGTCGCTCAGCTTCGCCGCGGGCGTACCCTGAACCCGCCATCCCACGATCGCGAGGAGGAAGCGATGATCACCAAGACCGACTTCGTCGGCATCCCGTCCACCGACGCCGAGCGCTCGCGCGCCTTCTACGTCGAGACTCTCGGCCTACGGCCCGACGAGCGCAGCCGCTTCGAGTGCTGGGCCGGCGACACCTGCTTCGCGATCTGGGAACCGGCGAAACAGGGAATGGACTTCGCGCCTCAGAAAAACGCCCACCCGGCACTGCACGTCGACGACGTTGCCGCGGCGAAGGAGGAGCTGGAAGGCAAGGGCGTCGAGTTCGCCGGCGACGTCTTCGACACCGGGGTCTGCCACATGGCGCTCTTCACCGACCCCGACGGCAACGACCTGATGCTGCACAGCCGCTACGCGCCGTACGAGTAACCGGACGTATTTGTCCCCGCATACCGGGGACAACTGCGTCCGGTTGCTAAGACCGCGCCGCGACCTCGTCGCGGATCTCCTTCGGGAGCATGAAGCGGACGTCCTCGTGGACGGTCCGCAGCTCGGAGACGTCGTCGGCGCCGCGCTCGCGGAAGAAGGAGACGAGGCTCTCGACCAGCTCCTCGGGGGCCGACGCGCCGGAGGTGATGCCGACCGTCTCCACGCCCTCCAGCCACTCCTCCTGGACCTGGGAGTGGTTGTCGATCAGGTGTGAGGCGGCGCCGTGTTCGCGGGCGACCTCGACCAGGCGGTTGGAGTTGGAGGAGTTGGTCGAGCCGATGACGAGGACGAGGTCGCACTCGCGGGCCAGCTGCTTGACGGCGATCTGGCGGTTGGTCGTCGCGTAACAGATGTCGTCTGACTTGCTGCTGACGATGCCGGGGAACTTGCTCCGCAGGGCGGCGATCACCTCGGCGGTCTCGTCGACCGAGAGCGTCGTCTGGGTGATGAAGGCGACTTTGTCGGGGTCCGGGACCGTGAGCGTCTCGACTTCGTCGGCGGTTTCGATGAGGACGATGCTGTCGGGCGCCTCGCCGGTCGTCCCTTCGACCTCCTCGTGGCCCTGGTGGCCGATCATGATGATCGTGTAGCCCTGGGCGGCGAAGCGGCGGGCGGAGACGTGGACCTTGGTCACCAGCGGGCAGGTCGCGTCGATCGTCCGCAGCTGCCGGGCGGCGGCGTTCTCGTGGACGCTGGGGGCGACGCCGTGAGCGGAGAAGACGACCATCGCGCCCTCCGGCACCTCGGTCTCCTCCTCGACGAAGATCGCCCCACGCTTGGCCAGCTCCTCGACCACGTGTTTGTTGTGGACGATCTCCTTGCGCACGTAGACGGGGGCGCCGTAGAGCTCGAGCGCGCGCTCGACCGTCTGCACGGCGCGGTCGACGCCGGCGCAGTAGCCGCGGGGCGCGGCAAGGAGCACCCGCTTGGGTGCGGTGACGGTGGCAGGCATGCATTCAGGGTACAAGGCCGGGGTGCCCGCAAACTCCGCCCTAAGTAGCCTTGTCCGATGGCAACTTCCGGACGCCATCTAGACCGCCTCACCGCCGTCGACGCCTCGTTCCTGACCAACGAGAGCTCGAGCAGCCACATGCACGTGGGGGCGTGCCTGATCTTCGAGGGCCCGCCGCCGAAGTACACCGACCTGGTCGAGCACGTCCGCAGCCGCCTGCCGCTGGTCCCCCGCTTCCGCCAGAAGCTGGTGGTGCCCCCGCTGGAGGCCGGCCGGCCGCTCTGGGCCGACGACGTCAACTTCAACCTCACCTACCACATCCGCCACACCGCGCTGCCGGAACCGGGCGGCGAAGAGCAGCTCAAACAGCTGACGGGGCGGGTCTTCTCCCAGCAGCTCGACCGCTCGAAGCCGCTCTGGGAGCTGTGGCTGGCGCAGAACCTGGAGCGCGACCGCTTCGCGATCCTGACCAAGACCCACCACGCGATGGTCGACGGCATCTCCGGCGTCGACATCGGCACCGTCCTCTTCGACCTCGAGCGCGAGGCCAGGCCGATGGACCTGGAGGACGACTGGGTGCCGCAGCCCGAACCGGGGACGACCGAGCTGGTCGCGCGCGGGATCGCCGACGCGGTGGCGGCGCCGGTGAAGCTGGCCGAGCGCGCGGTCGACGTCGTCCGCAACCCGGAGACGACCGCCCGCAAGGCGGTCGAGGCGCTGGAGGGCGTCGGCGAGATCGTCAGCGCCTTCGCCGACCCGGCGCCGGACGTGCCGCTGAACGAAGGGATCGGCCCCCACCGCCGCTACGTCTGGGCGCGCTCGGAGCTGGCCACGTTCAAAGCGATCAAGGACAGCCTCGGCGGCACCGTCAACGACGTCGTCCTCGCCGTCGTCACCGGGGCGCTGCGCAAGTGGCTGCACGGCCGCGGCATCCGCACCGAGGGCCTGGAGCTGCGGGCGCTGGTGCCCGTCTCGGTCCGCGGCGAGGACGAGCGCGGCGACCTCGGCAACCGGATCGCGCTGATGCGGGGGCCGCTGCCGGTCTACATCGAGGACCCGGTCAGGCGGCTGCGCACGGTCAGCGACGCGATGGCGGGTCTGAAGCGCTCCAAACAGGCACTGGGGGCGGAAGTGATCTCCCGCTTCAACGACTTCGCCCCGCCGACTATCCTCGCGCAGGCCTCACGGATCAACTTCTCGACCCGCCTCTTCAACCTCATCGTCACCAACGTCCCGGGGCCGCAGATGCCGCTCTACGTCCTCGGCAGGGAGCTGGAGGAGGTCTTCCCGGTCGCCTTCCTGCCCCAGAACCACTGCCTCGCGGTGGCGATCATGAGCTACCACGGCAAGGTCGGCTTCGGGCTCCTCGCCGACTACGACTGCATGGAAGACGTCGAGGTCGTCAGCAACGGGCTGAACGAATCGCTGGCCGAGCTCGAGGCCGCGGCCGGCAAGAAGGTCAAGGCCGCCTAGCTGTCGACTTCCTCTCTCTATACGAGAGGAAGTCGCCACTGACCGACCTCTCTAGGCTTTCCCCATGCCTCTGCTCCTGATCCTGCTGTTCATCGTCGTCCCGATCGCGGAGCTCTACGTGATCATCCAGGTCGGGCAGTGGATCGGCGTCGTCCCGACCCTGATCCTGCTGCTGGCCGACGCGCTGCTCGGCTCGATGCTGCTGAAACACGAGGGACGGAGCGCCTGGCGGCGCTTCAACGAGGCCCTGGCGGCGCGCCGTTTCCCCGGCAAGGAGGTCGCCGACGGGGTCCTGATCGTGATCGGCGGCACCCTGCTGCTGACGCCCGGCTTCATCACCGACATCTTCGGGCTCTTCCTGCTGGTGCCGCCGACGCGGGCAATTGCCCGCCGGGTCCTGAAACGCCTCACGATCGGGCGCTTCACCGTCGTCGGCGTCGGCGGCGACAACCCGTTCGGCGCCCCGCCCCCGGGCGCCGACCCCCGCCCCTCTCGCGACTACGACCTCGAGGGGACCGCCGAAGAGGTGCCGCCGCAAGGCAATGGCGACCCGCGCCTCCCCCGAAGCGACCAGGGTTGACCTTGGCGCCAGGGGAGCGGCAGACGAAGCGTCTCCTCCTCCGCCCGCCGAGCCCCGACGACCGCGCCCTCTACCACGTCCACTTCACCCATCCAGAGATCGAGCGCTGGCTCCGCCCCCCTCCCCTGCCGCCCTTCAACGCCGGCGCCATCGAAGAACTCGTCGAGGGCGACCAGGCCCACTGGTCCGACCACGGCTTCGGCCCCTGGCTCCTGATCGACCAAGAGACCGGCGCCTTCTCGGGCCGCGGCGGCCTCCACTGGACCACGGTCGAAGACACCGCCATGGTCGAGCTCGCCTGGAGTGTCGAGCCAGCCGCACACGGCCGCGGCTACGCAACTGAGATGGCGACAGCGGCAGTCGTCTGGGCGAGCGACCTGCAGATCATGGAGCTGGTGGCGCTGGTGCTGCCGGCGAACGCCCCGTCCCGACGGGTCGCGGAAAAGGTCGGCTGCGAGCCCTCCGGTGAGGTCGACCACGCCGGCATGCCGCACCTGCTGTTCCGGCTGAGTCCGGCCTAGAACCCCAGCGCGAACTTCGCCTCCTCGGACATCATTTCCGGGCTCCAGGCGGGGTCGAAGACCATCTTCGGGTGCACGGAGGTGACGCCGGGGAGGTCGCCGACGAACTCGCGCATCTGCTCGGAGACCTGGGGGCCGATCGGGCAGGCGGGGGTCGTCAGGGTGAAGGTGACGTAAACCTCGGAACCCTCGATGTTGACGTCGTAGACGAGGCCGAGGTTGACGAAATCGAGGCCGAGCTCGGGGTCGATGACCTCCTCGAGCACCTCGTAGACGTCCTCCTCGGTGAGGGTTTCGTCGGTCGTGGCGTCGGGCGTTGCGGGGTTATCGCTCATTGGTGCATGGTAGCCGGGCGCTCAGCGCGGCTCCGGGGGCGGGCCGTCGCCGGCCGGGGAGAGCTCCCGCTGGTACCAGCCGACATCGCGCCAGGCGCCTTCCTTGAAGCCGATCTCGCGGTTGACCCCGACCTGCTCGAAGCCGAGGGTTTCGTGCAGCCTCTCGCTGGCCTCGTTCGGCAGCGTGATCCCGGCGCAGGCCGTGCGAAAGCCGCGCTCGCGCAGGCGCTCGAAAAGGGCCTCGTAGAGGGCGCGGCCGAGGCCCTGGCCGCGCGCGCCCTCGGCGATGTAGACGGAGACGAAAGCGCTCCAACGGTAGGCAGGCCGCTCGTTGAAGGCGGTCGCGTAGGCGTAACCGGCCACCTCCCCCTCCCGCTCGGCGATCAGCCAGGCGTGGCTGGCGCCGTAGCACTCGATCCGCGCCGCCATCTCTCCCACGCTCGGCGCCTCTTCCTCGAAGGAGACGGCGCTGCCCTCGACGTGCGGCGCGTAGATCGCCGCGCAGGCAGCGGCGTCGCGGGCGGGGTCGGCATCTCGAATCCGCAGCTTTGACATGGGCGCGGCAGAGGTTATGCGTCTATAAGAGGGAAAAGCTCTGCCGCGCCGCTGCTCGATCACTAGGCTGCCGGGCATGAGCCAGGAGGGTCAGATCGTGCGGCGGTCGATCGGGGTCGTCTTCTCCGACGGCGGCCTGCTCGCGCTCACCGCGACTCTCCCCGGCGGCGGCGAGGCGCACGGCGAAGAGGAGGTCGCGGCGGTCCTCTGCGAGCCCGACGGCGCCCCGCTCCAGTTCGAGGAAACGCTGCTCTCGACCGAGTACGGCCCCGACGGCGTACAGCGGCGGGCGACGCTGGAGCTGTGGCCGGACACGGATGAGATGCGCCCCCTGCGCGGCGCCGGCACCCTGATCAACTCGGTCTCCGTACGCCGCCAGAACCTCGACTCGCAGATCGCCTTCTTCCGCTGGTCGGTCGAGGGACGCGAGGGGCTCGGCACCTACGAGGTCGCCCGCGCCGCCGCCGATGGCTGAGCCGCCGATAACCAAGATCACCACCGTCATCTCCGACTTCGGCGGCGTCCTGACGACGCCGTTGCTGGCCGCCTTCTCGGCCTTTCAGGACGACAGCGGCATCTCCCCCGAAAGCCTCGGCAAGGCGATGCGGGTCGGGTTGGAGGAGGAAGAGGAGATACCCCTGTTCCAACTCGAGCGGGGGGAGATCAGCGAGGACGAGTTCCTCAGGGGGCTCGAGGACGGGCTGGAGACGATCCTCGGCCACCGCCCGCACCTCCACCACTTCCGCCAGAAGTTCTGGGGCGCTCTCGAGCCCAACGAGCCGGTGATCGAGCTGATGCGGGAGCTGAAGGCGAGCGGCCTGAAGATGGCGATGCTGACCAACAACGTCCGCGAGTGGGAGCCGCTCTGGCGCTCGATGCTGCCGGTCGACGAGATCTTCGAGGAGATCGTCGACTCCGGCTTCGTCGGCCGCCGCAAGCCGGAAGCGCGGATCTACGAGCTGACCCTGGAGCGGATCGGCGTCGCGGCCGAGCACTGCCTCTTCGTTGACGACCTCCAGGTCAACTGCGAGGGCGCCGAAGCGGCCGGGATGCGCGCTGTTCACTTCCGCGACAACGAGCAGGCGATCGCCGAGATCCGCGCCGCGCTCGGCCCGGCTCGCGCCGCCGGCTAGCGCTAAGCGCGCTCGCGCTCGACCGCCGCGGCGCCGTTGCCGTGACCTGGCGCTTCCCGCCAGCGGCGGGCGAAGGGCAGGCGCCAGCTGTGCGGGGCGATCAGGGCGCCGATCTCCGACGGCCCCCAGGACCCCTGGGGGTACGGTTTCACCGGCGGTGGGTCCCGCAGCAGCGGTTCGGAGACTTCCCAGAGCCGCTCGATTCCCTCGGCCGTGGTGAAGAGGGTGCGGTCGCCGATCATCGCGTCGCGGATCAACCGCTCGTAAGCCTCGACGGTCTCGTGGCGGTAGCCGGTTTCCTCCAGCGAGAACTGCATGCTCGCCTTGTCGAGAACCATTCCCATCCCCGGTCGCTTGCCGTAGAAGGAGAGCGATACGCGCGAGGACTCGTCGAGGTCGAAGGTGAGGTGGTCGGGGCCGTAGCGGCCCACCCGCGAGTGCTCCGGGAACATCGCGTGCGGCGGCTCGCGGAAGGCGATCGAGATGATCCGGGCGCTTTCCCCCATCCGCTTGCCGGTGCGCAGGTAGAACGGCACCCCGCTCCAGCGCCAGTTGTCGAGTTCGCAGCGCAGAGCGACGAAGGTCTCGGCGCTGGAGCCCGGGTCGACTCCCTCTTCGTCGCGGTAGCCCTCGTACTGCCCGCGCACCACCTGGGCCGGGTCGAGCGGCTGCAGGCTGCGGAAGACTTTGTTCTTCTCCTCGGTGATCGGCATCGGCGCCAGCGCCGTCGGCGGCTCCATCGCGACGAACCCGAGAATCTGGAAGAGATGGGTCACGACCATGTCGCGGAAGGCTCCGGTCTTCTCGTAGAAGGCAGCGCGGGAGCCGACCCCGACGGTCTCCGGCACGTCGATCTGGACGTGGTCGATGTGGTTGCGGTTCCAGATCGGCTCGAAGAGCCCGTTGGCAAAGCGCAGCGCGAGGATGTTCTGGGCCGCCTCTTTGCCGAGGAAGTGGTCGATGCGGAAGACCCGGTCCTCGGCGATCACCTCGTGGACCATCTCGTTCAGCTTGCGGGCGCTGGCGAGGTCGGTCCCGAACGGCTTCTCCATGATCACCCGCGAGCGCTCAGACAGCCCGCACGTCCTCAGCATCTGGATCACGTCGGGCGCGGCCGTCGGCGGCACACTCAGGTAGTGGAGGAGATGCATGTCCGAGCCGAGTTCCCCCTCGGCCTTGTCGACCGCCTCCCTCAGGCCCTCCGGCGCCTGCGAGTGCGGGACGTAGGCGAGCCGGCTGGAGAACTCGTGCCACTCCTCGCCGCCGAAAGCGTGGCGGGCGAACTCCCGGCAGGCTTCTTCGGCAATCGCCCGGAAGCGAGCGTCGTTGATCTCCTCCATCGAGACGCCGATGATCCGGAACTCCGGCATCAACCCCGCCTGGAAGAGGCGCAGCAGCCCCGGCAGCAGCTTCCGCCGCGCCAGGTCGCCGGTGGCGCCGAAGATGACGATCGCTTGCGGGGGAACGTCCACTAGGACGAGAGTAGCCCCACCGGAAGTTGGTTAAACAACGGGTCCGAAAACCCTCTGGTCGTCGAAGCCCGGAGGAGGTACTCATGAAGAAGGTCGATTCCCTCTTCTGAGTCAGAAAGCAACTTATTGTCTTCTTCCCTACCCTGGTGGCACGGAGAGCAGAGGTCGCGAGGTGCGGCAAGCGCCTGATAAGCGTGAGGTCGGTCTAATCAACCGGCAGGGGTTCGAGTCCCCCGCTCTCCGCCACAGATTGACCCGCCACGCGGAAGTCGGTTGAACGCACGCCTCGCTGATACGATTGAGAGGCTTATCAGGCGTTTGTGGGCTGATTACCCACCTTGCAACTAGACCCGCGCAGGCGGGTCTTTTTGTTGCCTCGCTCGCTAGGGCTAGCGAGACGAGCGCACCATGTCCATGAACTTGAGGAGTACGGACAGGTTCTCATCGCTGAGCTTTACATCATCATCCTTATGGTCTTCGCCTTCTGCGCCAGGGTCGCCCACAAACAAACGCTCGATGAACTCTTTTCGAACTGCATGCCTTTCCGGCTCCGGCAGCGGCTCAGAGAACGGCTTGAAGGCGACGAGCTCCAAGTAGAGCCGCCTGGCTCGTTTCTCGCGGTGGCGATGCTGGCCAGATTGTCCCGCTGCGTAACCGGCAATACCAAGCAGGAGCGTGATCGCCGCAATTTTGGCGAAAATGAACGAGTTGCCGTCGGCCACCCCTTCGACGACAAGCACAACCGCCACTAGAGCCACTAGGACGGCAAACCCACCGAGGCCGAGCGCTAAAAGGCGCCAGAGGTCGGCCTCGTGCTTTTGCTCTTCGGCCTCTTTCTTGAAAGCGCCAGCAGTGCTCGAGGTGGCCTCAACATCAACCATGGCAATTGCTTCCTGCTTCTTCTCAGCGAGGAAATTTACGACCTCGCTGCTGCGCTCGTGAAGGTCGGCTATCACTTTGTCGGCGCGTTCCTCCTCGCTCTCCAACGATTTCGCAGCCGCTTCTTTGCTCTCCTGGATGACCAGCTCGGTCTGGTCAGTGAGCGCTTTTTTGGCCTCCTCAAACTGCGCGCTACGGGTCTCCTGCTCTGATTGGAATTGGCTTTCAATCCCGTCAATGGTTTTTTGAACCCGTGCGCGCTCGGCCTCGGCTTCCGCCTTCAGCGTGCCGAACTGATCTTCTAGCTCCTTGGCCCGTTCCTCGGCAGTCGTCTTCATCGAGTCGGACGTCTCACTTATTTGCGTCCGCAGTTGGTCTAACTGTCCTTGGATATCGCCGGCCTGCTCTTGCAGCTGACGCGTCTTTGCCGAAGATGCCTCGCCTAAAAGTGCCGCCGCTTTCTTCTCGTCAGTCTTCGCCCAAACCCCGATCGCCGGTGCTAGTTGGACAGCCGTATTCAGCAAAGTTTCAAAGCCCGCTTGGACGTTTGGAATCTGGGCGAAGTCTTTGTTGTCCTTGAGTGGGGTCAGGAAGGAACTGATCTGCTGAACAGGAGCATCCAAGTTGTCGAGCATCTGGGAAGTGACCAAGGCTGGGTCGGCGCTTGCCAAGAGGGCACCGATGTACTCGAGGACAGTTTCAAGACGAACGAGTGCGGACTGCGGATCATGATCTTGCGCTGCCCTCAGCAGCTCGTCGGAGAGTCCCGCGACCTGGTCTTTCAACTGCTTCAGGCTCTCGTGAACCGGATGCTCGTTGAAGGCGATGCTGTATTGCGGCTGCGATTGCGCCATCCCGAGCGTGGATACTAAGCCGATCTTCGGCGTGAACCCAGCCTGCTTCTAACGGGAACTATTTATTAGTTATCCGAGCCCGCGCGGTCCCAGACGTAGAGCTCCAGCGCCTCGGCGGCGAGCTCCATCAGGCGCGGGGGGCCGAGCAGGCCGAGGACGAGCTCCAGGGCGTCCTCCTCGGTGACTCCGGAGTCGACCGCCTCCTCGCCGCGGAAGCCGGCGGCGAGCTTGAGCGCCTCGCGGCGGTTCTCGCCGAGCGAGCCGAAGGCGGCCATGAGGAAATCGCGGTTCGGGACCGGCTGGCCGGCCTCGAGCGAGCCGTGCCAGGCCGCCAGCATCGAGAGGTCGTGCTCGTCGAGCTCGGCGATCGCCTTCGCGTAGTGGACTTCGAGCTCCGACTCGGGAATCTCGTCGACCCAGGCGCGCACCGCCTCGCCGAGGAGCTGGCGGCGCGCCTCGCGGCCGACGGAGTCGGCGATGGCGCGAATTGCGTCGGCGGGGTCTACGAAGCAGAGTGACATCAGCTGGCGAGGAATCTAGAGACGCCCGACGACGTCAAAAGATGCCCGCAAACCCCCCAGTTTGCGGGGTCGTGGAGGCAGCGCCGAAGACGGCGCCGGAGCCGTCCCTAGGCTCGGACGGGTGCCGCTGAAGCTGATCCAGGGACCCCCCAACTCGGGCCGTCGCGGGCTTGTCCTGCGCGCCTTCCGCGCCGCCTCCGAGCGTGAGCCCCTGCTCGTCGTCCCCACCGCCGACGACGCCTTCGACGTCGAGCGCGAGCTCTGCGCGGCGGGCGCCCAGGGCGGAACCGTCCTCGGCGGGACGGTCCTCACCTTTCGTGGCCTGGCGGCCGAAGTGGCGACGGCCTGCGGACGTCCGCCGGCGCCGACGCTGAGCGGGGCCCAGCGGCTGCGGGCGATCGCGGTCGCGCTCGAGCGCCGCCGCGGCGGCCTCGGGCCGCTGCGCCGCTCCGCCGGGCGCGAGGGCTTCGCCGGCTCGCTCTCGGCCCTGCTCGACGAGCTGCAGTCGGCCGGGCTGACCCCGGCCGACGTCGAGGCCGGCGCCGCGACCCTCGACCGCTCCGCCTACCTTGCCGACCTCGCCTCGCTGTTCGCCGCCTACGAGAAGGTCCGGGCCGAGGTCGGCCGCGGCGACGCGCACGCGGTCGCCGCCGAGGCGATCGCCGCCCTCCGGGCCCGGCCCGAGGCCTGGGAGCGGCCGGTCTTCGTCTACGGGATCGACGACCTGACCGGCAACCAGCTCGAGCTGCTGGCGGCGCTGGCGGCGGCGAGCGAGGTGGCGCTGGCGATCTCCTTCGAGCGGCGCGAGGTCTTCGCCGGCCGCACCCGTCTCCTCGAGCGCCTGCGCGACCGCGTCGATGTCGCCGAGGAAGAGACGACCGGAGCGCAGAGCACTCACACCGAGAACCCGATCCTCTTCCACCTCGAGCGCAACCTCGGCGAGCCGGGCCCGGCGGCGCGCGGCGGGGGCGAGGGCGAGGGCGAGGGCGAGGGCGTCACCCTGCTGCGCTCGGCCGGCCCCCGCGGCGAGGCGGAGGCGGTCGGGGCCGCGTTCGCCCGCCTCTTGCACGACGGGGCGGACCCCGGTGAGATCGCCATCGTCCTCCGCGATCCGGCCCGGCGCGGGCCGCTGATCTCGAGGGCCCTCGAGTCCTACGGCATCCCCACCGCCTTGGAGGCGGAGGTGCCGGTGGCGACGACGGGCGTCGGCGGGGCGCTGATCGCCTTGCTCGAGGCCGAGCACGGCAGCGGCCGCGCCGGCGACGTCCTCCGCTGGCTGCGCGGGCCCTCCGGCGCCCGCCCGCACTCGGTCGACTGGCTCGAGCGGGCGGTCCGGCGCGAGCGGGCCCGCACCGCCGCCGAGGCGCTCGCGCTCTGGTCCGAGCGGAGTGACCTTCCCCGCGACCTGACGCGCCTGCGCGAGGCGGGCCCGGGGTCCTGGCTCGAAGAGCTGGGCGCGACCGTGACGAGGATGGCGGCGCGGTTCGTCGAGGGCGAGGGCGACGGCCGGCCCCCCGGCCCCGGTGCCCGGGCGGAACTGCGGGTCGCGGCCGAGATCGCCGGCTCCCTCGCCGAGCTCGCCGACCTCGGCCCGCTGGCGCCCTCACCGGCGGAGCTGATCCCCTTCCTGCGGGAAATGCGGTTCCGCCTCTGGAGCGGGCCGGTCGGCGGGCGGGTGCGGATCGCCGACCCCCGCCGCCTCCGCGCCCTGCGCTTCGACCACGTCCTCGTCGGTTCCCTGCAGGACGGCGAGTTCCCGCGCCGCGGCGGTGGCGACCCCTTCCTCTCCGACGCGCTGCGCGAGTCGCTCGGCCTCGAGCCGCGCCGCGAGGAGGACGTCGAGGAGCGCTACCTCTTCTACAGCAGCATCTCCCTCGCCCGCCGCAGCCTCACCCTCTCCTACCGCGAGTCCGACGACGCCGGCGCCGCCGAAGCGCGCTCGCCGCTGATCGACGACGTCCTCGCCCTGCTCGAGCCGGAGGCGGTGGCGGAGGGTGGCCGCGGCCTCGCCGAAGTCGCCTTCGCGGCGGGCGAGGCTCCCTCGCTGGAGGAGCTGGCGCGGTCGCTGGCGGCGGCCGGGGCGGGGCCCGACCGATCGGGCCTGCTCGAAGCCGCCGGCCCCGACGCCGGCTCGCGCGAAGGCATCGAAGCGCGGCTGCGGGCCGCGGCGGCGGCCGAGCGCGCCTCGCGGGCGCCGGGGCCGCTGCGGAACCCTGCCGTGCTGGAGCGCCTCGGCGCCCGCCGCCTCTTCGGCGGCACCACGCTCGAGCGCTTCGACGTCTGCTCCTACATCTGGTTCGCCGAGCACGAGCTGCGCCCCCTCCCCCTCGACCCCGTCCCCGACGCGCTCGTCCAGGGCGGGCTCGTGCACAACGCTCTCGACCGCCTCTTCGGCGAGCGCCCCGGCGGCGGCTCGCGGCCCCGCCCCGAGACGGTCGCCGCCTGGAAGTCGCGAAGCGCCGAGCTGGTCGCCGAGCTGGCGGCCGAACGGGGGCTGGGGACGAGCGCCCAGGAGCGGGCGATCAAGCGGGGCGCGGAACGGCTGCTGGCCCGCTTTCTCGACGAAGAAGCCGAGCGGGAGAGCGCCTTCGAGCCGGTCCTGCTGGAGGCGGGTTTCGGCGAGGGCGAGGGGAACGACCGGCCCGCCCTCGAGGTCGACGACTGGCTGCTGCACGGCGCGATCGACCGCGTCGACCAGGCCCCCGACGGCCGCGCCCTGATCCACGACTACAAGGTCGCCGGGCGGGTGACGCCGGTCGCCAAGTTCGAGGAGGAAGCGAAGCTGCAGCTGCCTCTCTACGCGCTCGCCGCCGAAGAGCAGTGGGGCCTGGAGCCGGTCGCCGCCCTCTACCACCCGCTGCGCGGGACGAGGGAGCGGGCGCCGCGCGGGCTCGTCCTCGCCGAGGATCGCGACGACCTCGGCTCCTATCCCCTGGTCAAGACCGACGTTCTCGACCGCGAGCGCTTCGAGGCGGAGATCGAGGGCGCCCGGGCGCGGGCGAGCCGGATCGTCGCCCGCATGCGCAGTGGGCAGATCACCAGGGACCCGGGGCCGCGCGAGGGCCTGCGTAACCACGACGTCTGCCCGCGCTACTGCGCCCTCGCCCCGATCTGCCGCCGCGACCGCACCCCCGTCGTCGACGAAGAACGCGAGCCGGAGGAATGGTGAGCGCAGTGGCCGACGAGCGGGCCGGGCGCCGGCCGACGCCCGAGCAGGAGGCGGCAATCGCCGCCACGGCGCCGCGGGTCCTGATCGAGGCAGGGGCGGGCAGCGGCAAGACCGGGGTGATGGTCGACCGCTACTGCCGCCTCGTCTGCGACGAGGAGGTGCCCCCCGAAGGGGTCCTGGCGATCACCTTCACCGAGAAGGCGGCGGCGGAGCTGCGCGAGCGCGTCCGCACCGAGCTGGCGCGCCGCGCGGGCGAGGGCTCGGCCCGCGCCCAGGAGCTGCTGGGGGCGATCGGTGGCGCCTGGATCACGACCATCCACGGCTTCTGCCACCGCGTCCTGGCGGCGCACCCCGTCGCCGCCGGCGTCGACCCGCGCTTCTCGGTCCTCGACCCGGCCGAGGCCGAGCGCGCCGCCCACGAAGCCTTCGACGAGGCGCTCGAGGAGTTCGTCGGCGAGGGCGACCCCGGCCGCGAGGAGATCGTCGCCGCCTACGGGACCGAAGCCCTCCGCGAGATGGTCGTCGGCGCCCACGAAGAGCTGCGGAGTCGCGGCGCCCGCGTCCCGCGGCTGCCGGAGTCGCCGCCGGCCGACCCGGCCGCGGCCCTGCGCAAAGCCGCCGACGTCGCCGCGACGACCCTGGCCGAGCTGAGCGAGAAGAGCAAAGCGCGGCCGCTGGTGGAGCGGGCGGTGGAGCTGCTGGCCTCGCGCGGGGAGCAGATCGGCGTCGACGAGCTGGCGTCCCTGCGCAGCAAGAGCACAGCGAAAGGGATGGGCGAGTACTGCGAGGCGATCGACGACGCCCTCGCCCGGGTGGCGGAGGCAGGCGAGGGCGGCGCCGCTTACGGAGACGTCAAGGAGCTGCTGCGGCTCTTCGCCACCAACTACGAGGAGGTGAAGGCACGGCGGCGGGGCCTCGACTTCGAGGACCTGCAGCTGCTGGCGGCGGGCCTGCTCGACCAAGACGAGGTCGGCCGCGGCTATCGCGCCCGCTTCCGCCACGTGATGATCGACGAGTTCCAGGACACCAACCGCCTGCAACTGCGGCTGGTCGAGTCGCTGCGGGGGCCGGAGACGAACGTCGTCGTCGTCGGCGACCTCCTGCAGTCGATCTACGGCTTCCGCCACGCCGACCTCGACGTCTTCCGCGAGCAGCGGGCGCAGATCGCCGCCGACCCGCGCGGGCAGACGATCGAGCTGAGCGGGAACTTCCGCTCGCGCCCGGAGCTGATCGGCGCCGTCAACGCCTTCGGATCGGAGCTGATCGGCTCCTCCTACCAGCCGCTGACGGTCGGCTTCGAGCCCGACGGCCCGCCCCCGGGCGACGAGGCGCCGGCCGTCGGGCTGCTGCTCACCCAGAAGGCCGGCTGGGAGGACCACGACCTCGAACCGGCCGTCGACTCCGGCACGCCGCCGCACTACCTGGCCGAGGCGCGCGGGCTCGCCCAACGCCTCCGCGACCTCGTCGAGGGCGGCGTCAAGCGCGGCGAGATCGTCCTCCTCCTGCGCGCCTTCACCCACCTCGGCGCCTACGAGGACTCGCTCGCGCGGGCGGGGCTGCGGCCCTACGTGGTCGGCGGCCGCGGCTACTGGTCCCAGCAGCAGGTCTCCGACGTCTGCGCCCTGCTCGCGGTGATCGCCAATCCCCTGGACGACCAGGCGCTGTTCGGCGCCCTCGCCTCGCCCGCCTGCGGCGTCAGCCCGGACACGCTCTGGCTGCTGCGCGCGGCCAGCGGCCGCTCCCGCCACGTCTGGGGCGCGGTCACGGCGCTCGCCGGCGAGGACGCCGAGGGCCTCGCCGAGCCCGAGCGGCTGGACGACGTCGACGCCGCCGACGCGGCCCTCCTCGGCGACTTCGCGCGGAAGATCGAGACGCTGCGGAGCCTCGGCACCAGCGTGCCGCTCGCCGAGCTGATCGACCGGGCGGTGAAGCTGACCGGCTACGACCTCGCCGTCCTCCTCAAGCCCGCGGGCGAGGCTCGCTTCGCCAACGTCCGCAAGCTGATGCAGATCGCCTCCGAGTTCGAGGCGACCGAGGGGCGGGACCTGCGCGGCCTGCTCGACTACCTCGCCTTCCGCGAAGTCGCCGGCGAGGAGTCCGAAGCGGCGACGGCCGCCGAGGACCACGACGGGGTGCGGATCATGAGCATCCACCGGGCCAAGGGGCTGGAGTTCCCGGTCGTCGCCGTCGCCCACCTCGACCGCAACCTCACCTCCGGGGGCCGGGCGCCGCTGCTCAGCTTCGGGCGCGACGGCGACCCGAGGATCGGAATGCAGTGGCGCCGGCTCGGCGCCCGCTCGATCAACCTCTTCTCGCACAGCGAGCTCTGCGAGGCCGAGAACGAGCGCGATGCCGAGGAGGGATTACGGCTCTTCCACGTCGCCGCGACGCGGGCGCGGGAGCGCCTTGTCCTCAGCGGCGTCGTCGCCGAGAAGGCAAACGGGCTGCGGCCCTCGACCTCGATCCTCGAGCGGCTCGTCCGCGGCTTCGAGATCGACCGCGAGAAGGGCTCGCCCGTCTCGATCCCACCGCCGCAGCCGCGGCCGGGTTTGGAGCTGGCGCTCGAGCCGTCGACGATCGCGGTCCAGGTAAGCGCCCCGGACGCCGAGCGGGCGCGTGAGCTGACCGAGGTCCGACCGGCGCCGCGGCACGAGGAGGAGGCCGCCACCGGGCCGGCGCCGCTGCGGAGGCCGGCGAGCTCGACCGTCCCCAGCCGCCCCCTCTCCTACACCGCGATCTCCGCCTACGAGGAATGTGCCTACCGCTTCTACATGGAGCGCGTGCTGGGCCTGTCCTCGACCGAACGCAGTTCTCCCCGCATACCGGGGACAAGTGCGTCCGGTGCCGATGACTCCGAGGGACTGGCGACGCCGTCGGCCCGCGAGGAGCGGACGGCGCGCGGCGCCGCCGTGCACGCGCTGCTCGAGTGGAGCCAGGCCAACGGCTGGTCCGAGCCGCCACCCGAGCTGGCCGAACGCCACGCCGCGGCGGCGGGGCTGGCGCCGAGACCGCAAGCGAAGTCGAATAGCGACGCCGCTCGCGGTCTCGCCGAGGATCTGCTGGAGCCGGTGCGGCAGTGGATCGGCTCGCCGCTGCGGCAGCGGATCGGTGTCGAGGCGACGCGGGTCCGCGCCGAGGTCCCGCTCCTGCTCGGGGTCGGCGGCACGGTGCTGCGGGGGTCGATCGACCTCCTGGTCGAGCGCGAGGGCGCTCCGCCCCTGGTCCTCGACTACAAGACCGACCGCCTCCAGGGCGCCGAGCCGGCCCAGCGGGCCGAGCATTACGGGACCCAGCGCACCATCTACGCCCTCGCCGTCGCCGAGGCGCTGGCGGCGGCCGAGGTCGAGGTCGCCTACGTCTTCCTCGAGCGGCCCGAGGAGCCCGCCCTCACCACCCTCGACGCGGCGGCGATGGCGGCCGCCCGCGAGAAGCTGGAGCAGACGATCGGCCGCATCGGCCGCGGCGAGTTCCCGGTTACCCCGCCGGAGGAACGCGACTGGTCTCTTTGCCGGGGCTGTCCGGCCCTGCGGGGCCTCTGCTCAGGCCCAGAGGCCGGCTGACCAAGCAGATCAAGGACGCACCGAGCGCCGCGTGCTCTGCACGCAAGCGAGGGAGGACGCAGATATGCGCCGGTCAGCCGACCTCTGGCGCGGCGTCGAGCTTGGCGGCGAGGTCATCCAATTGCAGCTCCTTCAGCCCCTCGCCGACCTCGTCCAGCTCGGCGGCGCAGAACGTCACCAGCGTTTTGCCCTCCTTGCAGAGGTCGAGCGTCTCGCGCAGGCCGGCCTGGCCGGAGTCGAGCCGGTCGATGATCTCCTCCAGCCGCTCCACCGCGGCCTCGTAGCTCTCAGGTCTCTCGTTCAACGTCTCCCTCGGTTCTCGCCCGCACGCGTCCGTCGGCGAATCGCAGTTTGACCTCCCCGGCGGCGGCCGCGGCGGCGGCGCTCGTCACCGGCTCCGCCGTCCCGCCCTCGACCAGGGCGTAGCCGCGCTCCAGGGTGCGCTCCGGTTCGTGGGCCCGCAGCGTCACCGCGACGCGGTGCAGGGACTCCCGCCGTTTCTCCATGTCGGCGCCGGCCGCGCGGCGCCGCGCCCGCTCCAGGACCACCGTCCCGATCCGCCGCTGCGAGGCGGCGCGATCGGCGACCCCGCGTTCGGAGGAAGCGCGGATCTCGCGGATCTTCTGGTTCAGCTTGCCGCGCTCGCGCTGCAGCGCCCGGGCCGGGCCGCGCGCCAGGGCGCCGAGGTGGCGCGAGCGGCTCCCGATCGCCCCCTCCCCCGCCCGCCGCAGCGCCAGCGCGCAGCGCTCCAGGCTCTGCCGCGCCGCCAGGCAGTCGAGCGGCACCGCCGCCTCGGCGGCGTGGGTCGGGGTCGAGCAGGCGACGGCGGCGACGTCGTCGATCAGGGTGCTGTCGCGCTCGTGGCCGACGGCGCTGACCACCGGCACCCGCAGCATCGCCACGGTGCGGCAGAGGGTCTCGTCGCAGAAGGCCCAGAGGTCGGCGAGGCTGCCGCCGCCGCGGGTGACGACGATCGCCTCCACCTCCGGCCGCGCCGCCAGGTCCTGGATCGCCATCGCGATCGCCGGCGCCGCCCGCCGGTCCTGGACCGGCGCGAAGGCCCAGATCACGGTCCCCTCCCAGCCGCGGCGGGCGAGGCCGGCGAGCAGGTCGCGGCGGGCGGCGCCGCTCTCCGCCGTGACGACGCCGATCGTCCTCGGCAGCCGCGGCCGCCGCAGCTGCTTCTGCAGCTCGAACAGGCCCTCCGAGCGCAACTGCTTGCGCAACGCCTCCAGCCGCGCGATCAGGTCCCCCTCGCCGGCGAGGCGCAGGTGGGTGACGCGGAACGAAAAATCAGGAGAGGAGGTGGAGCTCCCCGGAAAGTAGTCGGGACCTCCGGCGACGATGACTTCCGCACCGTCACGCAACGCCCCCTCTGGAAGGCGCAACCTTGCGAGCTCATCCGCCCATATCGTGCAGGGAACGGCCCCCTCGCCATCCCGAATCTCGAAGTAGCTCTGTTTCGGCGAGTGCCTCAGGTTGGTCACCTCGCCGATGAGCAGGACCCGCGCCCGCTTACGCAGCTCGTCTCGGAGCGTCTTTGCGTAGCGCCCGACCGGAAACGGACCGGGGAGCCGCCGCACGGCATCCTCTGGCGGGGTCTGTCTCTCCACCTGAGTCAGGCTAAACGGTGCAGCGGCTTCAAATGACCCGCTGCCAGCGCTGTGCCCAGGCCTTCAGCTCGCGCAGCGCCGGGTCGAGCTCGCGGCCGACCACGGTCAGCGAGTAGGTGACCCGGACCGGCGTCGCCGCTTCGACCTGCCGTTCGACCAGCCCTTCCTCCTCGAGCTCACGAAGGCGCTGGGAGAGCAGCCGGTCCGAGAGGCCGGGGATCGCCTTGCCGAGCTCCGCGTAGCGCTTCTCGCCCTCGGTGAGGGCAAAGACGATCGCGCCGGTCCAGCGCTTGCCGATCAACTCGATCGCCCGGTGAAAGTGCGGGCAGACCGCACTGGACCTCTCTTCCCCGACTTGTGCCGAACCGACCCGCTCCATCGTCATCGAGCTTACTGAACGTAAGTGGTCGGCTTTTCAGACCATTCCGGCGCGGCTCAGCCGGTGCAGGGGCCGGTGTCGACCTCTTCCTGGGTCCGGCCCAGGGCCTGGCGAGCCTGCTCGGCCGGGATCGCGAAGCCGCCGGCGGGGCCGCTGGTGGTGGCGGCGAAGACCGTGCCGACAACGTGGCCGGCGGGGTCGACCAGGGGCCCGCCGGAGTTGCCGCTGCGGACGGTGCCGCCGATCGCGACGATCGTCCTCTCGAGCGGGCCGTTGCCGTAGGAGTCCTCGCTGATCGTCGCCCGGGTCTCGCCGAGCCGCGCCGGCGAGAGCGCGTAGGGGCCGTTTTCGGGATAGCCGAGCACGGCCGCGTCGCCCCCCACCGTGCGCTGGGAGCTGATCGGCAGCGTCGGCAGCGCCGCGCCCACCCGCAGCAACGCCAGGTCCTGGCGCGGCTCGTAATAGATCGGGGTCGCGTCGAGCTCGACCCCGGCCTGGGTGGTGACGGTGGTGTCGTCGGCGCCGGCGACGACGTGCGCGTTGGTCACGATCACCCCGGGCTCGGCGGCCCAGCCCGATCCCTCGATCCCCAGCCCACAGGCGGTGCTGAGGACACGGACGACCGAGTCGCCGGCGTGGAGGACGTCGGGGTCGGAGGCGATCCTCGCGTTCGGCCCGGCCACCGGCGCGGCGGGCCCGAGGACGGTCGGCGCCGGGTCGACGCGGTCGAGCGCGTTCAGCAGCGGCCCGCTCGGCGGCAGCACGTCGTTGAGGCTGCGCAGGATCAGCGACTGCTGGATGTCGGCGCGCAGCTGCGCGGTCGAGGGCGCATGCAGGAGGACGGCGCCGAAGACCCAGGCGAGGCCGAGGGCGACCGAGGCGATCAGCGCGGCGCCGCCGGCGCCGTCGGCGGCGAGCAGATACGGCCGGCGGACGATTCTTTCCCGCAGCCCGAGGGCGAAGCTCTCGACCGTCACCGCCATCAGGGCGCCGACGAGCAGCGCCCCCAGCGCCGCGCAGAGCGGCGCATACGGCGAGTGCGAGCCCTTGGTCAGCAGCAGCGGCGCCACCCTGCTGCCGAGGAAGGCGCCGGCGCCGAAGCCGACCAGGGTGAGGGCGCCGACGATCAGCCCCTGCCGATAGCCCCACAGGGCGAGGGCCAGGGTGAACGCGATGATCGCCCAATCCAAAACCGTCACCCGGGGAATAGAAGCATGCCGCCAACCCCTCCTTTACCTTTCGGCCGTGAGTTCTTTCCCCACCGAGGCGGAGCGCCGCCGCCGCCTCCTCACCCGCACCCTGCCGCTGGCGCTCGTCGCCCTGGTCGCGTTCGTCGTCGGCGTCTCCACCGGCTCTTCGGGCTCGCCTGAGAAGGAAGCGGCCGAACGCTTCGCCAAGGCGTGGGAGGCAAAGGGCTTCAAAGCGATGTACGGGGAGCTGAACGAAGCCTCGCGGGCGCGGGTGACGCTGGAGGAATTCGAAGACGCCTACCGCGACGCCCAGGAGGTGGCGACGGCGCGGGCGATCGAGGCCGGCTCGGTCGGGGACGCCGAGGACGGCAGCGACGGCAAGGTCGTGCCGGTGAAGATCACGGTCACCACCGTCGCCTTCGGCGCGGTCGAGGACGAAGTCGGGATTCCCTACGCCGACGGCGGCATCGAATGGAGCCCGAACCTCGCCTTCCCCGGGCTGAGCGCCGGCGAGGAACTGGCCGCCGACGTCGAGCTGGCCGAACGAGCGCCGATCCTCGCCCGCGACGGCACGGCGCTGGCCGAAGGGCCGGCCGAAGAACGCGAACACCCGATCGGCAGCGCCGCGATCGACGTCACCGGCGAAGTCGGCGAAGCCCCCGAAGAAGACCTCGCGCGGCTCTCCCGCCACGGCTTCCCGCCGGAAACCCCGGTCGGCATCAGCGGCCTCGAGCGCGCCTTCAACACCCGCCTCGCCGGCAAGCCCGGCGGCTCGCTGCTGGCGGTCGCCGCCGACGGCTCCTCGGTCCGCACCCTGGCGAAGTCGAAACCGCAGGCGGGGGCGCCGGTGAAGACGACGATCGACCCCGACCTGCAGGAGGCGGCGGTCTCGGCCCTGGCGGGGCGCTCCGGCGGGGTCACGGTCCTCGACACGCGCAAGGGCGACGTCCGGGCGCTGGCGGGACAGGCCTTCTCCGCCCCCCAGCCTCCCGGCTCGACCTTCAAGGTCGTCACCACCACCGCGGCCCTCGAAGCCGGCGTCGTCAGCCTCGACGACGAGTTCGAAATCAGTGACGGGATCAACGTCGGCGGCCGCTTCCTCAACAACGCCAACGGCGAGTTCTGCGGCGGCACCTTCCGCGAATCCTTCGCCGAGTCCTGCAACGCGGTCTTCGCCCCGCTCGGCCCCGAGGTCGGCAACGACAAGCTGGTGGAAACCGCCGAAGCCTTCGGCTTCAACTCGCCGCCGACCCTGTACGCGCCGCGGATCGTCAGCGAAGTCGACCCCGAAGAATCGACGATCCCGACCGAGATCGGCGAAGAAATCGACCTCGGCGTCTCGGCGATCGGGCAGGGCGAAGTGCTGGCGACGCCGCTGGAGATGGCGAGCGTCGCCCAGACCGTCGCCAACGACGGCGTCCGCCTGCCGAACTCGATCGTCGCCAACAAGAAGCTGCAGCCGGATGCCGAGCCGGTGCGGGTGATGTCCGAGCAGACCGCCGCCGAACTGACCGAACTGATGATCGGAGTCGTCGTCGAAGGCACCGGCACCGCCGGCGCCGTCCCCGAGGCCCAGGTGGCGGGCAAGACCGGGACCGCCGAGCTGGGGCCGAAACCGGGCGAAGAGGACTCCGACAACCCGGTCCAGATCAAGGACGCCTGGTTCACCGCCTTCGCCCCGGCCGAAAAGCCGCGGCTGGCGGTCGGGGTGCTGCTGATCGAAGCCGAAGCGGCGGGCGGCGAAGTCGCGGCCCCGATCGCCTCCGAAGTGCTCTCGGCCGGGCTCTAGAGGTCCAGCGTCACTTCGGCGCCCTCTTCACCCTCGGCACCGGGGATGTGGAGGGTGAGCGGGCGGTTCTCGGAGGCGGATTCCGGCAGCAGGAAGAGCGCCAGGGCCCCCTCGATCGCGCCCAGCTGGGCGGTGGTGTCGAGGCGCGGGACCTGTTCCTGGGATTCGACTTCGCCGTCGAGCTCGAGGGCGTAGATGCTTTCGCTGGGCAACACCTCGAACTCGTTCTCGTCGATGTCGGTGATCGTCAGCGTCGAGGGCAGCGTCTGCGGCTCGTCGCTTTCGTTCTGGACCTCGAAGAAGATGCCGAAGTAGCTTTCGCCTTTCGGCGCTTCCGGCTGGCCGACCAGGTACGCCTCGTCCTCGTTGTCGTTCGGGTTCAGATAGCGCGAGAAGGTGACGTTGTATTTCAGCTCGCCGAGCTCGACCGGCTCGCCCTCGACGACGTCTTTGGAGTTGCTCTCGTAGCCGCAGGCGGAGATGCCGACGACGACCAGGAGCAGCGCCAGGAGCGCGAGCAGCGACAGCAGTGGGCGGCGGTTCTGGGACACGGCGGCGCGGAGTCTATATAGGACTAGGGGATGCCGGTCGCGTAGCGGTTGCCGCCGGCGACGGCGATCCGCTCGGGCGCGGCCTCGTCGGACTCGAGCTCGTCGCGGAGCCGGCGCAGCGCCTGCCGCCAGCCGCGCGCCTGCCAGACCGAGCCGGCGCTGAGCAGCTCCAGCCCGCGGTCGACCGGGCCCGGCTCGGTCCAGTGGGAGACCCGTGCCAGGGTCAGCCCGCCGGGCGCCTCCTTCAGCTCCCAGACGGTGTGGTTGCGGATCCGGTTGCCGCGCCCTCCTCTGCCTTCCTCGACGACCCGGAAAGGCTCCTCCAGGGCGACGATGCAGGTGTCCATCCAGACCCGGCGCAGCGGCGCGTCGACCTTGAACCTGGCCCCGGCGCCGACGCCCGCGGGCTCGAGCCGGGTGAGGTGGAAGCCCTCGAGGAAGTGGTCGGTGAACGAGGGCCGGGCCGCCAGGTCGGCGAGCAGGGCGAAGACCCGCTCGCGCGGGGCGTCGATTTCGATTGCGGCGCTGATCGGGCCCAAGGGAGGCGGGATTCTATGCGCCGGGCGGGCCACGCACCGGGATAGCGAATTTGAGTGACAGGGGTTTAAGGCCGGGGTAGTATCGAAGGACCCTTAGGAAAGAGAGGTTTTCCATTTTCGACGCCGTCGGCACCAGTTCGGCCGGCGAGGCTTATGCCACCGGCACCGTGCCCGGAGAGGGCACTTGGTTCTGCCTCGTCTGCGGCAACCAGCTCTCCCTGCGGGAGCCCGAGCCGCTGCCTGCCTGCCCCCGCTGCGGCGCCTCCCGCTTCCGCCGCGACTCGATCTTCTCGGCCCTGCAGGAGCACGGCTCGCCGACCGTCGAATTCGCGCTCAGCGGCGAGCACGAGCCCCCGGGCTGGCTCGACGAGGCGCGCGCCAAGCTGACCCGGCCGGGCTACCACCTCATCGCCCGCGAGCGCGGTGAGGTCGAGGACTTCCACCTCGAGGAGGGCTGGTCCCGGATCGGCCGCTGCCCCACCGCGGAGGTCTGCCTCGACGACCCCAGCGTCTCCCGCCGCCACGCGATCGTCGCCCTCGACGCCGGCAAGCCACCGAAGCTCCTCGACGACCGCAGCCTCAACGGCGTCCTCGTCAACGGCCGCAAAGTGGACGTAGCCGAGCTGAGCCCCGGCGACGAGCTGACGATCGGCCGCTACAGCCTCTACCTGCTCCAGGCCTGACGCGAGCCGCGAGTCCGCGAAAACCCTCCTCCAGGGACCGTTTTCGCGGACTCGACGAATCGCCCGCCCTTTTCCGGCCACCCTCACGCCTACGATGCGGGCCGTGACCACCACGCCCCCGGACCAACCCGGCACCTCGGGCGAGGAGGCGATCTCCGCCTCCGCCGAGCGCGCCCGCGCCGAGCTCCACGCCGAGATCGAACGCGTCCGCCGCGGCGTCGAGCAGATGCTCGACGAGCAGAACGCCCCCCTCAACAGCGACATCCGCCGCGAGCTCGACACGATGCAGGAGGACCTCCGCCGCTACGTCAAGACCCGCATCCGCAAATCCCAAAAGCGAACCGACCGCCGCGTCGGCCGCCTCGAGGACCGCACCGAGGCGCTCGAGAAACGCATAGACGGGATAGACGCCGAGCGCCGCCTAGCCGAATGGCGCATCCACTCCGACACGGAGAGGATGCTGGACGGGCTCCTCCAGGAGGTGCGGGGGATTGCGGACCGGTTGGAGGGGAAGCCCCCCGACTAGCAGCCGCTGAACTTCTGCACCCGATCGTTTGTCGTATCCGCGACCCAGATGCCCGAGCCGGAGATCGCGACGCCCCGCGGACCGATCAGCTGCCCGTCGTTCGGCCCGTAAGTGCCGAACTGGGTCTGGTAGGCGCCTTTGGCGCTGAAGCGCTGCAGGCGGTTGTTGCCGTAGTCAGAGACCCAAACCCTGCCTTCTGAATCGATGGCGATGCCGGTGGGCGAACTGAACTGGCCATTGCCGGTTCCGGCGCTGCCAACTTTGCGGACGAATTCGCCGGCTGAGTTGAATTCCTGGTAGCGGTTGTTACCCGTGTCGGCGACGAGGATGTTGCCTTCGGAGTCGACCGTGATGCCTTCGGGTTCTTTGAACTGGCCGTTTTCGGATCCCAATTTGCCGAACTGACTCAGGTATTCGCCTTTTGAGTTGAACTTCTGCACGCGGGTCCTTGAGCCTTCGGTTTCGATAAAGAGACCCTTTTCGACCACCCAGACGTTGCCGGAGCTATCGATGGCGATCCCCTGGAGACTGCTGAACTGTCCGTTTCCGCCCCCCGCGCTGCCAAAGCCGAGTTTCAGTTCACCCGAAGGGCTGTACTCCTTTACCTGGGCGTTGCCAACAATCCAGACATCTCCGGCTGCATCGAGGTCGATCCCGCTGGGTGCGACCACAGTCCCGAACTGGCTGACGAATTCGCCGCTGGAGTTGAACTTCTGGACGCGGCTGTGGGCGGTGTCGGCGACCCAGGCGTTGCCCGAGCTGTCGATCGCGACGTCGCGGGGGGCCGAGAGGCGGCCGGCGCCGGAGGACTCGCCACCGAACTTGAGGGTGAATTCACCGCTGGAATTGAACTTCTGCACCCGATCGTTTGTCGTATCCGCGACCCAGATGCCCGAGCCGGAGATCGCGACGCCCCGCGGACCGATCAGCTGCCCGTCGTTCGGCCCGTAAGTGCCGAACTGGGTCTGGTAGGCGCCTTTGGCGCTGAAGCGCTGCAGGCGGTTGTTGCCGTAGTCAGAGACCCAAACCCTGCCTTCTGAATCGATGGCGATGCCGGTGGGCGAACTGAACTGGCCATTGCCGGTTCCGGCGCTGCCAACTTTGCGGACGAATTCGCCGGCTGAGTTGAATTCCTGGTAGCGGTTGTTACCCGTGTCGGCGACGAGGATGTTGCCTTCGGAGTCGACCGTGATGCCTTCGGGTTCTTTGAACTGGCCGTTTTCGGATCCCAATTTGCCGAACTGACTCAGGTATTCGCCTTTTGAGTTGAACTTCTGCACGCGGGTCCTTGAGCCTTCGGTTTCGATAAAGAGACCCTTTTCGACCACCCAGACGTTGCCGGAGCTATCGATGGCGATCCCCTGGAGACTGCTGAACTGTCCGTTTCCGCCCCCCGCGCTGCCAAAGCCGAGTTTCAGTTCACCCGAAGGGCTGTACTCCTTTACCTGGGCGTTGCCAACAATCCAGACATCTCCGGCTGCATCGAGGTCGATCCCGCTGGGTGCGACCACAGTCCCGAACTGGCTGACGAATTCGCCGCTGGAGTTGAACTTCTGGACGCGGCTGTGGGCGGTGTCGGCGACCCAGGCGTTGCCCGAGCTGTCGATCGCGACGTCGCGGGGGGCCGAGAGGCGGCCGGCGCCGGAGGACTCGCCACCGAACTTGAGGGTGAATTCACAGGCTTGAGCTGAGACCGAAAACGCCCCGAAAAGCATCAACACGAAAGCCAGCGCGAAAAGCGACTGCCGAGCTCGATTTACTCGGTTTGTGTCGTGCTCCACCCCCCTCTCATACCGCGAAGAAGGTAATTGAGCAAGAATATTTGAGTTTTTATTTCACTCGGTGCTGATGCTCGGGTCGGCCTGAACCTTCAGCGGCACGATCATCAGGAAGTTGCTCGTCGCGTCGGCGGCCAGGTTGAGGACGCGGTCGGCCTCTTCGTCCTGGTTGGTGGCGCGGAGCTCCTTTGCATAACCGCCGAGGAGGTCGTCTAGGTCGATCAGGGCCTCGGCGTCGAGGTCCTTGAGTTCGACTTTGGCGCCCTTGCCTAGGCGGCGTTCGATTGCGGCTCGGTCGATGTCGAAGGCGTTCTGGCGGACGTAGACGCGGCCTCCGGTCATGCCGGCGCAGGCCCAGGGGCCGATGTCGCCGAGGACGACGGCGCGGCCGCTCGTCATGTACTCGAAGGCGAAGCCCTTGGCGTTGGCGCGGTCGGCGAGGGCGCCGCGGCTGTCGTCGATCGGCCCTTCCGGCTCCCCCGCCAGTACCACGTCGGCACCGGAGAGGCGGATGCAGAAGCGGGAGTCGGCGCTGCCCTGGACGTGGAGCTTGCCACGCTGGGCGCCGTAGGCGAAGGACTTGCCGACCGAGCCGTTGAGGCGCTTGCCCTTCGCGCCCTTGCCCTTGAGGATCGAGATCGAGCCGCCCAGCATCGTCTTGCCGACGCCGTCCTGGGCGCCGCCCTCGACGCGGATGTTGACGCCGTAGGAGTTGAAGGCGCCGAGGCCCTGGCCGGCGACCGAGCCGCCGTTGAACTCGAGGCTCGCGAGGTGGTCGTCTTCGCCGCCCGCCGGGCCGCCGTCGAAGATCCGCCAGCGCGCCAGGGCGCCGGCGAGCTCGGTGCCGAGAACGCGGTCGTTGGCGTCGGTCGCCCGCGGGAACTGACTGCGGACGCTGTGGCCGGAGCAGACTTCGGGCGCCAGCGCGGCGATCTGGCTCGAGGCCTCCTTGGCCTCCATCCGGATCGGCCGCGCCATCACGAGGCCGGCTTCGGCGCGCGCCTCAGCCTCCTCGGCGACCGGCAGGTCGAGCGGTTCGAGGTCGAGGTGCTCCTCCAGCGGTTCGATCAGCGGCGTCAGGTCGATCGTGTCCTTCGCCGCCACCTGCTCGAGCAGGTCGTAGCGGCCGACCAGGTCCTGGGCGCGGTCGTAGCCGAGCGAGGCAACCACCTGCTTGACCTCCTCGCCCATCGAGGAGAAGAAGCGGGCGCAGCTCTCGGCGGCGCGGTCGACCTCCTGCGGGGTGAACTTCTTCAGCCCGTGGGCCTCCGCTTCGGCCGGCGTCTCGATCTGGGTCGCGATGCCGACGTGGCAGGTGTCGAGCTGGCAGCCGCGGCAGATCGTGCAGCCGAGGCTGACCATCGCCAGGGTGCCGAAGCCGACCCGGTTGGCGCCGAGGCAGTGGAGCTTGACGATGTCGTGGCCGGTCCGGTAACCGCCGTCGGCCCAGATCTCGACCCGGTTGCGCAGCCCGGCCTCCATCAGCGCCCGGTGGACGGCGCGGGTGCCGATGTCGCTCGGCAGGCCGACGTGGCGCAGCGCATGCTGGCGCGCCGCGCCGGTGCCGCCCTCAAAGCCCGAGAGGGTGATGATGTCGGCGCCGGCCTTGGCGATCCCGAGCCCAATCGTGCCGATGTTCGGCACCACCGGGACCTTGACCGAGACCCGCACGTCCGGGTTGACGGTCTTCAGCTCGTCGATCAGCTCGGCCAGGTCCTCGATCGAGTAGAGGTCGTGATTGTTTGAGGGCGAGATCAGGTCGGTGCCGGGCGACGCGTTACGCGCGGCGGCGACCTTCTCGGAGACCTTCTTGCCGGGCAGATGGCCGCCCTCGCCCGGCTTGGCGCCCTGGCCGATCTTGATCTCGGCCACGTAGGAGCTGTTCAGCATCTCGGCCGAGACGCCGAAGCGCCCCGAGGCGACCTGCTGGCCGCGCCATTTGCGGTACTGCCCGTACATGTCGCGGATCTCGCCACCCTCGCCGTTGATGCAGAGGACGTTGATCGCCCTCGCCGCGTCCGCGTAGGCGCGGAAGGCCGGCTCGGACTGCGAGCCGAAACTCATCGAGGAGATCACGATCGGGTAGTCGTGGTGGCCGACGCCGGCGTCGACGTCCGCCGGGTCGACGGCCGGGCGATCGCCCTTCAGCGCCATGATGTGGCGCATCGAGATCGGGCTCTGCTTCTCCAGGTCGCGGACCTTCTCCGAGTACTCCTCGTAGGTCCCGGTCCCGTTCGCGGTCGCGATCGCGGCCTTGTAGACCTTCGGGTAGAAGCGGAACGTCTTTGCCGGTTTCGCCGCCGTGTCGTCGCCGCTGAGCGCGTGGGCACGGGCGTTGGTGCTCTCGTCGAGCTCGGCGAAGCCGGTCCCCGCCTTCTCGGAGGCGGCGTAGTGCTCGGTCTGGAAGATCTCCGCCAGCTCCGGCTTGATCCCGATCGAGCTGAACTGGCGCGCGTAGCCGCGGACCTCGTGGATGCCGATCGTCGAGATCACTTTCTCGATCCCTTTGCGCAGCGCCGCGCAGAGGTTGGAGACGTCGGACTCGTAGTCCTCGACGCAGATCACCTCGACCATCGTGTACGGGCAGACGCCGTTGGCGCCGAGACCCAGGGCCAGCATCACGTCGTGGACGTTGCGGATCGCGGCCGAGCGCAGGACGAGGCTGCAGCGCCGGCGCAGGTTGACTTCGCCGGGCTCGACTTTGAACTGCTTCAGCGCCTGGTCGACCGCCGAGGTCGCCAGGTGCGGGTCGAGATAGCGGCGCTCGGCGTCGTAGACGGTGCGGTCGGTGAGGACCAGCAGCTCGCAGCCGTTGCGGACCTTCTTCATCGCCTCCTGCTTGATCCGCTCGATCGCCCCCCGCGTCGTCTCCGACTCGAGCAGGGAGATGTCGACCGCGGCGGCGCGGCCGCGGAACTCCTCCCAGAGGTCCTCGAGCAGGTAAGTGTCGTGCTCGCGGGCGATCTCCCGGTAGGTCTTGTCGGAGAGCGGCGCCAGCTCGTGGTGGCCGCCGAGGATCACCGGGAAGCCGGTTTCGACGGTGCCGGTGTCCTCCCCCGCGTTGTCGGGCGAGGGCCGCCGCCCGAAGAGGGCGCGGGTCGAGAAGTGCTCCATCTCGCGTTCGCGGTCGATCGCCGGGTTGGTGACGACGGCGACCGTCTCCTTGAAGTAGTCGGCGAGGTTCTGGCGCTCGGGCGAGAGCGCCGCCAGCGGCCCGTCGTAGCCGAGCGAGCCGACCGGCTCGGCCCCGTTGGAGGCCATCTGCTGGACGAGTTTGACGTCGTCGCGCTGCCAGCCGAAGCCGGCGAGGACGCGGTCGGAGACCTTGACCGGCTCCTCGGGACCGGCGTCGGAGTAGCCGGGGACGTCCTGGCCCTCGAGCGGGCCGCCGGTCTCCAGCGCCCGCTCATAACCGGCGACCGCCTCGGCGCCGTTCCGCGCCAGCCAGCGGTCGCGGACGATCCGCAGCATCTCGTCATGCGGGTGCAGGGACGAGTGGCGGGCGCCGCGGTCGATCATGACCAGCGCCTTCTCGCCCGGGGCGAGCGGCTTCGGCTCGGAGACCATCTTCTCGACCGAGACGACGCCCGGCTCGGAGCTGAAGACGAAGTCGTCCTCGCTCTCGACCTGCCAGAGCGGCCGCAGGCCCATCGCGTCGGCGGAGAAGACGCACTCGTCGCCCTGCCGCGCGATCAGCGCCACGGGGCCCTGGGCGAACGGGCCCATCGTCTGGTGCAGGTACATGTAGAAGGCGTGCAGGTCGGCGGGCAGGCCCTTGATCTCCTCGACGATCGGCGGCACCACCATCTCCATCGCCTCGGCGAGGCTGAAGCCCTCGCGGCTGACGAGGGTGTCGATCGTGCGGTTGAGGTCCTGCGAGTCCGAGGAGCCGGGCTGGATCGGCACCGCCAGCATCTTCGCCTCCTGGCGCAGCTGCTGGATCGTGTTGATCTCGCCATTGTGGCCGAGGACGGAGAACGGCTGCACCCGCTTGAACGAGGGCCAGGTGTTGGTCGAGTAGCGGTTGTGGCCGAAGCAGCCGATCGTCTCGAAGCGCGGGTCGCGCAGGTCCGGGTAGTACTCGCCGAGGACCTTCGGCGCGCCCATCACCTTGTAGACGGAGGTGGTGGCGGAGAAGGAGGGGACGTGGACGTCGAGCTCTTTCTCGAGGCAGATCATCAGGTCGAAGAGGACCGCGTCGCGGCTCTCGGCGTCGGGGACGAGGCCGGCGAGCTGCCAGAAGATCGGCTCCTCCTCGCGGGCGGTCGGGCCGAGGGCGGGCGAGTCGACGACGCCGACCCGCTCGGCGAGGATGCGGAAGCCGCCGGCAGCGAGCAGCTCGCGGGCGTCGTGCATGATCTTCTCGACGTCCTGGGAGCGCTCGATGAAGATGTGGGCGACGGCGAAGGCGTCGTCCGTCGCGAGCGAGGGGTCGTGGCCGCCGGAGCGGACCTCCTCGGCCCAGATCTTGCGCGGGATGTCGAGCAGGAGGCCGCAGCCGTCCCCCTCGCCGTCGACGTTGCCGGCGCGGTGGAGCATCTTCTGCAGGGCGGGAATCGCCAGTTCGATCGGTTCGTGGCTCGGCGAGGAGTCCTTGCGGACCGAGGCATAGATGGCGCAGGCGTCTTTGTCCTCGACGCTGGGCGGAGAGACCAGAGGACGGTAAGGGCGCTCTGGCGAATAGCGCTCGACCTGAGCGCCGCGATCTGACTGGGTCTTCAATTTGACCTCCCGGGTTCCACGCCTTCTTCGAGCGGGCGCGCGACGGGGTTAACGAGTTTCCGGATTATAGGGCCGAACGGAAGCCCCACCCGCCGAATCCGGCTTTTGCCGCGCTATGCGGGAAAAACGACGGCTCAGGCCCAGGACATCGGCTCGTATCCGCCGTCGGGCTCGACGCCGATCAGCATCGCCGTCACCGTGCCCTCGGAGCGGTTGAGGATCGTCCGGCTCGCCGCCGGCTCGATCGAGGCGAAGGTGCCGGCCGGCGCCGGGTGCTCCTCCCCGTCGAGCCGCATCGTCGCCTCACCCTCGAGGATCACGTAGAGCTCGACCTGCCCGCTCTCGGCCTCGTCGTGCTCTGGTATCTGCCCGCCCGGCCCGATCTCGACCAGGTTGTAGCCGAAGGCGGTCGTCCCGCAGGCCTTGCGGGCGAGCAGCCAGGTCGATTCCCCCGACCCCTCCATGCGCTCGAACTCGTCGCGGTGCTTGATCGCGTAGCTGGCAGCCATTACGTTCGACCCTAACCGCCGATGACCGACCAAGGCAAGGACTCAACAGAGGCGCTGCGCGAGGCGATCGACCGCTACAACGCGGCCTGGAACGACCACGACCTCGACGCGATCATGGCGATGCACGCGCCGGACATGGTCTTCGACAACCACACCGCCGGCGAGGCGGCCGAAGGCGAGGCGGTCCGCGCCCACATCGGCTCGATCTTCGAGACCTGGCCCGACATCGAGTTCACGACCCGGCGCCTCTACGTGCGCCAGGGCCTGGTCGTCCAGGAATGGACCGCGACCGCCACCCACACGAAGACGATGCGCCGCGGCGACCTGGTCGCCGAGCCGACCGGGAATCGCTGCGAGTGGGACGGCCTCGACGTGATCCCCTTCGAGGACGGCCTCGTCAAACGCAAGGACGTCTACTCCGACAGCGTCTCGATTCTGCGCCAGGTGGGGCTGCTGGACTAGCGGTTCCAGCTCGGTTCGAACGCTTCCTTCACCAGCGTCTTCGGCTTGCCGCCGGAGTACGGCACCGTCTGCACCTTGTGGTTTTTCAGGCCCGGGTCGAAGCCGCCGTTGAAGCCGAGGACGAGCTTGCCGTCGCTTGAGAGGTCGGTGCCGACGAAGCCGCTCTCGCCGCTGCCGGCGACCGGTCGCTGCGCGCCCGTTTTCGGGTTGACGACGACGGCGTAGCTCGTGTCCTGGCCCTCGAACTCGGCCAGCAGCCGCGACCCGCCAGCCGACCAATCGGTCGGGAAGAGGCCTTGGAGCAGCTGCGGCACCTTGGTGTGGGTGAGGCGCTTCACTCCCTTGCCCTGCGGGCTCATCAGGAAGAGCTCGTTCTTGCCGCCGTAGCGCCGCTTCTTCTCTTCCAGGGTCTTCACGAAGACGATCTTCTCGGGCCCCCAGAGCGGCTGCGAGGAGCGGTGGTCCTTGGTCAGGCGAACCGGTTCCGGCGCCCGCACGTTGACCACGCCCGGGATCGGGACCGGGAAGCGGAAGACGTCGCTGCGCGGCGGGAACTTTTCGCTCTTCGCCACCGAGTAGGCGATTTCGCTGCCGTCCGGGGAGAAGCTGAAGCCGCTGAAGAAGCCAGTCGCGACGACGCTCTGCTTACCCGTGGCGACGTCGATCACGACCAGGTTGCGCTTGCCGAGTTCGGGCCCGCGCAGCGCCGCGATCGTCTTCGAATCCGGCGACCAGGTCAGGTAGAAGGCTTCGCGGAAGTTGGTCATCAGGGTCCTGCCGGGGCCGCCCGCCGCCAAAGCGAGCTTCAGTTCCTGCGCGTTCTTCGGCCCTTCGTGGAGGTAGGCGACCGAGAGCCCGTCGGGGGCGACGCGCGGGTTGTGGCCCTGCTCGACCTTGTGCGCGCCCGAGCCGTCGTCTTCGGCGACGTAGACCGTCGCGTTGAAGGGGTTCTTGACGTAGGCGAGCGTCGCCCCGGCGAGCGCCGGAAAGGCGAGCAGCGCGGCGAGGACGAGGGTGGGCAGGAGCAGCTTCGGCTTCGGCGGGGTCGGCATGGGCGCGATGCTATCCCGGCCCGACGACGGCGGCGACCACCAGGCCGCCGCTGACGCCGAGGAAGGAGACGACCGCCAGCGCCCGGTACCAGAGGCGCTGGTCCACCTCGGGGTCGAAGGCGAGAGGGACGAAGAGGAGCGGATTGACGAAGGTGCCGAAGACGAGCGCGGCGGCGACCGCGGTCGGCAGGTCCGAGACCGCCAAGCCGACCCCGATCAGGATCAGGCCCATCATCACGTAGTCGAGGTGGACCTGGCGAATCCGCTGCGGCGCGACGATGCCGATCCGCCGCAGCCACTCCGGCTTCTCGCCGCGAATCACCATCGCCCAGCCCAGCAGCCCGCCGAGCGCCAGCTCGACCAGCCCGATCTGCACCACCCAGTCCATGGCTTACAGCTCGGGCACGTCGGCGCCGAGCGGGTCGAACGGCAGCCGCTTGACCTCGGCCCAGCCGGCGCAGCGCTCCTCCAGCGCCGCGGCGACGTTGCCGGCGTCCTGCCAGGTGGTCCAGACGAGGACGGTCGGGCCGGCGCCGGAGATGGTTGCGCCGAGCGCGCCCAGCTCGCGGGCGGAGTCGACGATCTCCATCGAGCGCGGGTAGAGGTCGCGACGGCGGTCCTGATGGATGCTGTCGCGGAGGCCGCGGGCGAGCAGGTCGAGGTCGGCGCTGCGCAGGCCCAGCACCAGCATCGCCGCGGCCGAGACGTTGGCGACGGCGTCGGCGAGCGGCACCTCGGCCGGGATCGCCTCCCGCGCCCGCCTGGTCGAGACCTCATCGGGCGGGATCACGACGATCCCCTCCAGCCCCTCCGGGGGGTCGAAGCGCGCCGCGGTCGGTCCCTCCTCCCCCGTGCCGCAGACGACGAAGCCGCCGTAGATCGCCGCGGCGACGTTGTCGGGGTGGCCCTCGATCTCGGTCGCCCGCGCCAGCATCTCCTCCTTGGAGAGCGCCAGCTCGTAGAGGTGGTCGGCGGCGTAGAGCCCGGCGACGATCGCCGCCGCGCTCGACCCCAGCCCCCGCGCCAGCGGAATCTCGCTGCGCAGCCGGAAGGCGATCCCGTCCGCCGGCCGCAGGCTCTCGAAGGCCCGCACGATCAGGTTCTCGCGCCCCGTCGAGACCTCCAGCCCGCCGGTGTCGAAGGAGAACTCGCCGCTCTCCTCCACCTCCAGCTCCAGATGCAGGGCCATCGCCGCCGCCATCGCGTCGTAGCCGGGGCCAAGATTGGCCGAGGAGGCGGGGACGCGGACGAGCCGGTGGCGCGCGGTCATCGCTTAATCAAATACCGCGCGCTCGACGGCGCTGAGGTCGTTCTCGCAGTTAAGCACCTGCGGGGCTTTCGAGAGGGCGGTGTCGGGGTCCTTGAGGCCGTGGCCGGTGAGGACGCAGACGACGGTCTCGGGGCGGGCGGCGCCTTCGACGACGGGGAGGCCGTGGGCGAGGAGGCCGGCGACCGAGGCGGCGCTGGCGGGCTCGCAGAAGACGCCTTCGCTGTCGGCGAGCCAGCGGTAGGCGTTGAGAATCTGCTCGTCGGAGACGGCGGCGACGCGGCCGCGGGAGGCGGTGAAGGCGGCCATCGCCTCCTCCCAGCGGGCCGGGTTGCCGATCCGGATCGCCGAGGCGACGGTCTCCGGGTTCGCGACCGGCTCGCCGCGGACCAGCGGCGCCGCCCCCTCGGCCTGGAAGCCGTAAAGCACGGGGAGTTGGCTCGAACCAGGGACCTCCACCTTGTCGAGCTGGCGCTCTCCCAGCTGAGCCTGCTCCTGGAAGCCGCGCCAGTAGGCGGTGACGTTGCCGGCGTTGCCGACCGGGATCGCCAGCGCGCCAGGCGCCTCCCCGAGGTCCTCGACCACCTCGAAGGCGGCCGTCTTCTGGCCTTCGATCCGGTGCGGGTTGACCGAGTTGACGAGCTCGATCGGGTGCTTCTGGGAAAGCTCGCGGACGATCCGCAGGGCGTCGTCGAAGTTGCCCTGCAGGGCGACGACGCGGGCGCCGTGCATCAAGGCTTGGGCGAGCTTGCCGATCGCGATCTTCCCCTCGGGGACGATCACCGCCCCGCGCAGCCCCGCTCGCGCCGCGTAGGCGGCGCAGCTGGCGGCGGTGTTGCCGGTCGAGGCGCAGATGATCGCCTCCGCCCCGCGCCCCTTGGCCCGTGAGACCGCCACCGTCATCCCCCGGTCCTTGAAGGAGCCGGTCGGGTTCAGGCCCTCGAACTTCAGGTAGGCCCGCGCTTCGATCCGCTCCGAGAGCCGCGGCGCTTCGATCAACGGCGTCGAGCCCTCGTTCAGGGTCACGACAGGGTCGCCCGGCTCCAGCGAGAGCCGGTCGCGGTAGCGGTCGATCAGGCCCGCCGCCATCAGCGCCTCGCCGGAATCATGCGGAGTACTCCTCCTCGACCACGCGGATCGAACGGGGCGGCGAGCGCAGGTCGTCGAGCCGCCCCAGCTCCTCGAGCGCGGCGGCGAAGCGGGACTCGAGACACTCGTGGATCACCATCACCAGCCGCGCGTCGGAGCCGGTTCCGCGCTGGACGACGCTCTTGACCGAGACCTCGTGGTCGCCGAGCACCGCCGCCACCCGGGCCAGCACACCGGGCCGGTCGGCGACCTCGAGGTGCAGGTAGAAGGAGGAGCTGACGTCCTCGACCACCGGCAGCTCGACCCGCGTCTCGTGCACGGGCGCGTCGCCGGCGAGGATCGAGACGACGTCGCCGAGCACCGCCGAGGCGGTCTGCAGGCCGCCGGCGCCCGGCCCCGACATCGTCACCTCGCTGATCGCCGGCGCCTCGACCATGACCGCGTTGAAGGCGCCTTCGATCGGCGCCAGCGGATGGCCCGGATAGAGGAAACAGGGGAAGACGCGGACGCTGATGCCGCCGTCGCGCCGTTCGGCGACGCCGAGCAGCTTCAGCGACAGCCCCAGCTCCTTCGCGTAGGCGAGGTCGTCGGGCTGGATCGCCTCGATCCCCTCGTAGGAGACCTCGGAGAGCGTCACCGGCGTGTGGAAGGCGAGGCGGGCGAGGATCGCCATCTTCGCCGCGGCGTCGGCGCCGTTGACGTCGTCGGAGGGGTCGGCCTCGGCGTAGCCGAGCTCCTGCGCCCGCGCCAGCACCTCGTCGTAGCCGGCGCCGCTCGCCGCCATCTCGCTGAGGATGAAGTTGGTGGTGCCGTTGACGATCCCGAAGACCTTGGCGATCTCGGTGACGCCGAAGCTCTCCTGGATCGTCCGCACGATCGGGATCACCGCCGCCACCGCGGCCTCGAAGCGCAGCTGCACCCCGGCCTCGCGGGCGACCGCGAAGAGCTCGTCGCCGTGCTGGGCGAGGAGCTGCTTGTTGGCGGTGACGACCGGCTTACCGGCCCGCAGCGCCGCCAGCACGTGGTCGCGCGCCGGCTCGGTTCCGCCCATCAGCTCGACGATCAGGTCCGACCCGGCGAGGATCGCGTCGAAGTCCCCCTCGCTGCGGGTCAGCGCCCCGGCGATCTCCGGCCGCCGGCCGGTCGCCGCCTCGACCGCGTCGGCGCGCTCGGCGAGGAGGTCGGCGAAGGCGGCACCGACGGTGCCGCGTCCCAGCAGCCCGATGCGGACGGGTTTGGAGCCTTCGGAGGCCACGGCGCTCAGACGTCCCTCGCGGTCAGATCCTCGTAGGTCTCGCGCCGCACGGCCACGCGCGAGGAGCCGTCGCGGCAGAAGACGACGGGAGGCCGCGGCACGCCGTTGTAGTTGTTGGCCATCGCGTAGCCGTAGGCGCCGGTCGCGGGCGTCACCAGGACGTCGCCGACGGCGGGCTCGGCGAGGGTCGTGTCGCGGACGATCACGTCGCCGGACTCGCAGTGCTTGCCGGCGATCGTCACCAGCGTCTCCGGCGCGGCGGCGGCGCGATCGGCGACGAGCGCCTCGTAGGTGGAGCCGTAGAGCATCGGCCGCAGGTTGTCCGACATGCCGCCGTCGACGGCGACGTAGGTGCGGACGCCCGGGATCTCCTTGACGGTGCCGACGCGGTAGGCGGTGAGGCCGGCGTTGGCGACCAGCGAGCGCCCCGGCTCGACCAGGATCCGCACGCCGGGGCCGAAGACGTCGTGGACGCCGCGGACCTTGACGTCGACGTAGGCGTCGATCGAGGGCGGCTCGTCCGCGGCCGTGTAGGCGACGCCGAGGCCGCCGCCGACGTTGACGACCCGACACCAGTCGCCGGCCAGCTCCCCCAGCGCCCTGATCGCCAGCTTGTAGGGCTCGAGCTCGAAGATCTGAGAGCCGATGTGGGCGTGCAGCCCGACCAGCTCGAGCTTCTCGGAGGCGAGCACCCGCTCGATCGCCCGCGCCGCCAGCCCGTCCTCGAGCCCGAAGCCGAACTTCGAGTCGAGCTGGCCGGTGGTGATGTAGTCGTGGGTCGAGGGCTTGATCCCCGGGGTGACCCGGATCAGCACCCGCTGCGGTTCGTCGAGCAGCCGCTCGCAGCGCTCGATCTCGTCGAAGGAATCGAGGATCAGGTGACGGATGCCGGCACGGGCGGCGAAGAGGATCTCCTCGTCGGACTTGTTGTTGCCGTGCATGTGGATGCGCTCGGGGTCGAAGCCGGCGCGCAGGGCCATGTGCAGCTCGCCGCCGGAGGCGACGTCGACCGAGAGCCCCTCCTCGGCGAAGAGCCGGTAGGCGGCGGTGCAGGGCAGCGACTTGCTGGCGAAGAGCACCTCGAACTCGGCGCCGCGCTGCTCGAAGGCCTCGCGGTAGGCGCGGGCGCGGGCGCGCATGTCGTCCTCGGCGTAGAAGTAGGCGGGCGTGCCGTGCTCTTCGGCCAGCGCGACGACGTCGCAGCCGGCGACCTCCAGGCGCCCGTCCTCGTTCACCCGGCTGCCCTGCGGGAAGACCGCCGAGCCCGCGATCGGATCGCTCACCACCGAGCCGCCCTGTCCTCGCTCCGCCATAGGACGGGCATTTTGACGATTAGGGACCGCGCAGGCGGAACGCTCCGCGAAGTCCCAAGGGCTATTTGGGTTTGAGGATGCCTTCGACCGTCTTCACGGTTTCGTCGACGACTTTGCCGACCGTCGATTCGGGGCCGGCGACGCCGTCGACGACTTCTTCGGTCACCTGCGTGACTCCGGTGTCTTCGAGGGCACCCCCGGTGACCGTCTGATCGACCTGGTTCACGGTTTCGTTGACGGCGCTCGTCACTTTCCCCGTCGTCGAGGTCGTGGTGGAGCCGGCCGTTTCGCCCCCACCAGAGGTTCCACCGCCGCCACCGCTGGATGCGGCCTGGGCGCCACCGCCGGAGGAGCCGCCCGTGGTCGGGCTCGTAGTCGAGCCGCCACCCGACCCGGCTCCACCACCGCCGCCTTCGCCACCGCCGGAGCCTTCGGGCTGCCGCCCGGTGCCGTCGACGCCCGTGCTGCCGGCGCCGTCCGCGGAACCGCCGGCTCCGGCATTGCCGGCTTTGTCACCGCCGGCGCTCGCCTGGTTCCCGGCGCCGACGCCGGCAGCCGTCGCGGTTGCGGCATCGGCCGCCGTCGCGGGCTCGGCCGCCGAGACCGCCGCCTCGTTATCGCCGCCGACGAGGCCGGCCAGCGGCCAGTCCTCGAAAACCTGCACGGAGACGAGCAGGACGAAGGCGATCACGGCCGCCGCGATCAGCCCCGCTCCGGACAACGCGCCCAGCAAATAGTTCCGTGCCTGCCTGATCATCCGCTGTTGGCTTACCCCACCAGAAGCGAACTCCTAACTGGTTGGACCGCTGAACTACTAAAATTAAGTACGCGGAACCGGGCTTTCTGGGGCGTTTTCGACGTGCAGCAGCTCCTGAGAAGCCTCCTCCTCCATCTGCAGCGTCGTGTGCTCGATCCCGAAACGCTCGTGCAGGGTCAACTCGAGGCGGCGGCGGATCAGGTCGCGGTCGGCTCCCTGGGCGACGACGACATGGGCGGCGATCGCGCCGAAGCCGGCGGTGACGGTCCAGACGTGGAGGTCGTGGACGGAGCGCACGCCCTCCTCGTCGCAGATCGTCCCCCCCACGCTGTCGACGTCGACGCCGGCGGGGGCCGCCTCCATCAGGACGTCAACCGGCTCCTTGATCAGCCGCCAGGAGGAGGCGAGGATCAGGCCCGCGATCACGAGGCCGACGATCGGGTCGACGACCGGCGAGCCGCCGAGGAGGACGAAGGCGCCGGCGACGACGACGCCGACCGAGCCGAGGGCGTCGGCGGCCGAGTGACGCAGCACTCCCTCGAGGTTGATGTCCTCGCGCTGGCCGCCGGCGAGGACGAGCGTCGCCGCGAGGTTGCCGGCGAGGCCGAAGAGGCCGAGGGCGAGCACGCCCCAGCCGTCGATGCCCGGCGGATCGGAGAAGCGGCCGATCGCGGCGACGGCGACGGCGACGCTGACGACGACCAGCAGCACGCCGTTGACCAGCGCCGCCAGCACCTCCGAGCGCTGGTAGCCGAAGGTGCGGCGCCCCGCCGCCGGCAGCGCCGCCAGCCGCACCGCGATGAGGGCGAGGACGATCGAGCCGGCGTCGGAGAGGAGGTGGCCGGCGTCGGCCAGCACCGCCAGCGAGCCGGTGAGGACGCCGCCGATCGCCTCGACCAGCAGCAGGCCGACGTTGATCGCCAGCGCCCACCACATCCGCCGCCGGCTGTCCTCCCGCCGGGCGTCCAGCGAGTGACTGTGGCTGTGCCCGGGTCCGTGCACGGACCGAGGATACGCCCGGCTCAGGCCGCGACCGGCTCCTTCTTCTGGGCCTGCTCGGCGACTTCGGCGGCGTAGCCGAGGCGCTCGGCGTATTCGCGCGCCTGCATCCGCGAGATGACCATCCGCTGGATCTCGGCAGTGCCCTCGAACAGCTGGTAGATCTTCGCGTCGCGGAACCACTTCTCCAGCGGGCACTCGGTGCTCTGCGCGTAGGGGCCGACGAGGTCCATCAGCGTCGTCGTCGCCCACATCGTCACGTCGCCCGCCTTCAGCTTCGACATCGAGCCCTGGCCGCCGGTCATCGGCACGCCGTTGCGGCCCATCCAGGCGGCCCGCTGGACCAGCAGCCGCGCCGATTCGATCTCGGTCGCGACGTCGGCCAGCGTCTGCTGGATGCGCTGCGCCTGCAGCATCGGCACGCCGCCTTCAGACTGGCCGTCGAGGTACTCGAGGGTCCACTCGTAGGCCGCCTGGGCGATGCCGAGGGCGGAGGCGCCGACCAGCGGCCGGGTGATCTCGAAGGTCGCCAGCGCGTCGGCGCCGCGCGATTTTTTCCCTTCGCGGCCGCGCTGCAGCTTCTTCTCCAGCTTCTCCTCGCCACCGAGCAGGCAGTCGGCCGGGATGCGGCAGTCCTCGAGCACGACCTCGGCGGTGTGGGAGGCGCGGATCCCGAGCTTGGTCTCCTTCTTGCCCTGGGTGAGGCCCGGGGTCCCCTTGGGGATGACGAAGGAGGCCTGGCCACGGGTGCCGAGCTCGGGGTCGACCGTGGCGACGACGACGTGGACGTCGGCGATGCCGCCGTTGGTGATGAAGACCTTGGTCCCGTTGAGGACCCACTCTTCGCCGTCGCGCTTGGCGGTCGTCTTCAGGCTCTTGACGTCGGAGCCGGCCTGCGGCTCGGTGACGGCGTAGGCGCCGAGTTTGATCTCGTCCTCGGTTCCGAAACACTCGGGGACCCACCTCATGATCTGCTCGGGGGTGCCGGAGGAGGCGATGCCCGCCGCGGCGAGGCCGGAGCCGGAGATCGCAAGCGCGGTGCCGGCGCAGCCCCAGTGGAACTCTTCGGCGGAGATCACCTGGAACTGGCCCTCGGGATCGGCGGCGGAGCGCTGAATCGACTCGAGCGTGCCGAAGCCCTGCTTCCGCGCCTCCTTGATCACCTCCCAGGGGATGCTCTCCTCTTCGTCGTGCTTGCGGGCCGCCGGCCGGATCACCTCGCGGGCGAACTTCCGGCAACGCGCCTTGAACTCTTTCTGCTCCTCGTTGAGTGCGAAGTCCATCTCTTCCTCTCTGCCTCTTCCTCTCTCGCCGCCTACTGATTGACTGGTCAGTCAGCCAGTCGGGGACTTTACTCCTCCCGGCGGCAGGCGCTCAAGTACGTTTCGAGCGTGATCCCGAAGCGGCCGATCAACGCCGACGTCCCGGCGGAAGAGGAGAAGGCCGAGAAACCGGCGCCGGAGAAGCCCGCGAAGGCGCTCGAGAAGCCCAAGCCGAAACCAAACCAGGCCGGCGTTCGTCCTTCGGACGGGCATACCGGTCCAAGGACGAACGCCGAGCGGAAATCGAAGCCGGGCGCGCCGAAGGCGCTGGCGGCGCTCGTCGTCCTCGCCCTCGTCTTCATCGTCGCCGCGATCGTCTGGGGGACGAGCGGCGAGGACAGCGGCACCAGCGAGACGCCGGCCCCGGCGACCGCGCCGGCGGGCAAGGGGAGCGAGGAGCCCTCCACCCCGTCCCAGACGGCCGAAGCGCTCGGCTATCCCGCTTTCGCCACCGGCAACACGACCAGGATCGGCGGCTCCGACCCGGCCGCCAACGCCGCCGGGGCGGCGCTCGCGGCCTTCCCCTCGACCACGCCGGCGCAGCGACCCGCCGCGGTGACCCTGGTCCGCAAAGAGGACTGGGCGGGGGCGATCGCCGCCGCGGTGCTGATGGCCGCGCCGGTCCGCGCGCCGATCCTCTTCTCCACCCCGGACGAGGTGCCCGAGGTGACCGGGGAAGCGCTGGACGCGCTCGACCCCCAGGGCAGCGCCGCCACGGGCCAAGCCCCGCTCTTCGCGGTCGGCCCCGTCGCCTTCCCCCGCGAGGCGGCACCGATCGACTCCGGTGACCCGGCCACCACGGCCGCCCAGATCGCCACCCTGCGCGACCGCCTCTTCGGCGCCGCCCCGAAGCACATCGTCGTCGCCTCGGGCACCCGTCCCGACTTCGCGATGCCCGCCGCCGCCTGGGCGGCCCGCTCGGGCGATCCCGTCCTCTACGCGGAAGAGGACAAGCTGCCTACGGCGACGGCGGCGGCGCTGAAACAGCACCCGAAGGTGCCGGTGTACGTGCTCGGCCCCTCCTCGGCGATCTCCTCCGAAGTCGTCCGCGAAATCGGGAAAATCTCCGCCCGGGTGAAGCGCGTCGCCGGCGAGGACCCGGTCGCCAACGCGCTCGCGCTGGCCCGCTACCGCGACGGCAGCTTCGGCTGGAACATCAACGACCCGGGCCACGGCTTCGTCCTCGCCCGCAGCGACTCCCCCGCCGACGCCGCCGCCGCGGCGCCGCTCTCGGCCTCGGGCACCTGGGGCCCGCTGCTCCTCACCGACGACGCCGCTACGCTCCCGGCAGAGGTGCGCAGCTACCTCCTCGACGTGAAGCCCGGCTACACCACCGACCCCACCCGCGCCTTCTACAACCACGTCTGGGTGATCGGCGACCAGGAGGCGATTGACGTGAACCAGCAGGCGGAAGTGAACGAACTGGCCGAGCTTGCGAAGATCGGCGGCAAGGAATGAGCGAAGCCGAGAACCCGCAACTGCTCGGCGGCAAAGAGGTGACGCCGGAGGACATCCGCGCCCTCGCCGGCCCCGTCACCCCGCACTTCTCGCTGCAGGTCCGCAACCGCATCCGCCGCCTGATCGAGCCGCTGCCGGACGGGCACCCCGCCCGCGCCGAAGGCGAGCGCCAGATCGCGCGGCTGGAAGAGCTCTCCCGCCACAGCGGCGAGCCCCGCGACGGGCTCGGGATCTCCCATTGAAGTACCTCGCCCCCGAAGTCTGGCGGCTACGGGAGGCCCCGCGCCCCTTGATCAACGTCTACCTCGCCGGCGACGTCCTCGTCGATGCCGGCCGGCGCTGGGACAGGCGGCGGATCTTCGCCGAGCTGGAGGGACGCGAGATCTCGATGGTGGCGCTGACGCACGTCCACCCCGACCACCAGGGCTGCGCGAAGGCGGTCTGCGAGGCGCGTGGCGTCCCGCTCGCCTGCCACGAGGGAGACGTCGACGCGATGGAGGGCCGCCGCCCGGTGGCGGCGACCAGCAACCCCGGCGCCAAGTTCTTCGCCCGGATGTGGGAAGGACCGCCCCACAAGGTCGACCGCGTCCTCCGCGAGGGCGACGAGGTCGCCGGCTTCCGCGTCGTCCACGCCCCCGGCCACGCGCCCGGCGAGGTGATCTTCTTCCGCGGCTCCGACCGGGTGGCGATCTGCGGCGACGTGATCCGCAACTGCACCTACGTGACGATGCGGACCAAGCTCGCCGAGCCGCCCGACGAACTCACCCCCGACCCGGTCGAGAACCGGCGCTCGATCCGCAAGCTGGCCGAGCTGAATCCCTCGCTGATCCTCCCCGGCCACGGCCCCGCCGTGACCGACATCGGCGCCTTCGAGCGCTTCGTCTCCTCGCTTCCCGGGTAAGCCGACCGCAGCGACCCGCCTTCCGGCGGGTTACTTAATTCGGGGTACTCGGCCACAACTGGAAGGGAGTCCAGATGAGAACGCTTACGAAGAGACGTCCGTCGCCGGCGATGGTCGTCGCGGTGATCGCCCTGATCGCCGCCCTGGCGGGAACCGCCTACGCGGCACAGTCGATTAACGGCGGCGCGATCCAGAAGCAGACGATCGGTGGCGGCAAGCTCAAGCAGAAGACCCTGACGGGGTTCCAGATCAACACCAACAAGCTCGGCACGGTGCCGCTCGCGAAGGTCTCGACCCACACCTTCTGGGCCGTCATCGACAACCCGGCAAACCCGGGCAACGCGGCGCTGGCCCGCTCGAGCGGTCCCAATATCACCGCCACCGAGGGCGGCGGGGCGGTCACCGTCACCTTCCCGTTCAACGTCTCCGCCTGCGCCAACGTCGCCGGCCGCAACAACGCCGGCACCTCGGTGCCGAACTCCGGCTACGCGCAGACCAACTCCTCGGCGGCCAACCCGAACGCGATCGAGGTCCGGACCCGCGGCAAAGACGGCAACAACGAGGACGCCGACTTCCACCTGATCGTGATCTGCCCCTAGTGAGCCGATTAGGATGAGCCGCATGGCTGAGGAAGGCATCGACAGGCCCGAGCACGCCCGTGAGCTGGCGATCCAGCGCCTGAAGATGAAGCAGGACTTCAAAGGCGTCGCCGCGGGCGGCGCCTTTGCGATCCTCGTCTGCGTCGTCATCTGGGCGCTCGGAGGCGGCGGCTACTTCTGGCCGATCTGGGTGATCCTCGGGATCGGCATCGCCGTCGTCTCCCAGGGCTGGAAGGCCTACGGCCCCAGCAACCGGATCACCGAGGCCGACGTGCAGCGGGAGATGGAAAGAGGCTGATTCAGGCGGCGACGCGGGCGCGGCTCATGTCGACCCGCTCGCCGCGGAAGGGCACACCCTCGGCCCGCAGCAGGGCGCGCTGCCGGTCGCCCTTGGCGAGGGAGCCGTCGGCGCGAACCACCCGCCACCAGGGCAGGCCGGGCTCGTCGGCGCCGAAGAGAACGGTGCCGGCAAACCGAGGCGCCCCCGGCGACACATCCCCGTAGGTGCTCACAAACCCCTCCGGGATTGCCCGCACCCGCTCCAGCACTTCCAGCTCGCGCGTCCTCACGCCTCCGGGCCGAAGGCGTCGATGATGCGGTTCTGGAACTCGCTCAGCTCCTCGGGGGAGATGAAGTAGGTGGGCGGGGTGAGGAAGAGGCCGTCGGCGCGCTCGGCGGTCGCCTCGACGCGTGCGCGGACCTTGTCGAGCGGGCCGGCGGCGCAGTAGGCCTCGACCATCTCGTCGCTGATCGCGGCGGGGACCGCGGCGAGGTCGCCGCGGCGGAAGGCCGCGCCGGCTTCGACGGCGTTGTCGGCGAAGCCGTGCAGCTCCCAGAGCGGCATGTAGGTCTTCACCGTCGCGTAGAAGGAGATCGTCCGCCGGGCCATCTCGATCGCGCGGCCCTCGTTCTCGTCGATCGCGCAGCAGACGGTCGGCAGGTAGTCGAAGTCCGAGCGCTCGCGGCCGGAGCGGCCCAGGCCCTTCTCGAAGGCAGGGACGATCACCTCGTCGATCCAGCGCAGGCTCTGGATCGGGTGCCCGATCAGGCCGTCGGCGACGTCGCCCGCCATCCGTGCCATCCCCGCCTGCACCGCGGCGGTGTAGATCGGCACCGCCTCGCGCGGCGCTGGGTGCGGCCGCACCCAGCCCTTGATGTCGATGTCGTAGTACTCGCCCTCGTAGCGGATCGGCTCGCCGGCGCTCGCCTGGCGCATGATCAGCCGCGTCGCCTCGATCGCCTCGCGCAGGTGCGGCGCCGGGCGTCCGTAGTCGGCGTTGTGCCAGGTCTCGTTCAGCCTTTTGACCCCCGCCCCCATCCCGAGACGGAAGCGTCCGCCCGCCATCTCGTCGATGTCGAGGGCGCTGATCGCGTGGATGAAGGGGCTGCGGGTGAAGGCCCAGACGATTCCGGTCGCGACCCCGATCCGCTCGGTCTTCGCCGCCAGGTAGCTGGCCTGGGTGACGGCGCTGCGGAACAGCTCCGGCGCCCAGACGCACTCGACGCCGGCCGCCTCGGCGCGCAGCGTCTCCGCCTCGAGGTCGGCGACCGAGGTGCCGATCGCGGCGACGGAGATGCGATCGAGCGCGCTCATCGCCGCCCTGCCGTCAGGCGCTTGCCGGGGCGGTCTCGCCGGCGAGCACCGCGTCGGCGACCCGCTCGCGGTGCCACTTGGCATCGCCGAGCATCGCCGCGTTGGCGCGGCCGCGCTTGAGGAAGAAATGGAGATCGTGCTCCCAGGTGAAGCCGATCCCGCCGTGGACCTGGATCGCCGCGTCCGGCACCCGCCAGCCGGCGTCGGAGGCATACGCCTTCGCCATCGACGCGGCCAGCGGCAGCGACTCCGGCTCGGCGTCGGCGGCCCAGGCGGCTCCGTAGACGGCGGAGCGGGAGTTCTCGGTCTCCAGCAGCATCTGCGCGCAGCGATGGGAGACCGCCTGGTAGGCGCCGATCGGCCGCCCGAACTGCTGGCGGTCTTTCGCGTAGGAGACCGACATCTCCAGGGCCCGCTGCGCCAGCCCGGTGGACTCCGCCGCGAGGGCGACGCAGGCCCGCAGGAAGACCGGCATGTAGTCCTCGCCGCTGCCGGGCAGGGTGGCCTGCGGCCGCACCCCCTCGAAGCGGACCGTGGAGAGGCGGCGAGTGGGGTCGATCGACTCCTCCGGTGCCACGGTGACGCCGTCGGCGCCCTTCTCGACGATGTGGCGGCCACCGTCGGCGGTGGCGACGAGGAAGAAGTCGGCGCTCGCCGCATCCATCACCAGGGTCTTCACCCCGTCGAGGGAGACGCCGTCGCCGTTCGACCCGGCGGCCATCGAGAACTTCATCGGCTCGGCCGGCCCCCCGGCGTCGACCAGCGCCGGCGTCCCGCGCAGCTCGCCCTCGGCCAGCGGTCGCAGCCAACGCTCTTTTTGATCGTCTGAGCCTCCGAGGCTGAGAGCCAAGCCGACGATCGTGTTCGAGAGCAGCGGCGAGGGCGCCAGCGCGTAGCCCAGCTCCTCGAAGAGGACGGCGAGGTCGACGGCGCCGAGGCCCTGTCCACCCCACTCCTCGGGCAGCGCCAGCCCGGCCCAGCCGAGCTCGGCCATCTCCTTCCAACCACTCTCGTCGAAGCCGCTTTCGCTGTCGGCGATCTCGCGGATCCGCTCGGATTTGAAGCGCGAGGCGAGGAAGTCGTGGGCGGTCGACTTGATCGCCTGCTGCTCGTCGGTGAGGTCGAAGTACATGCGTCTTTCCTCTACCGCAGCCGCGGCAGGCCCAGGACCCGCTCGGCGATGATGTTTTTGAGGATGTCGGTGGTCCCGCCCTCGATCGAGTTGGCACGAGAGCGGAGGAAGCCGTACTGCCAGGCGCCACCGGCTACAGCGTGCTCGGAGCCGCGCGCCAGCACCGAGTAGGCGCCCTCGATCTCCAATGCCAGCTCGGTCAGGTCCTGGTTGAGATCGGCCCACTGCCACTTGCCGAGCGACCCCTCCGGGCCGGGGATGCCGGATTGCATCGTCTTGGTCAGGCCGCGGTAGGCGTTCAGCCGCATCGTCTCCACCTCGATGTGGAGCTGCGCGATCCGCTGGCGGAAGTAGGGATCGTCGGCCGCGGTGCCGCCGTTCGCGGGCGTCTCCCGCGCCAGCTTCGAGAGCCGGCCGAGGCCGTTCTGAATCTGCGAGATCGCCCCGAAGGCAAGCCCGGCGCGCTCGTTCATCAGGGTGGTGATCGCCACCGCCCAGCCGTTACCGACGCCGCCGACGACGTTGGCGTCGGGGACCCGCGCTTCCTCGAAGAAGACCTCGTTGAACTCGCCCTCGCCGGTGATCTGGACCAGCGGCCGGGTCTGCACCCCGTCCTGCTCCATGTCCATCAGGAAGTAGGTGAGACCCTGGTGCTTGGGCGCGTCGGGATCGGTGCGGGCGACGAGCATGCACCACTTCGCGTACTGGGCGAACGTCGTCCAGACCTTCTGGCCGGTGACCACCCATTCGTCGCCGTCCTTGACCGCGCGGGTCTTCAGCGAGGCGAGGTCGGAGCCGGACTCGGGCTCGGAGAAACCCTGGCACCAGATCTCCTCGCCGGTCAGGATCGGCTCCAGGTAGCGGGCCTTCTGCTCGTCGGTCCCGTGGGCGATCACCACTGGCCCGCCCATCGCCAGGCCGAGGACGTTCGCCGGGCTCGGCGCTTCCTGGCGGCTCGCCTCGGCGGCGAAGATCGCCTGCTCGATCATCGTCGCGCCGCGGCCGCCGAACTCCTTCGGCCATGAAATCCCGGCCCAGCCGGCCGCGTGCAGCTTCATCTGCCACTCGCGGCGGAAGGCCATCACCTCGTCGAGCCCGGCCTCGGGCTCCGGCCCGGGATGGTTCTCCCGCAGCCAGGCGCGAACCTCGTCGCGGAACTCCTCCTCCGATGGCGACAGCGTCAGGTCCATCGAGGTCGCAGCATATAGAGGTCTCCTGGCCGTCCGGCCAGGAGACCTCTAAACGTCAGAGCTGGGGGCAGAGTTTGAAGCCGTAGGCTTTGGTCAGCTTGCTGAATTCAGCGAACGGCGATTCCGGCCCCGCCAAGTTGCTCGACGGGTCTTTTTCGAACCCGACGATTGCCGATTCCAGGGATTTCACGATTTTCGCGGCTTCGTCCGCGTCTCCCTCAGGAGCGCCGAGGTCGGTCCATTCTTCGGTGGCCGTTTCGAGCGGCGGCACCGCGGCTCCCAGGATCCGAATTTCGTAAATCGTTTTTTTCTGTTCCCGCGATTCCTTCTTGAACTGGGCGTTGTTCTTGCGGATCGACGCCTGGAACCGTTTCGGCACCGTTTCGCAGACTTCCTCGCCTTCTTTGATGTACTGCTTCTTCGACGGCGTGGGGCCCTCTTCTATCTGGGCAGCCAGGTCACTCTGACTTTCGGCACCGTCGGTACCCGTCTCGTCGTCCCCGCCGCCACAGCCTCCGAAAAGCAGGCATCCACACACGAGCAGGCCGACCGCGAACCATCCCCTCACCGTTTACCTCCAGTTTGCTTTAACAAATCCGAGGTAAACCTACAGTCAAATGGTTCCCAGTCAAGCGAAACTCGGCAGAGGCGCCCTTAGGCGCCCCTGCCTGAAACCGGTTTATTCTTCGCCGCAGACCTTGAACCCGTAGTCCTGGGCCAACTTTTCGGGCTCTTCGAGCACCTCACCGTCGAAGACAAGTCCGGGATCGTCTTCGATTTCGTCCGCCGCGTCTTCGAGCGAGACGACGATCTCTTCGACCTTCTCCTCGTCACCCTCGGGCGCTCCGAGCTCGCCGATTTCCTCGGCCTGCTGGCTCAGGCTCGGGACCAAGACCTCGGAGACGGCTTCTTCGAGCTGCTCTTTGCTCGCTTTTTCGAGCGTGAAGTCGTTGTCCTCGGCGAATTCTTCGGCTTCCTTTTCGCTCTGGTCGTTGCCCTGTTTGCAGATCGCGTCGCCCTGCTTGATGAACTCCGTCTTCGTCAGGGTCACGGTCTCGTCGGTGGTCTCGTCACCGCCGCCGCAGCCGGCGACGAGCGCGGCCAGCGCGACCAGGGCGGCGAGGGCCGCAAGCAATGCCTTGTTCAAGTTGTCTCCTAAATACTCGGGGTGGACGAGGCAGGGAAGCTACCCCGTCCCCCGGTCCCTACACGCGCTGGATAAGGGTGCCCGTGCCGAGACCGCCGCCGCAGCACATCGTCACCAGGCCCATCTCCTTGTCGGAGCGCTCCATCTCGTGCAGGAGCGTGGTGATCAGGCGGGCGCCGGTCGAGCCGAGCGGGTGGCCGAGGGCGATCGCGCCGCCGTTGACGTTGACGCGGTCCATGTCGGGATCGAGCTCACGGCGCCAGGCGGCGAGCACCGAGGCGAAGGCCTCGTTGATCTCCACCAGGTCGATGTCGTCCATCGTCATCCCGTTGCGCTCGAGCAGCTTCCGGGTCGCCGGGATCGGGCCGGTGAGCATGATCACCGGGTCGACGCCGACGGTCGTCTGGTCGAAGATCCGCGCCCGCGGCTTCAACCCGAGGGCGTCGGCCTTCTCGCGGGTCATCAGCAGCACCGCGGCGGCACCGTCGGAGATCTGCGAGGAGTTGCCGGCGGTGATCTTGCCGTTCTCCTTGAAGGCCGGTTTCAGCTGCGAGAGGCTCTCGATCGTGGTCTCGCGCAGGCCCTGGTCGGTCAGGTAGGTGTCGCCGTTGACCTGCATCGGCAGGATCTCGCGCTCGAAGCGCCCCTCGTCGGTCGCCTGCTTGGCGAGCTGCTGGGAGCGGACCCCGAGCTCGTCGAGCTCGGCGCGGGGAATCTCCCACTGGTCGGCGATCATCTCCGCCGAGAGGCCCTGCGGGATCAGGTCGTAGCGCTCCATCAGCTCCGGCGAGAAAGCCATCCCGTGCTCCTGCATGACCGAGAAGGAGTCGGCGAAGGAGATGTGGCCCATGTGCTCGACACCACCGCCGATGGCGACGTCGTGGACGCCGGAGGCGACCAGCGCCGCGGCGAAGTTGACGGCCTGCTGGGCGGAGCCGCACTGGCGGTCGACGGTCGTCGCCGGCACCTCCTGCGGCAGCCCGGCCTCGAGCCAGGCGTTGCGGCCGATGTTCAGCCCCTGCTCGCCGAACTGCTGGACGCAGCCGGCGATCACGTCGCCGACCTCGTTCGGATCGACCCCGGAGCGCTCGATCAGCTCGCCGTAGGTGCGGGCGAGGAGGTTCGAGGCGTGGAGGTCCTTGTAGTAGCCCTTCTCCGGGTGACCGCGCCCGATCGGGGTCCGCACCGCCTCGACGATGACGACCTCGTTGCCGCCGAACTTCCCGTTGCCGTTGCCCATTGCCAGCCTCCGTTCTCTGAAAGATCGCGGCGCGCGCATCTGGCGCTGCCTCTCTTGAGAGTAGCCGACTGACTGGTCAATCAGCCAGGAATCGGTCCCTCCCCCAGCCGCGCTTCATCGCACTGTGGATGCGTGATAGAAGCCCCGCCAATGAGCGCTAATCAGGGGTACACGAGTCCGGGGATCGCGGGCAGCGGGGCGATAGCCACCGGCCTTGCCGCGGTCTCGACCACCACCGCAGACACGATCCTGCTTGCCCGCAGCGAGGCCTCGGCCTGGCGCGCGGAGGAGAAAGTGGTCGCGGCCTGCGCCAAGATCGAGGGCGGCGAGCCTTCGCGCCTGCGGGTCACCACCGACCCCAAGGACCTCGCCGACTGCGACGTCATCGTCGAGGCGATCGTCGAGGAGGTCGGACCGAAGGGCGAGCTCCTCTCCACCCTCTCCGAAGCCTGCCCCGACGCCGATCTCGGCACCACCACCTCGTCACTCAGCATCGCCGAGATCGCCAAGGCGGCCGGCACCGAGGGGCTGTTCGGCTTCCACGTCTTCAACCCCGTGCCGCGGATGCAGCTGATCGAGGTCTGCATCCCCGACGGCGCCGCTGACTCGCGCGAGAAGGTGCTCGCCTGGTGCGCCGCACTCGGCAAGACCGCGGTCGAGGTGCCCGACCAGGCCGGTTTCGTCGTCAACCGCCTGCTCTTCCCCTACCTCTTCGAAGCCGTCCGCCTGGTCGAGCGGACCGGGATGGAGGCCGGCGAGGTCGATACCTGCATGAAGCTCGGCGCCGGCCACCCGATGGGCCCGCTCGCCCTGCTCGACTTCGTCGGACTCGACGTCTCCAAGGCGATCGGCGACGCCCTCTACGCTGAGAACAACGAGGACGCCAGCCGCCCCCCCGGGCTCCTGGTCGAGCTCGTCGGCGAAGGCAAACTGGGCCGCAAGTCCGGCGCGGGCTTCTACAGCTACGACTGAGGTTGGTTTTAGGGGAGGTGGTGGTGGGGGTCCCTGGGAGCACCTCCGCCGCGTGAACTGACTGCTTTTGGCTGGCGCCTCGAACCGCTCAGGCGCGGCTCCATGCCAAGTACCCAGGGACCCCCACCACCACCTCCCAGCCCAGCGAGCTTCGGCAGACGCAGCAAGGGCCGACAGCTTTCCCAAGAAAGAGCTGTCGTGGGCTCGGCCGTCCCGATGGTGCGTGTTGCGAGAGGAGCCGGGTGCCCCTCTCACAAAGGCTCAAGAAGTCACGGCTGCGCCCCCAAGTCCGTCCCAGCTGCGCGACGGGCTTTGGGAGAGGGGCACCCGGCTCCTCCTACCGCTAGGCAGCCTTTCTACCGCCGCTGATGTCCCAGATCACATCGGCCTCGCTGATCCCCTGACGGCGGGCGACGGTCTCGATCTCCCCCCAGGGGAGCTCGGCCTCGGGGAGGTCGTCCCAGCGGGCCAGGTCGAGGGCCTCGACTGCGCCTTTCAGCGCCGGGCCGAGGTGCTCCTCGGAGCGCAGTAACGCCCTCAGGACCTCGAGCTGCTTATCGGTCAGGCGTACAACCCACATGCGGTACCTCCAGGATTCTTCGAGCGGTGCGCGGGTTGCCCGATGAAGTTAGGCGGGGGTGCGGACGGAATCGCCGCTGCCGCCACTGATGCGGACCGCCTCGATCCGGTTCTCGCGCACCGCTTCGACCCGGATCGTGTAGCCGTTGGTGGCGATCGAGTCGCCCCGTTTCGGCAACCGGCCGAGCTCGCCGAAGACGTAGCCGCCGACCGAGTTGTAGGCGTCGGTGTCGACCGGCAGCTCGATGCCCGCGTCGGCGAGGTCGCCGAGCGAGACGTGGCCGCGGACGAACCAGTCGCCGTTGGTGAGCCGGCGCACGGCGGCGGCGCGGGGGTCGGTCTCGTCCTCGATCTCCCCCACCACCTCCTCGAGGATGTCCTCGACGGTGACGATCCCGACCGTCCGCCCGTACTCGTCGACGACCACCGAGAGCGAGGTGCGCTGCACCTGGAGGTCGTGCAGGAGGTCGTCGAGCGGCCGCGTCTCGGGGACGATCAGGGCGTCGCGGACGACGGTGTCCAGGTCCGCCTCCGGGCCCTCGCTCATGTAGAGCCGGGCGAGGCTGTTGTTGTGGACGACGCCTTTGACCCGGTCGGGGTTGTCGTCTTCGATCACGACCAGGCGGGTGTGGCCGGAGGTGACGCAGCGACGCAGCGCCGCCTCCACCGTCTCGGAGGCGTCGACGGTGACGACCGCGGGGATCGGCGTCATCACCTCGCGCGCCTCCTGCTCATGCAGGTGGAAGACGCCGCCGAGCATCCCCGCCTCGCCGGGGTCGAGCGTCCCCCCCATCCGCGAGCTGTCGATGATCTGCTTCAGGTCCTCGGAGGTGTGGTGTTCCTCGAGGTCTTTCGGGTCGACGCCGAAGAGGCGCACCACCCCGTTGGAGACCCAGCTCAGCGCCTTGGTCACCGGGGTGGTGGACGTCGCGAACCAGCCGAGTGGCCGCGAGACCCGCCGCGCCGTCCGGTCTGGCTGGGCGATCGCCAGCATCTTCGGCACCTGCTCGCCGATCGAGATGTGCAGCGCCGTCACGAAGGCGAAGGCGATGGCGAGGGAGATCCCGGCCGCGGCGGCGTGCGAGAGGCCGCCGAAGAGCGGCTCGATCAGCTTCGCCAGCGAGGGCTCGCCGAGGAAACCGATCCCGATCGAGGCCATCGTGATCCCGATCTGGCAGGCGCTGAGGGATTCGTCGATGCGGTCGAGCTGCTCGACCACGGCCTCGGCCCCGGCCTCGCCCTCCTCGACGGCCTGTTCGATTTTGCCGCGTCGCGTCCGCACCAGGGCGAACTCGGCGGCGACGAAGAAGCCGTTGATGGCAATCAACAGCGCAAGAAGGACGAGCAGCAGGACGCTCATCGGCTATGCGGCCCGGTACTTCGGGCTGGGACGTCCTCGGCCATTCGGCACCGTGAATATAGCTACCCGGTTCGGCGGTTTTGCTCCAGGTGGCTTTGTGCAACTGCGATATTGAGCGGACGATGAGAGTCGCAACGCTCAGCGAGATGCTGGAAGAGGTCGTGCGGCTGGGCGAGGCGACGGGGATGGAAGAGCACGCCCATGAGCTGCGGGGCGAGCTGGAGGGCCGTCTGGCGACGGTCCGAGCGGCGGTGGCGGGCAGGGGCGCGCCGCGGGTCGTGGCGCTGCAGCGGCTGGACCCGCCGCGGGTGGCGGGCTTCTGGGTCCCGGAGATGATTTCGATCGCGGGCGGCGAGGACGTCGCCGGCGACCCCGGCCTCAATCCCCCTGCGGTCGGCTGGGGGGAGCTCGCCAGCCTCCGCGCCGACGTCGTCGTGGTCATGCCCGAGGTATCCGTGGATAACGCACAGGCGCAGGCGATGGAGCTCTGGGAGCAGCTTGCGGTGCTCGGCACCACCCGCCTCTACGCCGTCGACGGCACAACCTTCGCTGACCCCGGCCCGCGCCTGGTCGACGGCGTCGAGCTGCTCGGGCACATCCTCCATCCCGACCTGATCGACCCGCCCGGGAACATCGGCTTCGTCACCCTGAGGACGCCGAGCACGCGGCCGGCGCGAGGCGCTCCGAGCTAGACGACCGCGAGCGCGCCGAGGACGGAGACGACCCCGACCACCACCATCGCCGCCAGCTCCACCGGTAGGCGGTTGCGGCCGAAATAGCCTTTCTCGCCGGCGACGATGGCGAGGGCACAGATGACGCCTCCGACCAGGCCGCCGATATGGCCGCCAACGCTGATGTTCGAGCCGACGAAGCTCCAGACCAGGTTGAAGACGATCAGGAAGCCGATCTCCCCGGCGAGGGCATCCATGCCGCGGCCGCGGGCGATCACGAAGACGGCACCGGCGAGGCCGAACACGGCGCCGGAGGCGCCGACCGTGAGTGCGTTGGGCTCAACCACCAGCGCCCCGAACGAGCCCGCCAGCAGCGAGGCGAAGTAGAGGACGAGGAAGCGCGGCGTTCCCAGCGCCGGCTCCAGCAACCGTCCCAGGATCAGCAGCAGGAACATGTTGAAGCCGATGTGGATGATGCTGACGTGGAGGAAGCCGCTGGTGACGAGGCGGTACCACTCGCCTTCGGCCACTGACGGGCCGAAGAGGGCGAAGTCGCGGAAGAACTGGCTGGCGCCGCCGACGGAGAACCCACCCGAGCCGCTGGTCAGCTCGATCAGGAAGACGACGACGTTGATCGCGATCAGGGCGTAGGTGGCGGGGGTGACGCCGGCGCCGGGGGTGCCGGTCGGGTTGCGCACCACCTTGGTCCGCTGGCTCGCGCACTCCGGGCAGCGCATCCCGACCGGGGTCGGGGTCATGCAGTCGGGGCAGATCGGCCGGCCACAGGAGGAGCAGGAGACGCGCGTCTCGCGGTCGGGGTGGCGGTAACAGGTCTCGGCCATCGGGTCCAGCAGCCTACAATCGCCGCCGATGGAGGCCCCCAGCCCCGCCCGTCTCTATGCCCCCGTGGCCGGCGCCGCCCTGCTCCTGCTCGGCATCCTCGGCTTCTTCTACACGGCGTCGTTCGCCGGCCTCGAGGACTACGAGGAGGCGTTGGGCGCCCTCCAGGTGAACGGCTGGCTCAACCTCTTCTACGTCGCCACCGGCGCCGTCGGGCTCTTGGTCGCGGGCGTCTCCTCCCGCACCTACTCGCTGTGCGTCGGGGTCCTTTTCACGGTGCTGGCGATCGTCGGCTGGGGCACCGGCGCCCTCAACCTCGTGATCGGAGTGCTGGGGCTAGCCGCCGCCTGGGGCACGCCCCGGAAATCAAAGCCGCGAGCGAAGCCCGCTCGCCAGCGCCCTTAGGCCGCTCTGACTCTGCTGGCGGCTGCGGCGTCGCAGCTCCAGCAGCACCAGCGCCCCGGTGGCGACGCCACCGGCGCCGACGGCGACCACCGGGCGGACCCAGTTGAGCGGGTCGCGCAGCGCCCGCAGCTCCGCCTCGGAGAGCTCGTCGGCCCAGTCGGAGAGCTCCTCGGCCGCGGCTTGGGTCACCGCCGCCAGGGTGTCCTCGACCCGGCTGGAGAGCCGCTCCGGCGGCTCGATCGGCCGCAAGGCGTCGCTCAGCAGCGCCTCGACATCCCAGTTGCCGGTCAGGCGATCACTCGGCTCCGTCATCTTCCATCTCCTCCTGCAGCTGCTTGATCGCGCGGTGGATCAGCACCTTGGTGGCGCCGTCCGAGCGCCCCATCGCCCGCGCGATCTCGCGGTTGTCCATGCCCAGCGCAAAGCGCATGATCAGCGCCTCGCGCCTGTCCTCCGGGAGCCCGTCGAGGTGCTTGATCACCTGCCGCAGCTCCTCGCGGCCCTCGGCGATCGCCTCGGTGTCGTGGCGGGTGGCGATCGGGTCGGCGTTTTCCAGCGGCGTCTGCGGCCGCCGCGAGCGGTCGCGGTAGTAGTTCGAGGCGAGGTTGTGGGCGATCCGGATCACCCACGGGCGCAGCGGCCGGCCGTCGGACTCGCGGCGGGCGCGGTCGAAGTGCCGGTAGGCCTGCAGGAACGCCTGCTCGGTCAGGTCCTCGGCGTCGTGATGGTTCCCCACCCGGTAGTAGGCGTAGGAGTAGACGTCGCGCAGGTGCGCCCGGTAGAAGTCCTCGAAGGCGCGGTCGAGCTCCGCCTTCGCCGCCGGAGCCAGCTCGGCCGGCTCGACGTTCTGCTCGGAGGCGCTCACCGGTCAAGCCTACCCCTGTCCCCATCAGGCGGCCCGCCGTTTGCGCTCGACCTGGCGCAGATTCGCGATCCACTCCTCGACGTCGCACTCGCCGCGGATCAGGGAAGCGAGCGCGGCCAGCGCCTCGGCCTCGACCCCGGAGGAGGCGACCGCCTCGGCGAGGATCGGGACGGTGTCGAGCCCCTCGGAGGCCTGGCCGATCTTGCCGGGAATCTCGGCGGCTGGAGTGCCGGTCCCGAGCAGCTCGCCGGCGCGGCGGTTGCGACCTGACGGAGCCATCATCGTCGCCGTCAGGTCGCCGACCCCGGCAAGACCGGCGAAGGTGTCCGGGTCGGCGCCGCGGGCGACGGCGTGGTCGATGCACTCACGCCAGATCGCCGCCACCGCGATCCCGGCGGCGTTGAGGCCGTGCGGCTCGGCAGCGGCGGCCGCGAGCGCGGCGGCGTTCTTGGCGGCGCCCGCCATCTCCACCCCGACGACGTCGCGCGAGCGCTCGCAGACAAGGCCGGCGCGGTCGAAGACCTCGCCGATCTGCACCCGCAGCTCCTCGTCGGCCGAGCCCAGCACCAGCGCCGCCGAGCCGGAGACCGCCTCGCGGGCGTGGGCGGGACCGCCGAGGCAGGCGATCGCCCGCGCCCGCACCCGTTCGCCGACGTATTCGGCGGGAAGCTGTCCCTGCGGGCTGATCAATCCCTTGGTCAGCAGGAGGACGGCGCTGCGGGAGCTGACCCGGTCGGCGATCGCGCCGACCGCCTGCGGCAGCTGCTTGGAGGGGATCGCGAGGCAGATCAGGTCGAGGCCGGCGAGCTCGATCGCCGAGGCCGGCCGCACGTCGATCTGCTCCGGCAGCGGCACCCCCGGCAGATAGCGCCGGTTCTCGCCGTCCTCGATCAGCTCCTCGACCCGCTCCGAGGTCCGCGCCCCCAGCTGCACCTCGAGCCCGCCGCGGGCGAGCAGGACGGCGACCGCGGTGCCCCAGCTGCCGGCGCCGATTACCGCGGCGCGGCGCATCGGCGGCAGCCCGCCGAGGTCTTCCCACTGCAGCAGGACGTTGGGCCAGATCCGCGCCGTCACCGTTTCCGCCAGGGCCGGCGAGGGCTCCTCGGCACGCGGGAAGGTCATCGGCGGGCCCAGCCGCACTTTGCACTTGTGGGGGCGGATGCGCCAGCCACGGCGCACGTGTTCGGTGCCGAGGACGGCGGTCGGGATCACCACCGCGCCGGTCTGCAGCGCCAGCCGCCCCACCCCCCGCTTCGGGTTGGCGAGGGTGCCGCGGCGAATCCGCGTCCCCTCGGGAAAGACGCAGACGGCGCCGCCCCGTTCGGCGATCATCCGCGCGGTCAGCATCGATTCCTCGTCGGACTCGCCGCGCCGGACCGGGAAGGCGCCCAAGCGCGAGAGCAGCCAGCCCTGCCAGCGCCGCTGAAAGAGCTCCACCTTGGCCATGTAGTTCATCGGCCGCCGCCAGGGCAGGCAGGCGCCGGCGACGAAGGGGTCGAGGAAGCTGCGGTGGTTGGCGGCGACGATCACGCCCCCCTTCGCCTTCCCGTACTCCCGCCCCCGCCGCTCGAGCCGGAAGTAGACGAGGAAGAACGGCAGCAAGAAGGCCCTGGCGACGCAGTACATCGGCCAGTTGACGCTGTGCTTGCGCGTATAGGCGTGGTAGGAGGCGAGCCGCTCCGGGCTCAATCGTTCGGCATCCACGCGTAGCGCTACACAGGCCCGAAGTCACAGTTACGCCAGGTGCCCGCCGAGTCCGCGAAAACCCTTGTACAGCACGGGTTTTCGCGGACTCGCAGATTGTCCGGCTACCAGGCCTGTTGCACCAACCGCTCCAGGTCTTCTCGAGTCACGGAGCAGCCCGGCACGCGCTCCAACTCTGGCCGTTCGAGCATCGCGTCGACCGCCTCGTCGCGCATGGAGGCATCGCCGGCGAGGTCACCGAGCGGTTGCGGGCGTCCGAGCTCTTCCACCCGCTCCCGCAGCCCACTCGGTTCCGTTCCAAGCGCCAGCGCCAGCCGCTCGTAGGGCTCTGGCGCTCGCTCCGCCAGGAGTGCCAGCGCGTGCGGAAGGATCGCGGCGTTCGTCTCGGCGTGTGGCGTGCCGCAGATGCGGACCAGGGTCTGGCAGACGACGTGGTGCAGGCCGAGGCCGGCGGAGTCGATCGCGTAGCCGCAGAGGATCGCGCCGAGAGCCAGGGCGCCGCGGTCGCGCGCCTCCCGTTCTTCGTCGAGCGCCGACCCAATCAGCTCCGCCCCGCGCAGCGCGGTCATCTCCGAGACCGGGTTCGAGAACGGCGAGTAGAGCGTGTCCGCCCCGTGCGCCAGCGCGTTCATCGCGCTCGCCCGGAGCTCCCCCTCCTCCTGCCCGGTCATCGCCTCGGGATCGGCGATCACCAACCTCGGCCTCACCATCCCCTTCACCCGCTCCTCCGCTCCAGCGGGCAGGCGATGGATAGCGGTCATCGGCGCCCCGGAAAGCGTCGTCGGAATCGCGACGACCTCCGCCCCCGACACCGAGGCAACAGCCTTCGCCACATCAACCACCCGGCCGCCACCCAGCGCTACAAGTGGACGCACTTGCACCCCCTCCTCAGCATGTGAAGGGGGTGCAAGTGCGTCCATCAGCGCGCCTGCGGCGGCCGGGACGGGACCCGATGCCACGAGATGAACTCGACTCGCGGTAACCGTCAGCTCTCCACCTTCTGCGAGCGCCCGCTCCGTGCTCAGCAGCTCGAACTCCTCGACCCCGTTCTCGCGCAACAGCTCAACCGCGGCCGCCACCCCACCGCGCCGGAAGACGACGGTGCGGCCGGCGTCGCGCCAGCTGAAGCCCGCCGTCAACCCTGGGCTTTGACGCGCGGGTTGACGACCGGGCGCAGCCTCGGTTCGACCTCCTCGCGCAGGTGCTCGAAATCGGGCGGCAGCGAGAGCTTCTCGCCGAGGCTCTCGACCGGCTCGTCGACGGTGAAGCCGGGACCGAGCGTGGCGATCTCGAAGAGGACGCCGCTGGGCTCGCGGAAGTAGATCGAGCGGAAGTAGAAGCGGTCGATCTCCGGCGTCGGCTGGGCGCCGCCGGCGACGGCCTTCTCGCGCCAGTCGAGCAGCTCCTCCGGGGTCGAGGCCCAGGCCACGTGGTGGACGCTGCCGGCGCCCTGGATCCCACGCTCGGCCGGAGCCTCGTCGTAGACGTAGAGGCCGCCGCGCTGTTCGCCGCGCGCTTCCCAGCCGCCCTCGGCCCGCTCGAACTCGAGCGCCTCCAGCAGGCCCTCGCTCGCCTCCGGCGCGGCGGCGTAGGCGCGCACCGCGTGGAAGCCCTGCAGCGCCATCTCTCCTGGCACCTCCGGATGGTCGGCGATCAGCGGCTGGTCGGGCACCTGGGCGACGAGCAACTCGTGCTCGAGGCCCTCGGGGTCGGAGAAGACCAGGCTGTCGCCGTCGCGCTCGGACTCGGTGTCGTTGGCGCCCAGCCGCACGGCCCAGAAGTCGAGTGCCTCGCCGGAGGCGACCCGCCAGACGACCCGGTGGACCATCCCGGCGCCGGGCCGGCCGGGCGCCGCGCCCGGGTACTCGAAGAAGGTCAGGTCGGAGCCCGCGTCCCCCGCCTCGTCGGCGAAAAAGAGGTGGTAAACGGTGGGGTTGTCCTGGTTGACGGTTTTCTTGACCAGCCGCAAACCCAGCACGCCGGCATAGAAGTCGACGTTGCTCTGAGCGTTCTCGGTGATCGCGGTGATGTGGTGGATGCCCTCTAGCTTCATAGGTCACGTATACCATCCGTCGATGAGCCGCGGACGCCGTCGTGTTGTTAGAGGCCTTGTCATCCTCGGTTCCGTCCTCGCCTTCCTCAGCGTCTTCGCGATCTGGACCGAGCGCCAGGCGCTCAACACCGATGACTGGGTCGACACCAGCGGGCGCCTGCTGGAGAACGAGACGATCCGCGGAACCCTCGCCGATTACCTGGTCGACCAGCTCTACGAAAACGTCGACGTCCGCAAGGAACTCGAAGAAATCCTGCCCGGCGAGACCAAGGACCTGGCCGGCCCGGCGGCCGGGGGCCTGCGCCAGGTCGCGGGCCAGGGCGCCGAAAAGGCGCTCGAAACCTCGACCGCGCAGGAACTGTGGAAGGAGGCGAACCGGACCACGCACGAACAGCTCCTCGCCGTCCTCGAAAACAAGAAAGAGGCGGTCGAAACCGAAGAAGGGAACGTCAAACTCAACCTCGGCAGCCTCCTCACCAACCTCGCCGAGCAGGTCGGGATCGGCGAAAGCCTGGCCGAAAAACTGCCGCCCGACGCCGCCCAGGTCGAGATTCTCAAGTCCGACGAGCTGAAGACGGCGCAGGACATCGCGATCGCGATCAAGGGCCTGGCGCTGGTGCTCTCGCTCCTCACCTTCGTCGTCTTCGGCGCCGCGATCTACCTCGCCCGCAGCGAACGCTGGGTCACGGTCCTGCTCAGCGGCATCGGGCTCGTCGCGGCGGGCTTCGCGGTGATCGTCGTCCGCCACATCGCCGGCGGCATCGTCGTCGACCAGCTGGTCAAGGACGAAAGCGTGAAGCCGGCGGGCGAAGCCGCCTGGTCGATCGGCACCTCGCTGATGACCAGCATCGCCACCACCGTGATCATCGTCGGCCTCCTCTTCCTGATCGCCGGCTGGCTCGCCTCGCCGACCAACGGCGCCCGCGCCACCCGCCGTTACCTGGCCCCGGTCCTGCGCCTGCACTCCGCCTACGTGTACGCCGCCCTGGCGATCGTCGTCTGCCTGTACTTCCTCAGCGGCCCGACCCATGGTCTGCGCGCCTTCCTCACCACCGTGGTCGTCGCCGCGATGGCCGCCTTCGGCATCCACGAGCTGCGCAAGATGACCGAAGAGGAGTACCCCGACGCCACCTACGACGAGGTCTTCGGCCGCACCAAGGACAAGGTCGTGACCGCGGTCAAGGACGCGAACATCACCGAGAAGGTCGGCGAGCAGGCTTCGAAGCTGCGCCTGCCGGAGGTGCGACGGCCGGCTGGCGACGAGAAATCGGACGCTGAGGCGCCGACGCAGGCGCTGCCGGTCAGCGACGAGGACGCGCGGATCGAGCGGCTCGAGCGGCTCGGCAGCCTGCGCGAGAAGGGCATCCTCACCGAGGATGAGTTCGCCGCCGAGAAGGAACGCCTTCTCGGCGGCGACTGATTCGACGCCTGGTAGCCGGCTACTCGCCGACGGTGACGCGAACCCGCGCGCCGGGGGCGAGCACCTTGCCCGGCTTCGGGGCCTGCTTGAGGACCTTGCCCTCTTTTTTCGCCGCGGCTTCGACTTTCTTCACGTGGCCGAGCTTGCAGCCGCGCCGCCTCAGCAGCGTTTTCGCCTTCTTCAGGGTCTTGTTCTTGATCGCCGGAACGACGCACGCGCGGTAGACGTAGTCGTCGAAACGGGTGTTCGGGTTGTTGCCCGCCAGCGTGGTCACGGATATGTCGACCTTGCCGGGACGCGCGTTGAGCGGCGCGGTGGCGGTGATCTCGGTGTCGGAATCGACGGTGAAGCTCGCCGCCGGCGTCGTGCCGAACATGACCGCGGTGGTTCCGTTCAGGTTCTTGCCGCTGATCGTCACCAGCGTGTTGCCGGTGACCGGCCCGGACGCCGGGGTCACGGTCGTGATTTCCGGCGCGGGCTGGATTTCCGCGCTGAGTGAGATCTCCTTGCCGCTGAAGGTTTCGCTCGGCGCGTGGACGGAACCGTCGAACGGGGTCGGGAAGATCGACGCGTAGCCGGCGCCTGCCACCGTGGCGAACCCGATTTCGTCGGTGTCGTGGGACGGATCGATCCCGATCAGGTCTCCCGCCTGGATTTTGAGGTTGGTCGAGAACGTTTCCAGGCCGGTGCCGGCCGGGGTCGCGCCCTGACTGGTGGCGGTTGCTTCGTAGCTGCCTCTCCCGTCGGGGTGCAGCACCCGCAGAGAGAAGGGGCCGCCGACCGCGCCCTGGACCCGCCAGCGCACGATCGCCCCGTTGACCGGCGAGGCGAGCGTCGCCCCCGACTCAGGCAGCGCCGTGTTGAAGAGCGTCTGCACTCGTTTGAAGGGTTCGGAGGTCGCGCCTTCGGGCAACACACTGCCGACGCTGATCACCGACGCCCGCGCCGCGCTTGCCATCGACAAAGCCAAAGCGCTCACCGCACAGGCGACCGCGATCGCCCAGAGACGCACCCGGCCTCGCTCTCCCCTGCTAACCGTCATCCCTGCTTGCTGCCGCATCTTTCCCTGCCTCCTTGATCGGTTGACGTGCCTTTTGGCACTGGACGAACGTCTGCGTAAACGGCGCCCTCGGAGAAAGTTGCGGCAGGCTCAAAGAAGAACCTGCGTGTTCAGAGGATGAAAGCCCGCCGTCGGAATCGAACCGACAACCTCCTCATTACAAATGAGGCGCTCTCCCAGGTTGAGCTAGGCGGGCGTGGTGGCAATGATGTCCGTAATGGACGTGACGTTCAGGTTCTTGGAGCCCGACGAGGGTACCGTGCTGACGAGCGCTATCGAGGCCGCTTATGGTCAAACTTATGACGTCCGGTGGGTCTACGACCCGGCCGAGGTCTCGGCCCGAATCGGCGCCGGCACCTACGTCTCTTGCGTCGCCGAAACCCCCGCAGGCGAGCTTCTCTGCCACATCGGGATGAGCCTGGCGGCTGCCGGCGACGCCGTCGGCCATTCCGGTCAAGCGGTGACCCTTCCGGCCGCCCGCGGACAGCACCTCTTCACCCGCACCAAGCGCCACCTGATGGACTGGGCGCGGGAGCGGGGATTGGCCGGGATGTACAGCGAGGCGACCGCCGCCCACCCCTACAGCCAGAAGGCGAACATCGATCTCGGCGCCCACGAGACCGGCTTCCTGCTCGGCTGGATACCCGCCACGGTCAGCAACGACGCCGCCGGCGAGCGCACCGGGCGGCAGTCGGCAGCGCTCTTCTACACGAAGCTGAACGACGGCCTCGAGCGCGAGGTCTACCCGCCCGCGCGGCATCGCGGGATCGTCAGCCAGACGATCGAGCTGTGCCAGCTGCGCGGTCGCGTCGCCAAGCCGCCCGCGACGGCCGAGCTGCCACCGCGGACCGAGCTCCAGGTCGACGTCAACCGCGACCACAACCTCGCCCTGATCACCGTCCTGCGACCCGGGGCGGACCTGGAGGAGGCGGTCGGCGGCGAGCGGCACCACCTCTTCCACCGCGAGAACGTCGACGCCGTCTACTTCGACCTGCCACTGGAGCGGCCCGCGACCGCCCTCGTCGCCGACCACCTGGAGCGCCTCGGCGTCTCCTACGCCGGCGTCTTTCCCAACCACCGCACCGATGGCGACGTCCTTCGCATGCAGTCGCTGCACCGGGTCCGAGTCAAGGCCGACGACGTTGTCGTCGCCTCGGACCACGGGCGCGAACTGCTCGAGTACGTCCTCTCGGACCTGCCGCGGACCAGCTAGGCCGCGACCTCTCTGGAGGCGAGGTGGGCGCCAACCTTGCGCTTGACCCGCTGCAGGGCGTTGTCGACGGTCTTCGTGTCGCACTCCAGCCGCTCGGCGATCACCTCGTAGGAGTGGCCGTCGAGGTAGAGCGAGAGCACCCGGCTCTCGAGGTCGGAGAGGACCCCGGAGATGCCGGAGAGACAGGAGACCAGGCTCTCCAGCTCTTCGCTCGCGATCACCTGGTTGACCGGGTCGTGGACGCTGGGGCCGGGGAGGATCTCGTCGAGGGTGGTTTCGGAGTCGCCGGCCGCGGCGGGCGTCTGGCTGAAGGAGACGTACTGGTTGAGCGGCGTGTGCTTGTTCCGCGTCGCCGTCTTCACCGCGGTGATGATCTGGCGGGTGATGCAGAGCTCGGCGAAGTTGCGAAAGCTCGACTCGCGATCGGTCCGGTAGTCGCGGATCGCCTTGTAGAGGCCGAGCAGCCCCTCCTGGATCAGGTCGTCGGACTCGCCGCCGAGGAGGAAGTACGAGGAGGCCTTGAGACGGACGAAGCCGCGGTAGCGGCGGACGATCGTGTCGTAGGCATCGGGCCGCCCCTCCTTGGCGAGGGCGACGAGGTAATGATCATCAAGTTCAACTTGAGGGTTAGGGTTGAGGGGCCGAGCGGTGCTTTTGGCAACCGGGAGCGGCAATTCCTGCGTAGGCGACGATAGTGCCACAGATCCTTCTCCTTGCTGAAGGGTCGTGGCGCCACTTACCTCCCCCGAGGCGCCCTATTCACCAAGGCTCACCTCAACCTGAGGTTCACCCTTATTGCGGCGGTAGTTTTACCGCAACGCAGTGTTCTGTCAACCCCAAATTGCGACTTTCTGCAACCGCCGTTGCATTTGCAGGGGTCAGCCCCGCTGACGAAGGGCCTCGAAGAGGAGCGCCGTAGCCGCCGCGGAGACGTTCAAGGACTCGACCTTGCCGCCTTGGGGAAGCGCCACCAGGCCATCGCAGGCTGCCGCCACGCGGGGACGCAACCCCTTGCCCTCGCCGCCGAGGACAAGCACGGTGGAGCCCGTGAGGTCGGTCTTCCAGGGGGCCTGCTCGGCGGCGGCGTCAGCCCCCCAGATCCAGAAGCCCGCCTCCTTCGCTTCGGCCAGCCAGTCGGCGAGGTTGCGGACGTGGGCGACTTCGATGTGCTCGACGGCACCGGCCGAGGTCTTGCAGACCACCGGGGTGATCGCGGCGGAGCGACGCTCCGGGATCACGACCCCGGCGGCACCGGCGAACTCGGCCGAGCGGCAGACGGCGCCGAGGTTGCGCGGGTCCTGGACCTGGTCGAGCGCGACCAGCAGCGCCCCCTCCCGCTTCAGCAAACCCGCCGGATCGCCGTAGGGATAGGGATCGACCTCGGCCACCGTCCCCTGGTGGTCCGGCGACCCGCATAGCCGCTCCAGCTCCGCCGCCGGCGTATCAGGCGCCCGCCAGACCCGATGCACCCGCCGCCGCCCCCGCTCGGCCTCGGCAACCGGGTTGCGCCCGTAGATGAACTGGTTCGCCATCAGGCGCAGTCAATCATCAAGTCTTCGGGACGAGGCTCGGCCCGTCAGCGGAATCCCGCACCGTCCACCCCATCCCGGCCAGCTGATCCCGCAACTCGTCGGCCCGCGCGAAGTCCTTCGCCGCCCGAGCCTCCTCACGTTCCTGCATCAGCTTCGAAGCGTGCTCGTCGGTCTCAGCACCCTTCTCCGGCTGGGTAAGGGTGCTGAGACCGACGAGCTCGAGCATCTCCGCAACCGAACCAGCTGCCGAATCCTTCGGAACCTCGCCCCGATTCGCTTCCCCAACCAGCTCGAACACCTCAGCGAGCGCCCTCGGCGTGTTGAAGTCATCGGCCAGAGCGTCCCGAAACGCTTCGAGTCGGGGCCCTGGGGAGGGGTCGCCGGACCCTCCCCGCTGTTTGTCCGCCGACCCCTCCCCAGGGTCCCGCCCAGCGGCTTGAAGTATGGGGTTCTCCCGAAAGAAGTTCCGCAGCCGCTCGACCCGAGCAACCGCTTCCTCCATCTGCTCCGAGCCAAAAGCCAAAGGCTGCCGGTAGTGCCCGGAGATCAGGTAGGCGACCACTGCCTCGCGTCCGTAGGCGTCGAGCGCCTTCGAGAGCTGGAAGATGTTGCCCTCGGATTTGGACATCTTCGCCGCGTCGGTCTCGATCATCCCGTTGTGCATCCAGAGCCGGGCGAAGGGGCGGCCGGCGCCCTCGGACTGAGCGATCTCGTTCTCGTGGTGGGGGAAGACGAGGTCGGAGCCACCGCCGTGGATCGCGAAGCCGGCGCCCAGCTCCCGCTCGGCCATCACCGAGCACTCGATGTGCCAGGCGGGACGCCCGGGGCCCCACGGGGAGTCCCAGCTGGTGTCCTCGTCGGCCTTGTGCGCCTTCCAGAGAGCGAAGTCGAGACGGTCCTCCTTCAGCGAGGCCGAGCCGGCGTCCTCGCCCTGGTCCATGTCCTCGGGGCGGCGGTTGGAGAGCTTGCCGTAGGCGTCGAAGCTGCGGACGCGGAAGTAGACGTCGCCGCTGGACTCGTAGGCGTGGCCTCCGTCAACCAGCTCGGCGATCAGCGAGACGATCCCCTCGACCGTCTCGCTGGCCAGCGGCTCGGCGTCCGGCCGCCCCAGCCCGAGCCGATCGGTGTCCTCGAAGTAGAGGTTCTTCATCTCCTCCGCGAACGCGGCCGACCCCTTGCCGGCCGCGCGGGAGGCGACGTAGATCTTGTCGTTGATGTCGGTGACGTTGACGACCAGCTTCGGCCGGTAGCCCTCCGAGCGCAGGAAGCGCGCGAACAGCGAGAAGACGACGAACGGGCGGGCGTTGCCGATGTGGATGCGGCTGTAGACGGTCGGGCCGCAGGCGTAGATTCCGACCTCTTCGGAGTCGACCGGGCGCACCTCGCCCGACAGCGTGTCCCTGATCCTCACCTCCCTCATCGCGAGGGCGAGGTTAGATCACTTTTGACTAAAACGTGCGGTAGCCGGCGGTGGTCGCTTTCGACTCACCGCTGCGCAGCCAGTTGGGCGCGGCCTCGTCCGCCGCCGCCTCCGCCTCACGCCGCGCCTTGTTGACGCTGGCCTTGATCTCGTCCTCGGTCGCCTCGCGGACCCGCTCCTCACGCCGCTGCGCCTGGATGCGAATCCTGTCGGCCTCGACGCGCATCTGGTCCTCGGCGCGGGCGCGGGCGGCCTCCTCGGCCTCACGCTCGACCTTCTCGAGCAGCCGCCGGACGCTTTCCTCGGCCTCGCGGCGGACCTCCTCGGTCCCGTCCATGACCCGCCGCTCGATCTCGGTCTCGAGTCGCACGGCCGCCTCGTGGGACTCGGCGGCGGCGGCCTCGGCGTCGGCAGCCCGCTGCTCGGCGCCGGCGACGCGCCGGTCGGCCTCGGCCTCGATCTGCTGCCGGGCCTCCTCGAGCTTGGCTTTGAAGTCTTCCTCGGCCTCCTTGCGAGCGGTCGCGATCGCGCTCTCGGCCTCGGCCTTCGCCGCGACGGCGGCCTGCTCGGCCGCCGAACGGGCCTCGGAGGTGTGGGCGACGATCTCTTCGCGCTCGGCCTGGGCGCGCTGCTGCAGCTCCTCGAAGGCCTGCTCGGCCCGGTCGCGCGCGGCCTCGGCGGCGGCGGCCCTGGCGTCGGCCTCGGTCCGCGCCTTGCGCTCGGCGGCGATCCGCTCCCGCGCCTCCGCGGTCACCTTCCGCATCGCCAGCAGCGCCCGCTCTTTCAGCTCGCCCTTCAGCGCTTCGGCACGCGCTTCCGCCTCGGCGACCCGGCCCTCGCTGACCTTGACCCACTCGAGCGCCTGGTCGGCCACCCCGCGCATCGCACGCGTCGCCTCACCGACCTGCTGCAGCTGCCTAGCGGGGTCACCCATTCCCGCGCAACCTACTACCAGCGCCGGAAGCTCCTCCCACCTTCAACCGAAGAGCCCGCAATTTACGAGCGCCCGAGTGGGAGCCGGGGGGTGCCTCCCCGGACCCTCCCCGCTGTTGTCCGGGGAGGCACTCCCCCGGCTCCCCACCAACTAGGCCGAAGTCTCTTTATCGCGAGCCCGAAGGTCCCGCTTCAAGACCTTGCCGGTGGCGTTCCGCGGCAGCTCCTCGAGGAACTCGATCTCGCGCGGGCTCTTGTAGGAGGCGAGGTTCGCCTTGACGTGGGCGGTCAGGTCGCCGACGGAGACCTCGACCCCGGTGCGGACGACGACGAAGGCCTTCAGCCGCTGTCCGAACTCGTCGTCCTCGACGCCGATCACCGCGACCTCCTCGACCGCGTCGTGGTCGGCGAGCAGGTCCTCGACCTCGCGCGGGAAGACGTTCTCGCCGCCGGAGACGATCATCTCGTCGTCGCGGCCGTCGATGAAGAGGCGGCCGTCGGGATCGAAATGGCCGACGTCGCCGCTCGAGTAGAGCCCGTCGATGATCTCCTTGCCGCCGCCGCCGGTGTAGCCCTCGAAGGCCATCTCGTTGCCGACGAAGATGCGGCCGACCTCGCCCTGCGGGACCTTCTTGCCGTGCTCGTCGTAGAGGCAGATCTTGGTTCCGCGCGGCGCCTTGCCGGCCGTCCCCGGCGCCGCCCGCAGGTCCTCCGGGGTGGCGACGGTCGCGTAGGCGACCTCGGTCGAGCCGTAGAGGTTGTAGACGTTGTCGCCGAAGCGGTCCATCCACTCGATCGCCAGCTCACCGGGCAGGGCCGAGCCCGAGAGCGAGGTGATCTTCAGCCCGGGCAGGCTGTAGCGGTCGAGGACCTCGTCGGGCAGGGCGAGGATCCGCTGGACCATCACCGGCACCGCGGCGAGCACGTCGGCGCGGCTCTGCTCCGCCGCCTTCAGCGTCTCCTCCGGGTCGAAGCGGCGCCGCAGCACCATCGTCGAGCCGGTCGGCAGGCTCATCACGAAGTGGAAGAAGCCCCAGGAGTGGAAGAGCGGGGCGGCGATCATCATCGTCATCCCGGTGCGAAAGGGAATCTTGTCGATCAGCGAGGCGATCGCCATCAGCCCGTCGGGGCTGGAGCGCTGGGCACCCTTCGGAGTGCCGGTGGTGCCCGAGGTGAGGATCACGAATTTGGGCTTTTCGGGCGGCGGCTTGTGGTCGGACTCGTCGCCACTCTCGATCAGGCTCTCGAGGGTCGGCTCGGAGACCTCGCCGTCGCACCAGCCGACGATCCGGGTGACGGAGTCGTCGACGCCGGCGAGCAGGTCGCCGAACTCCTCGTCGTAGACGAGCGCCTTCGGGCCCTCGCGGCGCGTCACCTCGGCCAGCTGCGGACCGGCGAACATCGTGTTCAGGTAGAGGGCGCTGGCGCCGAGCTTGGCCGCGGCCAGGGTGGCCTCGACGAAGCCGCGATGGTTGCGGCACATAATCCCGACGCCGTCGCCGGGGCCGATTCCCATCTTGGCGAAGGCGTGGGCGAGCGCGTTCGAGCGGCGGTGCAGGCGCTCCCAGCTGAGGGCGCCCTTCTCGTCGACGATCGCCAGCTCGTGCGGGTGGTGGATCGCCGCGGTCGTGACACCGAGGGCCGGGGAGGCGCCCCAGCGGAGGAAGGCGCCGCCGATCTTCAGCGCCTTGTCGGGGCGCATCGGGACGAGGATGCCGGCCTCGCGCAGCACCTTCGCCTCGAAGATCGAGTCGGAGATCGAAGCTCTGAAGCCAGCTGCGCTCAATTTCGAGTCCGCCATCCGCCGGGAAGCCTATTCGGTATCGACGCTGGCCACGGCGATACAGGCGATCCCCTCGCCGCGGCCGACGAAGCCCATCCCCTCGTTGCTGGTGGCCTTGACGCTGACCCTGGCCGAGGTGGCCTCGGCGAGCGTCCGCTCCATCTCCGCCTTATAAGGACCGAGCCGCGGCTGCTCGCAGATAAGGGTGGCGTCGATGTTGACGATCGGCCCCGCGATCGTGCCGACGACGGTGCGCAGGAGGTCGATCGAGTCGGCGTCCTTCCAGGCCGGGTCGTCGTCGGGGAACATCGTGCCGATATCGCCGCCACCGGCGGCGCCGAGCAGGGCGTCGATCACCGCGTGGGTGAGGACGTCGGCGTCGGAGTGGCCGTCGAGGCCCTGGTCGTGCTCGATCTCGACGCCGCCGAGGACGAGCCGCCGGCCGGCCGCGAAGCGATGGCTGTCGTAGCCGAGCCCGACCATGCTCAGCCGACGCGACTGCCCATAGGGGCCAGGCTCCGCCGGCGCTGCTCGAAGACGCATATCTCGTCTATTCCCAATTCGTCGAGGAACTGCACCGCGCGCCCGTATTCGAAGCCGACCTGCTCGGGCAGGTGGGCGTCGGAGGAGAGCGCGAAGCCGGCGCCGGCCTCGACGCACATCTCGGCGAACTGGCGCGAGGGGTAGAGCTCGGCGACGGGCTTGCGCAGCCCCGCGGTCGCGATCTCGACCGCGATCCCGCTCTCGGCGATCGCTTCGACGGCGGGCTCGTAGAAGGCGCGGAGGTCGCGGTCCGGCAGTGGCCGGGCCCGGCCCCAGACCTTGACCAGGTCCGGGTGGGCGAGGATGTCGTAGAGGCCGGAGCGGGCGCAGGCGGCGAGCGCCTCGAAGTAGCGGCGCCAGATTTCGTCGGCGTCGCCCTTGCCCTCCCAGACGTCGAAGCCGTCGTGGTCGACGGCGGCGTCGCCCTCGCCGATGAAGTGGACCGAGCCGACGACGTAGTCGAACTCGCGCGGCTCCAGCAGCGCCGCGATCCGCTCCTCCGCGCCGGGCACGTAGTCGCACTCGACCCCGAGCCGCAGCGGCGTGCCGCGGACGAACTCGCAGTAGGCGTCGATGTCGTCGACGGCGTTCTCGACCCAGAGCGGGTGAGTCCAGAGATCGAGCGCCTGGCGGAAGCGGTAGACGTGCTCGGAGACGCCGAGCTCCTCGATCCCGGCGGCGCTCGCCGCGGCGAGGTAGCGGTCGACGTTCTCGGCGGTGAAATAGCGCTCGAATGTGGTCCCGTCCTCGTCCGGGCGCAGGTGCAGGTGGTAGTCGGTCAGCATGGGTCGCCGAGCATAGACTTCGCGCCGAATGAGCCGTCAGCTCCTTCTCCTCCTCGCGGCGCTCGCCGCGGGCACCGCGGTCGCGCTCCTCGTCGGAGCGAAGAACTTCGGCACCGCGCTCGCGGTCGGGCAGGTCTGCTTCGCGGCGATGCTGGTCTACGTGCTGCTGCGGGACTGAGCGCCGGCGCGCTCGGCGAGGAGCAGCTCGGCGACGCGCAGGTCGAGCGGCGTCGTCACCTTCAGGTTCTGCTCGGCGACGGGATGGAGGAGGACGGTGCCCCCGTTCCACTCGAGCAGCATCGCCTCGTCAGTCGCCTCCTGCGGCCGCTCGGCGGCGGCGAGCGCCCCGCGCAACGCCGCCGTCCGGAACACCTGCGGCGTCTGCGCCGCCCATAACCGCGACCGGTCCTCGGTCGCCTCGATCACGAACCTGCGATCGAGCACCTCAGGGGTGTCGGATCGCAAGTTCGATGCGCCGGCGCGCTTGATCGTGTCGGTGACCGGTGCGGTGGCGATCACTCCGGCGGCCTCGGGCGCGGCATCGAGGTCGGCGGCGAGCGCTTCGACCAGCTCCGGCGTCAGCAGGGGACGGGCGGCGTCGTGGACCGCGACGTACTCGGTCTCGACCGCCTCGAGGGCGTGGGCGACCGACTGCGCCCGGGTGGCGCCGCCGGCGACGACGGCGAGGTCGTGGCCGGCGAGGTCATGGCGGTGACCGGGCGGCGCCGCGACGACGATCGAGCGCACCGACCCGCAGGCCCGGAAGGCCTCGATCGACCACTCGACCATCGGCCGCCCCCCGAGGGGGACGAAGGCCTTCGGGCCGCCGGCTCCGAGACGCTCCCCGGAGCCGGCGGCCGCGATGACCGCGGTTACGGCTGGACCGCTAGGCGGTCGCAGTGGCGGCGTACCGCTCCTCGAGCAGGCCGTCGAGGTATTCCTCCGCGCCCTCCTCGTCCTTGTCGAGGGCGTACATGAACTCCGAGGCGAGGATCTTCTTCGCCCGGGTGTACATCTGCTTCTCGCCGGTGGAGAGGCCCTTTTCCATCTCGCGGATGGCGAGGTTGCGGACCACCTCGGCCAGCTCGAAGACATCGCCGGTCTTGATCTTCTCGCGGTTGTACTTGAAGCGCCGGTTCCAGTTCTTCGGCATCTCCGACACGTCGTCGGTGAGGACGTTTGTGACCTTCTTGATTTCCTCCTCGTCGATGACGCGCCGCAGGCCCGCTTTGCCGGCGTTTTCACACGGAACCATCACCGTCAGCTCGTTGTGGAGGATCTTGATGGTCAGGTACTCGCGTTCCTCTCCCATCAGCTCTCGGGTCTCTTTGGTCAACACCAGGCCTGCGCCGTGATGCGGGTAAACGACCTTGTCGCCTATCTCGAAGTCGCAGACGTATTCCACGTCCTCGAAGACAGCCTCCACGGTGGCCTCGTCTAGCTCGGAAATCGGTGACTCCTTTCGTTGTTCGACGGCGACTGGGCCGTCAGCTCTGCAAGTACCGGTCGACCAGATCAACCTCTTGGAGCCGGCGCAGGCCCTCACGGATGTCCTTGGCCCTGGCGGGCCCGACTCCGTCGACGGCCGCGAGCTCTTCGTCGGAGGCCGCGAGGACCTCGTCGAGCCCGCCCAGCTCGTGGGTGATCTTCTGGACGACAAGCTTGGGAATCCGCGGGACCCGGCCCAACACCCGGTATCCACGCGGCGCGACGGGGAAGTCCAGGGTGTTGACCTTGCGGTCGTAGCCGAGCAGCTCGGCCAGCCGACCGAAGTCGAGCACGTCCTGGTGCGGCATCCGACCCAGCGCCTGCAGCACCGCGGTCAGGTTCCCCTCGGAGTCTTCGACGCTGTAGTCGCGGATCAGCGCCGTCTTGTCGGCGGCGACGCCGACCATCGTCTCCTCCAGCTGCATCTCGATCAGCCGGCCCTCGGTGCCGAGCTCGACGATGTAGCGCTCGACCTCGACCGCCATCCGCGTCACCAGCTCGGCCCGCTGCAGGGCTGAGAGCGCGTCGTGGAGGACGACGCCGCCGTCGAACTCGAGCTGGGACAGCCGGCCCGAGACCTGGTCGAGGCGCTGGCGGTACTTCTCGAGCGTCGCCAGGCCCTGGTTCGCCTTCGCCAGCACGGCCGGGATGTCCTGGAGGATGTACTTCGTCCCCTCGACGTAGAGGGAGACGACGTCGCGGCGCTGCGAGATCGCGATCACCAGCGCGGTCGTCTGTTTGGAGACGCGCTCGGCGGTGCGGTGGCGGGTGCCGGTCTCCGAGCTGAGGATCGTCGGGTCCGGCATCAGCTGGACGTTGGCCCAGGCGATTTTCGTCGCCTCGCCGTTGAGCACGATCGCCCCGTCCATCTTCGCCACCTGGTAGAGCATCGCCGGGCTGTAGTCGACGTCGAGCTTGATTCCTCCCGAGAGCAGGTGGGAGATGTCGTCGAGGTCGCCGACGACCAGGAGGCCGCCGGTCCGCGAGTGGACGATGTTGTCGATTCCCTCGCGCAGCGACCCGCCCGGGGCGACCACGTCGAGAGCTCTTAGAAGTCGGGGATCTTGGCGTTCTGACAACTCTTGAAGCTCATCCCCAGACAAATCAGGCATCGCTAGAGAGGATGGCAGAAACGGCTCTGGAATGCGGTTCGGTCGTTTCCGAGTGGACAGGTCGGAATAGCGTTTGTCAAGCGAGCCTAAAGATGGAAGCGGCGATGGTGCATGTGATGGCGAAGCTCCTGCGGTGACGACTTCTCCACATCGCGGACGAACTTCCAGGTGAGGGCGACCCCGATCGCGCAGAGGACGACGGCGACCCAGGTCGAGCCGGCGATCGCGGCTGCGAAGGAACGGCCGTCGCCCAGCAGCGCGTGGAAGACGGCGCCGGTGGCGGCGAGAGCGACGGCGCCGGCGAGGACGCGGTCCATCGCCAGCACCCCGGAGGCGATCCCGACCTTCTCCCGCGGCATCGCCGCCATCGCCGCGGTCGACATCGGCGCGTAGACGAGCCCGAGCGCGACCCCGAAGAGGAGGTAGCCGACGAGGAGCAGGCCGTAGGGGCTGTCGGCGTCGATCCGCGTCAGGACCAACAGCCCCGCCGTTCCGCAGAGCATCCCCGTGGTCATCAGGCGACGGGCGCCGAAGCGGGCGATCAACCGGCCCGAGAACGGCGAGATGAAGACCATCGGCGCCGTCACCGGCAGGATCATCAGGCCGCTGAGGATCGGCGAGTGGCCGCGTACGTCCTGCAGGTACTGCGGCTGGAAGAACATCACCGCCCAGTAGGCGCCGACGAGGGCGAAGGCGGCGGCACTGGCGCCGAAGTAGGGCCCGTTGCGGAAGAGGGCGAAGTCGACGATCGGCTCTCGTGCCCGTTGCTCGACCGCCCAGAAGCCCGCGAGCGAGACGAGGCCGGCGAAGGCGAGAGCGGCGACGGCCTCCCCGCCCCACGACTGCGCCTGGACCAGCGCCAGGACGACCGCGGTCAGGCCGAGGCTGAGCAGGGCGAGGCCCGGCCAGTCGATCCGCGTCCCCGCTTCGGGGTCGGTCGACTCCGGCGCCGCCGCGACGGTGATCGCGACCCCGAGGGCGCAGACCGGCAGGTTCATCCAGAAGATCACCCGCCAGTCGAGTTCGATCAGGAGGCCGCCGGCGAGCGGGCCGACCGCCAGCGCCACCGCCGAGACGGCGGCCCAGATTCCCAGCGCCCGCGGCTGCTCCTCCGCCGGGAAGACGTTGCAGACCAGGGCCAGCGAGAGCGAGAGCATCGGCGCCGCCCCCGCTCCCTGCATGACGCGGCCGAGGATCAGCGCCTCCTGGCTGTCAGCGGCGCCGGAGACGACCGAGCCGACGGCGAAGAGCACCATCCCGGCCAGGAAGACCCGCTTGCGCCCGAACATGTCCCCGAGCCGGCCGGCGGTGACGACCAGAACCGCGATCGTCAGCAGGTAGCCGTTCATCACCCACTGCAGCCCCTCGGCGGAGGCGTCGACGTCGTGCCGAATCTCCGGCAGCGCCAGAGCGACCACCGTCGAGTCCAGCATCAGGACGAAGAGGCCCGCGCAGGCCCCCGCCAGGGTCCACCACTTGCGGTTCACGGAGGCGACGCTATCGCCGCGCGCGGCGGCTCAGTGGGTGGCGACGAGGTCGCGCTCGGGGTCGATTCCCCAGCGGTCGCCGACGGCGACGAGGCTCTCGGTCAGCGGCCAGCGGTCGGGCCGCTCCTCGCCCTCGTGCTCCGGGCTCGCGCCCTTCAGCGCCATGCAGCCGGCGTTGTCGCCGATCGCGCGGATCTCCTCCACGTCTTCGGGGCTGAGGCGGTTCTCGGCGGGCATCCTCGCCAGTTCGACCCGCTTCGCCTCGATCGGGCAGGCCTCGGGGCCGATCTCCTGGATCAGCGTCGGGGCGACGGAGGCGACCGCCGGGTGGGCGAGGTTCCACTGGCAGGCGAGCTGGATCGGCGTCAGCTTCGCCCGTTCGGCGATCGGCAGCAGCCGCTCGAGCTTGGCGAGGCCGGCCTCGACCCAGCCGGCGGGGCGGAACTTGCGGTGGTCGCGCTCGGCCAGCTCGGTGTCCGGCCGCAGGTCGCCCCAGAAGAGGCCGCCGTAGTCGACGACGCGGGTCAGCACCTCGACCTCGTGGCGGGCGGCGGCGTCGAGGCAGAGCTCCCCGGGCCAGGGCTCGAGCGGGTTGAGGATGACCATCGCCCAGTCGATCCGGTCGCCGAAGCGCTCGAGGCAGTCGATGATGTCGAGGGTGAAGCCGTTGGCCGGGCCGGGCGCGACGCCGATCCGGTCCGCCAGCCCGGCGTCGCGCAGCGCCGCCATCCCGTCCCAGACGACCTCGCTCGAGTAACCGATGCGGTCGGGGTTGTGGAGCAGCAGCAGGTCGAAGCGCTCAGCCCCGATTCGCTCCAGACTCCGCTCGGTCGCCATCCGCAGGTAGCTCGCGTACTGGTCGGAACCGCGCAGGCGCGGGTCGGTGAAGCGCGGGAACCCTTTCGGCCCTTCCCGCTCCCCCTCGTAGAAGTCGTGCCCGACGGCGCCGACGAGGCAGTAATCCTCGCGCGGCACCCCCGCCAGCGCCCGACCGAGGACCCGGTCGGCCTCGCCCTGCCCGTAGGCGTCGGCGGTGAGGACCGTGTCGATCCCATCGTCCGGGCGCAGCAGCGCCTCCAGCCGCTCCTCGGCGATCGCCTCGCCGAAGTGGAGGAACCGCCCTCCGCTCCAGGTGCCGATCGCGGCCCGGCCCAGCTCTCTCACGCGATCTACTCCGCTCAGGACTCGGTGTCGCCGCCGCTGTCGGACTCGCCTGGCTCGGGCGCGTCCTCGCCGTCGTCGTCCTTCTTGGCGCCGACGCCGACCTTCTCGCGCTTCGGCTCCGGCGGCTTCGCCTTCGGCTTCTTCGGAGCGATGATCTCCAGGCTCAGCGGCTTGTCCTCCTCGTCCCCGGCGGCGTCGCGGGAGACCATCACCGTCGAGCCGGGCACCATCTCGCCCTGGCGCAGGACTTCGTCGGCCAGCGGGTCCTCGATGTAGCGCTGGATCGCCCGACGCAGCGGCCGGGCGCCCATCGAGGGGTCCCAGCCTTTGTCGACCAGCAGGTCCTTGGCGTCGTCGGTCAGCTCCAGCTGCAGTTCGTGCTCGGCGACCTGGACACGGACCCGGTTGATCATCAGGTCGATGATCTCTTTGACCTCTTCCTTGGCGAGCTTGTGGAAGACGATGACCTCGTCGATCCGGTTGAGGAACTCCGGCCGGAAGACTTTTTTCAGGTCGCTCATGATCCGGTTCTTCATGTCCCCGTAGGACATCCCGGTCTCGTCGGCGACGGTGAACCCGATCGAGGTGTTCTTGGCGATCTCGCCGGCGCCGATGTTCGAGGTCATAATCACGATCGCGTTGCGGAAGTCCACGGTGCGGCCCTGGGCGTCGGTGAGGCGCCCGTCCTCGAGGATCTGCAGGAGGATGTTGAAGACGTCCGGGTGCGCCTTCTCGATCTCGTCGAGCAGCAGCACCGAGTACGGCTTGCGGCGCACGGCCTCGGTCAGCTGACCGCCCTCGTCGTAGCCGATGTAGCCCGGAGGAGAGCCGACCAGACGGCTGACCGCGTGCTTCTCCATGTACTCGGACATGTCGATCCG